>Ga0207421_10004682_pt1 | contig 15637 bp, 27 predicted proteins | sample SodLakKL_010_SED_4_FD_187542 | JGI IMG/M metagenome (GOLD analysis project Ga0207421, IMG submission 187542) | Alkaline sediment microbial communities from Lake Tanatar, Kulunda Steppe, Russia - 8KL_010_SED (SPAdes) (version 2) | ecosystem: Environmental > Aquatic > Non-marine Saline and...
TACAACATTTTACAATTTTAAGTAATTATTGAAGTTTTATCCGAAAGATTCAATTTTCCTTTATTTGATAAATTAGAATCAGGATTAAATCATTTAATAAATACACTATCATCAGATTATTTAGATGATGTTTATTTAATTAGAAAAAATTTATTTTTTGATGATAAAAAAATTAAAGAGACTTCGTTAAGACATATTGAATTATTTGCAGAATGGATTAGAAAAAAGCAATTAAAATAAAACTATTTTGTTTATATGTATATAAAAATAAATTACAATTTAAAATGAGAAATATAAAAAGGTTATCGGTTGATATGTCTGATATTGAAAAAAAATACAAAGAAAAGAAAAAATCAAAGCTTAAATTGTTTATAATAAATATTTTCAAGAAAATTCAAAACAATATTACTTATAAACGTATTTCTAGACGAATTGAAAATATTTATTATGATATAATATGGTCAGTAAGAAATCTGAAATATCTTAAGATGATTTTAGATTTTAGACCTTGGGATTATGTATATATTTTAGAAATTCAAAACAAATTGTTAATTGATTTATATGATAATTATAAAAAACACAGTATAGAAGTCGAAGAAGATAAAAATAAATCATTAAAAGATATTGAACGTACGATAGAATTAATTAAAAATTCTTTAGAAGATGATTATGCGGAGAGATGTGGTTATAAACATGATATGAGAAGTATAAAGGAAATTTTTATTAAAGATCCTAAAAGTTCTAATTATTTAATGAAAGATAATCCAAATCATACTAGGGATGAAATGAAAGAAATCATAGAAAAAGCAAATAAGCTCGAAATAAAAGAAGACAAAGAATTGGCTAAATTATTAACAAAAGCAAAAGAATGGTGGTATTAAAAAAATAAAGAAATGACAAATCAAAAAGAAAAAAACAGAGAGTATTGCAAAGAATGGCGTGAGAAGAATAAAGAAAAATTTGCAGAATATCAGAAAAAGTGGCGTGAGAAGAATAAAGAAAAGACTAAAGATTATCAGAAAAAGTGGCGCGAAGAAAACAAAGAAAAGTGGAATAAAATTGTTAGAGATAGTAGAAATAGAAAAAAATTAGAAAGTTATACTCAGGCAATTAATAATATTTCAGAAAATATACTGAAAATTAATAAAATTAAAAATATTAAATTAATAAGTGAAAGAACAAATGAAGATCCATTAAAAAATCATGTTTTGATTATTGATTATAATAATGGAAAAAAAGAACATATAAGAGAGTTAAGAAATATAGGAAAATTTACTAAAAAATTATTGAAAAATGAGAAATATGATGAAAACAAAAATCAATAACAAAATAAAAGAATTTGATAAATTGATTGAAGAAATGAATTCAAAGAAAATAGAACTTGAAGCTTCGTTAGAAAATTTAAACAAAAAATAAAATGATTAAAACAAAAAAAGAAAATATTAAGTATTGTCAAGAAAAAATATTCAATACAATTATTAGTTGTAAAACTGAAGATCATTATAAGTCTGCAGAAAATTTAATTATAAATTTTTATAATAATATATGCAACGATAAAAAAATTGTTTATTTTTTACTTGAATTTTTACAACGAGAGCGATTTTTAAAAAATAAATTTAAATAAAAGGAGATTAAAATGGATATATTATTTGATTTTGATGATATAACAATTATACCGGGAAGAAGTTTATTAAACCATGAAAAAAAGATTTCAGATATATTAAAAGATGACTATAAATTTCCTTTTTTTATTAGAGGAAATGAAAAAATAAAAAGTGTATATTCTTTAATAAATATTGAAACAAATATAAAGAATTTAAAAAAATCAAACAAAGATACTTTTTATGAATATACATACAATGAAGCATATACACTTTTCATTGAACATTCTGAACATTTTTCTAAAGATTTGCAGTGTTGTGTAGGAATAATGTTAGGAAATTTTAACGATAAAATTATTGATAGTTTATCTAAAATAAGAAGTAATTTCCCAAAACTTAAATTGATTGTGGGTTGTGTTCATAGTGTTGATGCGTATATTTTATTATCAACGATTGGTATTGACTATATAATTGTAGGCTCTGGTTTTTCATATCTAACATATGTTAAATACAAAACAGGAGTTTGTATACCTGATGCTAGTTTACTTAAATTAATACAAGATGAAGATGTGCATGGTTTTAATACAAAAATTATAGCATACCCCACATTTGATAGAATTCAAGATTTAATAAAATGTTTTGCATTAGGATCTGATTTTATAATGGTAGATGAAAAGATAATAAAAGATAAATTTAATACAGATATAAATTTATTTATTAATGATCTTTCTAAAACATTATTTGATGCAATAATATTATCGGGTTTTACAAAATTATCTGAATTTACTTCAATTAAAAATTATAAATTTGTTCCTGAGTCCCATAAAAGAAAATATGAATCTTATTTTAATTTTAAAGAACAACAAAAATGGGAAAAGGCAAAAGCTATTATAAAGGAATAAAATTATCAAGAAATAAAAATTTTGAAATTCAATTTGATATAGGATGGTGTTTCAATACAGCCGATTCTCCATTTAGATTATCCTTAGAACATAAAATTAAACAATGTCACCCGGGGTTGATAATTAATTTTGGTTTATTTTATATTTTTAATTTAATATTTTCGTTTTATGATTCAAGACATTGGAATTATGAAGAAAATAGATTTTACCATCCCGGAGAAGAAAAAGCACAATTATCAATAACAAGATCTAATTTAGAAAAATTGAATTTTTATCTACATTTTAATAATGGATTAACAGAAATTTATATTCATAATGATAAGTTTTTGAATAAAGATAATAAACTGATTCCTATATATACAGTCAGAATAGATAGAGATAAAAATCATTATAATATAACATATAAAAATTTAGATATATTATATACAAAAAATGTAAAATATATTAATGATATAGAGGATTTTATTAATTTTTTTAAAAGGTAATTAATGAATTATAAAACATTTAACGAACATATAAACAAATTCAATGAGAAGTTTTGTAATAATGAACTTAAATTTAGAAAATATCAAAAAGAAATAATATTAGATGCATTAAATACTTTTTTCAATACAAATAAAAAAACATATGTTTATGAAGGACCTGTAGGTTCAGGAAAAAGTATTGTAGGTATAATTTTTTCATATGTTGCAAATCAATTAGGTAAAACTGGATATATTCTTACTTCTGAATTATCATTACAAGATCAATATGAAAGTGATTTTGAAAAATTTAAAATCGGTTTTCATGGTGTTAAAGGTGTTGATAATTATATATGTACAGAAAATGGTGAGAAATATAGTATTGGAGATTGTACTATGAGAAATATTTCATATAATCAAAGAAAAAAATTACATTGTTATAAACATTGTCCATATTTATCTGCAAGGGAAAAAGCAATACATTCTCCAACCACATTGTTAAACTATAGCTATCATCTAATTCAGAGAAACTATGTGGCAAAAAATTTTGAAGAAGAACCTTTTAAAATCAGGGATTTTGTTATTTGTGATGAGGGTCATAAAATTGTAAATATAATACAGAATCATTTTTCACCAAGAATTGATATCTTAACAAATGAAAAATTAGAAAAGCTTAGAAGATTTATTAAATCAAAAAATTTTGGTGATGTAAAATCAACGCCAAATGCACTTTCAAAGACAATAGATAACATATTTATTGAGGATAATAAGGATATATTATATAATCATTTGTTTGATTTTGAGTATCATTTATCAAACTTTGAAACAAATGCATCTAATATAAAAGAATTTATAGCAAAAAAATATAGAAATAAAACAATTCCTAAGGATTGGAGATCGGGTATGTTTTTAGTTGATTGGGTTAAAGATATGCATTGTAAGTTTGAGGATTATAATGAAATTATTAAAAATACAGGAATTGATTCATTGATAAAAAATAAATCTGAAGAAAGTATTGTTTTTAATTGCCTTGATGAATCTTATTTAATGGAAAAACATTTTCATAATGAAACGGGATTTAAATTGATTATGAGTGCAACTTTTGGAAATCCTAAATCATATATAAAAAATACAAAAATATCAAATGCAAAATTCATAAGATCAAAAAGTATATTTAATTTTGAGAAATCTCCAATATATGCATTCTCCGGTAAAAAAATGAACTATAATTCAAAGGATTTAAACTTCCCCTGGGTGGTTAAAAAAATAGAAGAAATTACAAATCTTCATCAAAAAGAATCTGGAATTATTCATACTGGATCATATGAATTTGCAAGAAAATTAAATGAAATGATATCCGATGATATTAGAAATCGTTTTTTATTTTATGGAAATTCAGAAGAAAAAAAAATTTTATTAGAAGAGTTTTATAAAGGAAAAGATAAAATTTTAATAGGTCCTTCGATTTTAGAAGGTGTTGATTTTTATGATGAAAGATCAAGATTTCAGATTTTTATGAAAGTACCATATTTAAATCTCGCAAATAATTTTGTTAAAGAGAAGATGATAAAAGATCAGGATTGGTATAATAATAAAGCAATTTTACATATATTACAAGGAATTGGTAGATCAGTAAGAAATGAAAATGATTGGGCAAAAACATATATTTTAGACGGATGTTTTGTTGATTTATTTAAAAGAAATCAAGATGCATTTTCAAAAGAAATTTATAATAGATTAATTTGGGTATCTTATGATAATAAAAATTGGAACAATGTTAAATCAATAAAAATAAACATATAATGAGAAAAGAAATTAAAAAAACAACGGAGTTTATTAATACAGAAATTTTTTGTGATGAATGTGAAAATAAAATTAAATGGGATCCGGGTTGTTCTGTATTAAATTGTGAAATTTGTAAAAAAGATTTATGTAAAAACTGTATTGGACATGAATCATTTACACCATACGATCGTCGAGAAGTTTATTGTAAGAATTGTTGGGAAATTGGTGAATACTACAGAAAAGAAATTGCAAATCACTTTAAAATCATAGAAAAATTAGAAAGTGAATGGGAAAATAAATGCAAATTAAAAAATAAATAAACATGAAAAAAATAGAAGAATTGGGTTTTAAATTTGTAAGTAATCCAAATTGGGAAACATATACTAAAAATTTTTTACTTTATAACTTAACTTTAACTAGACATAAGAAATGAGAAAAGAGTTTATATGAAGTGTATGTTTCTGATGACACCACGGGTGATGAAGTTCTTTTAGGTTCCAATGTTGATTTTAGATGGATTGAAAAATTAAACAATTTTTTAGAAAAATTATGAGTTTAAGAGATGAGTTTTATAAAAAATATTTGAATGAAAAAATTTCTAAAGAAAAAGAAAAACAAGTTATGCTTTATCTTTGGAAAATTGCAACAAAGGGAAAAGAAGTAATTATTGAAAAATCAGATTTTAAAAATTAAGTTTATGTTTTTGATTATTTATTGAATAAACATAATACAAGTTTTTAAAGTATTTTGTATCTTTCAATTCTTTTATATATTTTTTTCCTCTACCTGGTTTTAAATAACCAATTGTAACATGTGGCTTATAATCAGGATAGCTATTTTCAATTTCAAAATTTTCATTAAGAACTTGATTTAATTTAACCAACTTTTCACACAAAGCTTTATCAATTTCAAACTTAAGAACATCAAATTCATCATTTTCAAATAAGTTAATTTTGTTTGAAATAACTGCTATATCTGATTTAGGAAAATTTGATAAATGTTGTGAAAGTTTATTTTGAATGTTAAATTTTGGATCTTTAAATCCATATAAAACAGTACAATGGGGTTCTGTTTCTAACCCAAATCCTTCTTCATCATATACATCTTCTTTATCAATTTTTGATGTAACTTGTTTCCAAAAAGGTTCATCATGAAAGAGCATCAGACATCCTAAAGGTTCTTTCTGTTCATTAATAAAATTATCAAATAATGAATTTTCTTTTTTCATAATTTATTTTATTTTATATATTTTTCTTTTTAAAAACTTTAATTAAATCATTTCTTTTGTAAAATTCTTTATATGCAACATATCTATGCAAACCATCCATTATGCTTAAATCATTGTCACATACAATAGGTAGAATTTCATCATCTTCTTGTAATGCTTTAACTATTCTATTCACAATTGAGATATCCTCATCAAGACCTTTTCTTCTATAAAAATTTAAAGTTAAATTCTTAGGTCCTTTTATTTCAGATAATTTAACTTCCTCAATAGTAAAAACATCAGAATTATTCATACCAAAAATTATGTCACAGGAAGGTTTAATTTTTCCAGAACATTGAATGTCTTGAATTTCTTTTGCAGTAAATTCTTTATTTATGAATCTATCAAATTTCATAAGTTATCTTATTTTATTTTATTTTTCTAATTTCCACCATCGTTTAACAAAAGAAGAATCAAAGTATTCTCGAGGACCCCCGCCCATATCAACCACAATAAAAGGTTTAAAGATAATTTCCCCATTTTCATGTTCATAATAATAACCAGGTTTAGGATTTTTTATAAGTTTTTTTAAATCTTTAACATCAGCAGCTTCATTTACATCTTCCCGTATAGTTTTTTTCCAAATTTTCACACATTCAACTGGAGATTTACCTTCTGTAAATGATGAAATCATGTTTTCATAAAATAACTCATCTTCAAAAGTTTCTTTGTTAACTAATTTACGTACCATTTTTTTATAATTATCTAATGACATTTTAAATTCATCTATTTTACCTTCATAAATCACTATTTCGAATGTTTTACCTGGTATTGCTTTAATTCCCACTCTCAAAACCTCTTCAATATCTCCTTTGTTATTTCTTATAACATACCAATCATTTCCCTTTTTATGTTTTTCGACTATTTCTCCGGGTGTTAAAACATTTTTTCTCGCGGAAAATGGTATAAAAAGTACTTTTGTTCCAGGCTCTAATTCTTCTCCTTCGTTTAATACTTTTTCATTCAAACTTTCATTAATAAATTCATCTAAACTTTGTATTCTTTTTTTCATAATTTTATTTTATTTTAAGTATTCTTTTGCTTTAACTACATTTTCACCAACAATTTTTTTAATTTTTTCAATCATAACAAATGCGGCTGGTGTTTGTGCTTTTTTGAATTTTGAAGATGTTGTTGCCTCTTTCATCACATCCTTATATTTATCAATTAAAGCATCTAAAAATTCTTTTGAACTTTTATATTTTATTACTGTTCCAAATTCTCCAAGCTGTTCTAAAGTATCTGCTAAACCAATTATCCCATCACATAAATCTTTTAATTTTGGTGATTTGGGGTCAATTCCTTTCCATTTTGAAAGTGTTGTTGATGGTAAAAACTCTTCATCAGAACTTTGTTCCCAGAAAAATTTTGCAATATCATATATAAAAGTTTCTGCTGATAATGAAATAAGTTTTTCTTCTGTATCTTTCCTTTTTGAAAATGGAACCATTATGTTTTTAACAAATTTTGCACGAACACCTCTGGGCTGTATTGAAATTTCTAAAACATAACCTAATGCAGTATACATTTTACCAATAACAAAACCTTTAATTCCACGTTCCGGTGTAAATCTAAAAATTGCCCAATCTTTATATTCAGTATGAGTAACAACAAGATCTACTTGTACATATTTATTATTATCCAGTTTAATTAATAATTTTGCAGATGATGGTGATGAAATTTCAATACTTTCTTCAACATCAATATTTTTTGGTTTTGTTTTTCTTAACCAATTAAACAATTCTTCATTATATAATTTAACAGTAGCAATTTCATCTTTACGACTGTTTTTATTTGTTAAATCTAAAATAGGATACGATATCATATAATCAATATCACCATAAGTTTTATCTGGATTTTTTTGTAAATCCTCTTCCCACCAAGTCCCACTACCAATTGGTTGTGAAAAATCAAGTTCTGGTAAATTTATAGACACAAGATGCTTGTTAAAATCACCTTCAATTCTTTTCATGATCTTTACACACTCTGCAATTATATCTGGTGTAATTACAGTATCTTGAGTCTTGACGGTTGCCCAACCACCTTCATTTAAAAATTCCTCAAATGTTGGTATAATTTGTTTCATCTTTTATTTTCTTTTATAATCTTTTTTATTTGTTGATTCTTCAATCAGAATGTTACTTTTTACAAATTCATCTAAACTTTGTATTCTTTTTTTCATAATTATCTTATTTTTTTATTTTTTAATAATCTATCTATTTTACTTTTCATTGTTTGTTTAAACCGTGGTGTAATCTCAAATGATAATGTAACTGCTTCTTTTCTTAAATCTTCAATTTGTTTATTATTTAAACTATAATCTTTATCTCCTTTAATAATATCTACCCAATTATCAACTATTTTTTTATTAGATAAACTTTGTGGATTATTTTTTAAATGATAGTATAGTATATTACTGTAATGATTTGCAAAATCATATTTAGATTCATTAATATAATCATCTAAACTTTGAATTCTTTTTTTCATATTTTATAATTATTTTATTTAAAATCTGGATTTTCTGTTCTATGCCTCCCATCATCAATAATATTTCCAATAGTTCTCAATAACTGATTTTCTGTATCTGTACTCCCATCATATGCTGTAAATTCAAACTTATATTCTCCCACTTTAATTTCAAAATTTATACCACCAAATTTAGCTGTCTGATATTTATTGGCTCGTTTTTTAATTCCAATTTTTACATCTCGAGCTTCTTTTTTCCAATATTCTTTAACACGACTAAAATGATTGTCTCTTTTTTTTCTCGATTCAAAAATAAATTCGTCTAATGTTTGTATTCTTTGTCGCATGTTTTTATTATTATTTTTTAGTTTTAATTTTATCTAATTCTAAAAGTGCGTCTATAAAATTAAAAAATATGTTTAATTCTTCTTTTGATTTAATACCCAATTTAATATAACCATCCTCATCATATTCAATAAAACATGTCATATTATCCATCCAACTCGAAAAACCTGCAGTAATATATTTTGTTTTAGCACCGGTAAAATTAAGAAATTCATCAGTATGTTTATCTACAATCCATCCTCGTTTTTTAAATTTCTTTAAATCATCATCGGTTATTATAACTTTATTATCTTCTATTTTTATTTCATTAATATAATCATCTAAATTTTGAATTCTTTTTTTCATATTTTATTTTATTTTATTTCACCAAAGTTCTTTTATTTTATTAATTATAACATTTGTTCTTTCACTTGGTTTTATATCTGCAACCAATTCTTCAACATTAACTAATTCCATGTCAAAACTTGATAATCTTTCAATCCATTTTTTTGCTTTTGGAAATAATTCTGCCCACTCTTTAATTATTTTATCATCAATTTCAATTTGATCTCTTCTTCTTATTAATGTATATGAATATTCAAAATTCATAGTTTTTGCCATTAATAACCACTTTATTATATTTATTTCTTTAGTATTCCACTTTGCTTTGTTTAAAGATTTATCAACTTCTTTAACATCAATATCTTGTAACAACCAAGAAACCTGAATTATAGGATTTCTTGAGTTGATAAATTTCTTTGTATATAAATCAATACCCGAGAAAAAGTATTGAAGATATCCCATATTATATAATGTTTTAACAAAAATTTCAGGATTTTTGGCTTGAACTATTCCTTTTTTAAATTCTTCATAAATTCTTTCAGTACTTACACCTTCAAGTGAAGTATCAGCCTTAAGTGCTTTTTCTGTTTCTTTATCAAATTTTCCACCAGACCTTGCAAAAAATCTAATTGCTCTTATTTTTCTCAAAGGATCTTCATCAAATCTGTCTTGAGGTTTTCCAACTGTTTTTATTGTACCTGTTTTAATATCATATTCTCCACCAACCAAATCAACAATTTCTTCTTTGTTTATATCATAAAATAATGCATTAATTGTCAAATCTCTTCTTTTTACATCACCTTCAATTGTAGTAAACTCAACACTATCTGGTCTTCTTCCTTTTCCTACATCAGTTCTGAAAGTTGCAATTTCATATTCTTCACCTAAATTATCTACAACTACAACAATACCAAATTGTTGTCCAACCTCTAATGTTTTGAAGCCTAGTTTTTCTACTATTTTAATTGTATCTTTCGGTTTAGCATCTGTTACCAAATCAAAATCTTTAGGTCTTTTGTTCATTAGAAAATCTCGTACTGCTCCACCAACAATAAACAATTTAAAACCTTTTTTACTAAATTCATTTGCAATTGATACAACTGAATCTGGTATAAGATTTTTAAACTTTTTATGCTCTAATAAACAATAATCTTCAAATAATGGTATAAATTGTTTCATAATTTTAATTTTTGTAAAATTAATTATTTTTTCAAGAAAAACAAATTTTTTATGTTTTTTTTTCTACCAAGCAAAAAATTTACTTATATCCCATATATTTTCATTTAAAAAATCATAAGTATCAAAACTAAAAGAAGGTGAATTATCTTTTCTTTTAAACAATTTTCTTTTTATATAAAAATCAAATGATATATTTGTATATTTTTTTGGTGTTTCTTCCCAATCCCTTCTTGTTGTATTATATGCAATTCCACTTTTTACGTGTGTTATTTTCAATTTTGCACCAGGTCTTAATGTCCCGTTAAAACCAAACACCATTTCATCTGAACCATCTTTACCACGGCCCTTTTCTTTTCTTGCATACTCTTTATCTTCAATTTTTACATCGGGCTCATATATTTCATTTTTTATTTGGTTTACTAATTCTAATACTTCATCTTCTGTAAAAACTTTTCCGGTATCATGTCTAGAATTAAAATATAAAGTCATCGTAGCAACTACTCCAGATTCAATAACTTTTATATTTTGACCGATTTTTAATCTTTTGGTTTCTTCTTGAGGTACTTCAGTAATTACTGCACTATCTGATAAAATTTCAAGATCTTTTATATTTCCTCTTTGTGTACCTTTCCAATATATATGTGCTTCATACGGTAAACCATATATAAGTTGTTGTATTGAACGTTCATCACCATCCTTAGCACCTTTTATTAATCGAGCTTTTTCATGGTCTGAACCATAATTATCAAACCTATGTAACCAATTGGAAAATTCTTCTCCAATATTATCAATTAATGTGGAATCTGTCATAAATAAATTTCCTATTGGTTTTACTACATATAAATCTCCTTTATCTAAAAACCTAGAACGTGGGTGTGCTGAAGTATAAATACATTCAAATCGTGAAGGACGATCAGGATATTCAGTTTTTCTTAAATATTCAAGCACAATCTCCATAGGTTGATTCTCTAGCCAATGTGAACCTTTTATTTTCTTTGGTTTTATTATATCACCCTCCTTTAATTTTTTTGTAGATCTATGATATAAAGTACTATTTTCAGACAATTCAAATAACATACTATTATAATTTTCAAATGTTGGTATATAAATTTTCATAATTTTTATTTTTTTTCAAATCTAGAATGTCTTAATCTATTTGCCTGTTTTATAGGTAATTGGTCTATTATTTTTTCTAAATCTTCAATATTCATATCTTCCCACTTAAACGTTCTCAGGAAATCTACCTTTATATCTTTAAATTCTTGGTCAAATTTTTCTTGAGTTTTAATTTGAGCATTAACATGTTTATTTTTTCTAGAACCTAAAAAACGTAAATTTTTTAATCTATATAAAGTACCATCTCTATTCCAAATATTACCATTTTCATCCTGAAGTCTATCATTTGAAACTATTTTATCTATTTTAATAGTTTCTTTGTGCCTAGTTCCTTCAACGCCAACCTCAATATAATCATCAGGTTTAGCTTGATATAAACCTTTTTTATATTTTATTAACTTTTCATCTATTGTCTCGTTAACAAATTCATCTAAACTTTTAATTTTTTGTTTCATAGTTTTTATTTTATATATTTAAATTAATTTTATGTTTTTATGAAACTAATAAAAAATTATGTATATAATAATAAAAAAAATAATACATTTTACTATGGAAGTCTGTTTGTGCAATACAAATAATTGTTTCAATTATAATTTTTATAGGTGGAATTGTTTTTATATTTGAAGAGGATTAAAAATAAAAAATGATATGCAATATAATTTAATGGGTGGAATTGTTGGTGATATTGTCGGAAGCAAATTTGAATGGAAATCATATAAAGATATTTCTAATTCCTTTAGGTTTGTTTCAAAAAAATCACGATATACAGATGATACTGTTTTAACTGTGGCTCTTGCTGATGCTGTTATTCATGATGGTGATTATCAAAGATTTTTAAAATCATATACTAAAAAAGATCCAAATAGGGGTTACGGTAAAATGTATAAAGCTTGGGCACTAAATGGAAAATCAAATCCCAATGGTAGTTATGCAAATGGTGGAGCAATGAGATTATCTTCAATTCCTTTATATTTTAGGGATCTTTATAAAATTCAAATTGAAACAATTCGTTCTACTGCAATAACACATAATCATCCAGAATCTCTTGATGCTTCAATGTTATTATCTACTGCAATATTCTTATCTAGAATTACAAAAGATAAAGAATATATTAGAATTTTATTAGAACATAATTTTCAATATAAATTTGGAGAATTTGTTGATGATTCAAAAGAAAGTAAATATGTTGTAAAAGATAGTTTAAAAGCAAAAGCAGCCGTAAGTTTTTCTCTTGATTGTTTTTTCAGTTCTTATGACTATGAATCTGCTATAAGAACTGCTGTTTGCTCTGGTGGTGATACTGATACAATTGCAAGTATCGTCGGTGCAATCGCATTTACTTTCTATGGTGAAATGAAACAAGAATTACACGATAAGTGCTGGATAATGTTACCAAGTAGATATAGACAAATTATTAAAAGATTTCATAAATTATCAACAGGAAAAAAACCATATTTTAAAGAATATAATTAAGTTATGAAAGCAATAGACGCTAAAAAAATATCCGAAGAAAAACAAATGACTGCAGTATATTCAGAATTTTATAACATTTTATCTGTTATTAAAAGAGCAGCTGAGGAAGGAAAGTATAAAGTAAGATGTTATATTGATTTTGATGAAGATAATATTAAATCATTAAAGGATTTAGGTTATAATGTTTATAAGATAAATAAAAACAAAAATAATTACTTTTATGAAGTAAGTTGGGAACATTTAAAAAAATAATATTCTATGAAAGCATCAGAAGCAATAAAATTAACCGAACTCGCAAATAGTGCAGAACACAATCTTCAGTATAAAAAAATTATTAAAAAAATAAAATCAGCAGCCAAAAAAGGATACTATAATGTTTGGTATTATGATTATATAAAGGAAGATGTTATAAATCTTCTTAAAAAGAATGGATTTGAGGTGGAGGTTCATGATACAAGAAATGAAATTTCTATAAACATTACTTGGAAATGATTGCATTGGCCCCACCTCATGAAAATGAAATAAAAATTTATACTGATTGGTTAGAAAAAAATAATTTTTCCTATTATATTTTAAACAATAACGAATTTGTTGCAAATTCTTCAATGTTAATTTTATGTGGTGGTATAGATATTGGGAAAAATAAAAAAAGAGATTCAAATGAATTTTCATGGTTTAAACAATTTTATGGAAATTTACCAATATTAGGAATTTGTAGAGGTATGCAATTAGCAAACCTTGCATTAGGAGGTACAATTTATACAGATTTAAATAAAAATTTTGATAAACATACTTCTAATAAAAAATTAATTTCAGAAGGAAAAAAAGAAACTATATCTACTTTTCATAATATAAATTACAATAATAGATTGTTTGAAGTCAATTCAAGACACCACCAAGGAATAAAGAAACTTGCAGATGATTTAAAACCTATTGGATTTAGTGAAAATGATAATTTAGTTGAAATGGTAATAGGAAAACAATCATTATTTGTTCAATGGCATCCAGAAAGAAAAGAAATTTGGAATACACCAGCAGAACAATTTGTAACAAATTGGATAAAATTAAATTTATAATTATATGAATTATTTTACAGCAGATTTTCATTTGGGAGATAAACGTCAAACTATTTTAGGAAGACCGTTTAAAAATGAATATGATTGCTTAGACACAATTTTATCAAACTTTAATGAAATAATCAAACCTGAAGATATTTTATATGTTCTAGGTGATGTTGCAACTGAAGAGTGTTGGTTGCAAAGTATTGATGAAATTGATTGTGAAAAAATTCTTATTAAAGGAAATCATGAAATTTTAGATAAAAAGATATATGAAAAACATTTTATTGAGGTTTATGATTATTTAGATTTAGAAATTTTAAGCATACCTTGTAGATTACACCACTACCCAACAAAGGATTCAATTCCTGAAAGATTTAGTATTTGTGGTCATATACACGGTGCTTGGAAAGTTCAAAAGAACATGTTAAATGTTGGTGTAGATGTACATCATTTTAAACCTCTTAATGAAAAACAAATTGAATTTTATTTAAATGCAATAAGCAATTTTTATGATGAAGATGTTTGGTGTAGTCAACATATTTCAAATTTAGAAAATAATAATAGAGGCAAAAAAGGAACATATTATAAAAAATAAATTATGGAAAAAATAGAAAGCTTAGAAATAACAAGAAAAGTAATGTCACACGGGTATAAAATGCTAAATTGCTATTCTTCCGTGTTAAGTAGACATGAAGATATTAAAAATTGGTTAAGAACAGATAAAAATTTACATATTGTAATTGATTTTTCTTTTAAGTCAGGTATATGGGATTTTTATATTAGAAATTTATCAAATAAGGTAAAAAAATACTCAAGAGTTGAATCTGGATATAAAAATTATGAAAGTGCTTTAGAAAATGCAATAAAATTTTCAATTGAACATTTAGAAAAAGATAATTTGATTGAAGTTGCAAAAAGTTATTTTAAAGAAAATAATGTAAACATCCAAGGGGAAGATATTTTAAATAAATTTAGAGATGTTTTAGATAATTTTACAAAAAAAGAACAACCCGATGAACAAATAAAACGCAGAATTTTAAGATTAAGTGATCTAAAACCCGGTGACTTGTTTAAATTTAAATCAAACTTTCATATGCATCAATTTGTTGAAGGAAGAGGATTTATTCCACAAAGTTTTGAATGGCCAGATGAAATTCTTGAGTATTATAAAGAAAATGAAAAATCAATTTCAGTTAGAATATCTCCTTCATGGTTTAAAAGTAAAAATTACTACATATTAAAAAATACTGAACATTATATTCACCCGGATCCTGTTGTAGAATTAATTACATAAATAAATAAATAAAATAAAAAACATATATGGACGTTATAAAAAACAAAGAACAATTAATGACATATGAATATAATGACACAGATTTAATAGTAGAATTTTCAAAAATTGAAGAACTTATTGATGTTGAAAAAAATCATACCTGGAATTCGGAGAAAGGAAAATTTGAAGATTGGGAAATTTGGAAAAATAAATATATGATTGCTTGGAAAACAAGCAAATCAAATGGTTTTAATCCATGTTTTACATCAAAAGGATTTAGAGCTGCACATCGACATTTTACAAAGTGTTGTAAGGCTATAAATTTCATAGATGTTGAATATATAAAATAAACAATGGTTATGAAAATAAAAATTAAGAATTTTTTAA
>Ga0207421_10004684_pt1 | contig 15629 bp, 9 predicted proteins | sample SodLakKL_010_SED_4_FD_187542 | JGI IMG/M metagenome (GOLD analysis project Ga0207421, IMG submission 187542) | Alkaline sediment microbial communities from Lake Tanatar, Kulunda Steppe, Russia - 8KL_010_SED (SPAdes) (version 2) | ecosystem: Environmental > Aquatic > Non-marine Saline and...
CCATTGCGCAAGACCTTGCCTTCCAGCCCGATCCGGACGCCAGCGGCGACCAGATCATCTGCCGTCACGATCAGGGCCACACCAGGCATGGCGCGCGCCTCTTCGAGATCCAGCGCCGTGATCGTGCCATGTGCGACACCCGCGCGCACAAAAAACGCATGCAGCGCGCCATCAGGACTGACATCATCAACATAGCGACCGGTACCAGTCAGAAACCGCAGATCCTCCACCCGTGTGACCGACTGGCTTTTGCCGAACTTTTCCATACTGACCCTCGCTACTGTGCCTGTCAGAGCCTAGCGGGCAGGCACCGCTTGTCCACCCCCGCGCCCGAACAAAGCCTTTCCCTTGGCGGCGCTGCTTGGTATCTGGCGACAAGCCTAAAAAGGACATGACAAGATGCCGATGGAAAAGACCTTCAACGCCGCCGAAGCCGAAGCCCGCCTTTATAAAATGTGGGAAGAGGCCGGCGCCTTCAAAGCAGGTGCCAATGCCAGCCGGGACGAAACGTTCTGCATCATGCTGCCGCCGCCCAATGTGACGGGCCATCTGCATGTCGGCCACGCCTTCAACCATACGCTGATGGATATTCTGACGCGCTGGAAGCGGATGCAGGGGTTTGACACGCTTTGGCAGCCGGGGCTGGACCATGCGGGGATCGCCACGCAGTTGATGGTCGAAAAGGACCTTGCCGCCACAGGCCAACCCAAACGGGTCGAGATGGGGCGCGAGGCGTTCCTGAAAAAGGTCTGGGAATGGAAAGGCGACAAGGGCGGCGTCATCGAACAACAGGCACGGCGCTTGGGCGACTCTATGGATTGGTCGCGGTCTGCCTTCACCATGTCAGGTGCTGAATCAGCCCCCGCCACCGAACCAGCAGGCAATTTCCACGACGCTGTGATCCGCGTTTTCGTCGATATGTATAAAAAGGGCCTGATCTATCGCGGCAAGCGGCTGGTCAACTGGGACCCACATTTCGAAACCGCGATTTCCGACCTCGAGGTCGAAAGCACCGAAGTCGACGGCCACATGTGGCATTTCAAATACCCGCTCGCCGGTGGGGAAACCTATGAATATGTCGAAAAGGACGAAGACGGCAACGTCACCCTGCGCGAAGTCCGCGATTACATTTCCATCGCCACGACCCGCCCTGAAACCATGCTAGGCGATGGCGCGGTTGCCGTTCACAAGGACGATCCGCGCTATGCGCCCATCGTCGGCAAGTTCTGCGAAATTCCCGTAGGCCCCAAGGAACACCGCCGCCTGATCCCTATCATCACCGATCCTTATCCTGATCCCGACTTCGGCTCTGGTGCGGTGAAAATCACCGGCGCGCATGATTTCAACGACTATGAAGTCGCCAAACGCAACAATATCCCAATGTATGCGCTGATGGACACACGCGGCCAGATGCGCGCCGACGGGCGGCCCTACGCCGAAGAAGCAGCAACTGCGCAGCGGATCGCCAATGGCGAGCAAGAGTTTGACGAGGCGATGATCGCCGCGATGAACCTTGTGCCCGACGCCTATCGCGGGCTGGACCGGTTCGAGGCGCGCGCACGCGTGGTGGCGGATGTGACGGCAGAAGGTCTGGCAGTCATGGTACCCGCCCCAGCCCCTGAGCCAGCGGCAAACGCAGAGGTCCCGGATCAAGTCCTGGACGCCCCCACCATGATCCCCCTGGTCGAAGCCAAAAAGATCATGCAGCCTTTCGGCGACCGCTCGCGCGTGGTGATCGAGCCGATGCTGACCGACCAATGGTTCGTGGACACCGCCAAAATCGTCGGCCCCGCGCTGGACGCGGTCAAGCAAGGCCGGACCAAAATCATCCCCGATTCAGGTGAAAAGGTCTATTACCACTGGCTGGAAAATATCGAGCCGTGGTGTATTTCGCGCCAGCTCTGGTGGGGGCACCAGATACCGGTCTGGTACGGCCTTGATCTGGGTGTTGACGACGAAACCAACCCGTCCGGCACCTTGGATGAAACCGAGCTTTTGGGCCTGCTGCTTGACGGTATGGTTCATCGCGGCACCGTGATGCATTGCGGCACCGACCTTGACGCCGTGAAAGACGCCTTCATCTTCGACAACGCCGATCTGCCCAGCCCTCTAAGCCACGCCACAATCGTCGAAGTGGCCGACAAAGCCGAAGCTATCGACCGCTTCGCCGCCGGTCTGGCAGATTACAACGTCACGCAAGACCCGATGAAACTGGTGTTCCCCGTCTGGCGCGACCCTGATGTGCTGGACACATGGTTCTCTTCCGGCCTGTGGCCTTTCGGCACGCTTGGCTGGCCGAACGACGACCCTGCGATGAAATACTTCCCCGGTGACGTGCTGATCACCGGACAGGACATCCTGTTCTTCTGGGTCGCGCGGATGATGATGATGTCACAAGCCGTGCTGGAACAGGACCCGTTCCACACGATCTACCTGCATCAGCTTGTCCGCGACGCCAAGGGCGAGAAGATGTCAAAGACCAAGGGCAATGTCATCGACCCGCTCGACATGATCGACCAATATGGCGCGGATGCGCTGCGGTTCAGCAATGCGCAGATGGCGGCGATCGGCGGCGTGCTGAAAATCTCCGAAGACCGGATCAAGGGCTATCGCAATTTCGGCACCAAACTTTGGAATGCATTCAGTTTTGCAGACCACTACAATATTGCATATCCCGGTGACCCAGCCCTGCCCACGGCCAGCCTGACCTTGAACAAATGGATCATCGGCGAAACCGGCAAGGTGCGCGAAACCGTCGATGCCGCGCTGCACGCCTACCGCTTCAACGATGCCGCCGATGCGCTTTATGCCTTCACATGGGGCAAGGTCTGCGACTGGTATCTGGAATTCTCCAAACCGATCCTGCAGGGCGAAGACGCAGCCGCCAAGGCCGAGACCGAACAGACCCTGCGCTGGGTGCTGGACCAATGCCTGATCCTGCTGCACCCGATCATGCCTTTCATCACCGAAGAACTTTGGGGTCTGGCAGACAACCGTGCCAAGATGCTGTGCCACGCAGACTGGCCAAACTACGGCAGCGAACTGGTGGACACAGACGCCGACCGCGAAATGAACTGGGTGATTGCGCTCATCGACAACACCCGTTCGGCACGCGCACAAGTCCATGTCCCCGCAGGCGCACAGGTGCCACTGCTGGTCACAGGCCTTGACGCCAAAGGCCAGTCGGCATGGGACAACAACGCAACCCTGATCCAGCGGCTGGCCCGCATCGAAAGCCTGACGCATGTCGATACCTTCCCCAAAGGCTGTGTCACCATCCCGATGGAGGGGGGCACCTTCGGCCTGCCGCTCGAAGGGCTGATCGATGTGGCAGCCGAAATTGCACGGCTGGAAAAGACGCTGCAAAAGCTTGCCAAGGAACTTGGCGGTCTGCGTGGACGGCTGAACAACCCCGCCTTCGTCGCCTCCGCCCCCGATGACGTGGTGGCAGAAGCGCGCGCCAACCTCGCCTTGCGCGAAAACGAAGACACCCAGATCAAAGCCGCCATCGCGCGCCTGCAAGAACTGGGATAAACAGGCGGGGGCCAACCCCTTGGCCCCCTGCTTCTTATTTCTAAAAATACTCCCCGCGCGGAGCGCATAAAAGGTGAAATCCATGCCCCACCCCAAAGTGACCCCGCTTGCTGCCTCGCTCCCTGCCACGGTCCCTTTCGTCGGGCCGGAAACGCAGGAACGCGAAAGGGGTGCACCGTTCATCGCGCGGCTGGGCGCAAACGAAAGCGCCTTTGGCCCCTCACCCAAGGCCATCGCCGCGATGCAAAAAGCCGCATCCGATGTCTGGATGTACGGCGATGCCCAAAGTTACGACCTGCGTGTAGCGCTTGCGCCGCATCACGGTGTCGGCATGGACAACATCATCGTCGGCGAAGGGATCGACGGGCTGCTCGGGCTGCTGGTCCGGCTTTATATTGCACCGGGGGATGTGGCGGTCACATCGGACGGGGCCTATCCGACCTTCAACTACCACGTTGCGGGCTTTGGCGGGCAATTGCACAAAGTCCCCTATAACGGCGATTGCGAAGACCCCGACGCACTGGTCGCCAAGGCGCATGAAACCGGCGCAAAGCTGGTCTATATCGCGAACCCCGACAACCCGATGGGTAGCTGGCATCAGGGCGACGTTATTACCCGCATGATCGCCAACCTGCCGGAGAATTGTCTGCTGCTGCTGGACGAAGCCTATATTGACCTTGCCCCTGACGGCACGGCCCCCGACATCCCCGCAGATACCCCGAACGTGATCCGCCTGCGCACCTTTTCCAAGGCGCATGGCATGGCAGGTGCGCGCATCGGTTATGCCATCGGCGCGGCAGAGGTCATTGCGGGATTTGACAAGGTGCGCAACCATTTCGGGCTTAGCCGGATATCGCAGGCGGGTGCCTTGGCCGCGTTTCACGACAGTGGCTGGCTGGATCATGTGCGCAGCGAAATCGCAACCTCACGTACAAGGATTGGCCAGATCGCCCGCGATAGCGGCCTGACCCCCCTGCCCTCTGCCACTAACTTCGTCACGATCGATTGCGGCAAGGATGGCGCGTTCGCGCGGCGGGTACTAGCCTCGCTGGTCGATCAGGGCATTTTCGTGCGCATGCCCTTTGTCGCCCCGCAAGACCGCTGCATCCGCGTCAGTTGCGGCACACCTGATCAGGTCGCAGCTTTCGCGGCGGCCCTGCCAGTGGCTTTGCATCACGCATCTGTGTAAATCAACGCTTGCCTTCCAGTGACTGGAACCACCCATTCAGGTGCCAGTCCCACAAAAGGAAGAGAAACCATGCGCCTTTGGATCCCACTTGCCGCGGTTGCCGTAATCGGCACCGCAATCGTCGCCCAAACCGTCACAATGGACCACAGCGGCCATGCCGGCATGAACCACGGCGACCATGCCGATATGGATCATAGCGGTCACGATATGGCAGCACCCCCGAATGACGCCGCCGCTGCCTTCGCCGCTGTCAACGACGCCATGCATGCCGCGATGATGATCCCCTTCACCGGCGATGCCGATGTCGATTTCATCCGCGGCATGATTCCGCATCACGAAGGCGCTGTCGCCATGGCCGAGGTCGTGCTGGAATATGGCAGCGACCCCGAAGTACGCGAACTGGCCCTTGAAATCATCGCCGCGCAGCAGGAAGAAATCGCTTGGATGCAGGACTGGCTCGCCACCAACGCCACTGCCGATTAGGCAGAGGCGACCACGTTTGATGCAGCCTCGAGCGCGCCGCGCCCATGCGGGATATCCAGCGCCTTGAGCCCTGCATCAATCGTGCCCAGCGCGCCCATAATCATATGGGCGTTCACATGGCCCATATGACCGATGCGGAAATAACCATCCGCAGGCGCGCGCCCCAGCCCGATCCCCAGCGTCAGCCCGCAGGTATGTTCGCACCAATTGCGCAACCTGTCGCCCAGCGGTGACCCGATCACAGCCGACGTGACCGCATGCGACCGATGCGCCGCATCCGCCACGTTCATCTGCAACGGTCCGGTCGTGGACCAGCAATCAAACGCCGCCCAGACTGTCTGCGCAAGCTTGGCATGACGGGCAAAGACATGGTCCAGCCCCTCGGCCTTGATCAGGTCCAGCGCGGCACGCAATCCGTAAAGGTGGTGTGTGGGGGCTGTGCCATTGAAATACTGGTAGAATTGTTCCGGCTCTGCCCGCGGGCGCCAATCCCAATAACTGGTGACGCAATCACCGCGCGCGGCATCGGCTTTGGCGTTGAACCACACGAAACCCAGCCCTGCAGGCGTCATCAGCCCTTTCTGGCAACCGGCAACCATGACATCGACGCCCCAGGCGTCCATCTCGAACCGGTCGCAGCCAAGGGATGCGATGCAATCCGCGAACAGCAGCGCCGGATGCCCTGCGGCATCCACTGCCGCGCGCAAAGCTGCGATATCATTTTTCACGCTGGTAGATGTGTCGACCTGCACCGCCAGTACCGCCTTGATCCGGCCTGCCTTATCCGCAGCCAGATATTCGGTGACCCTGCCCGCATCGACAGGCATGTTGTACCCGAAATCAAGCGTTTCCACATGCACGCCCATGCCTGCGGCCATCGCCCCCCAGCCAATGCAGAATGGCCCCGTCGCCAGCACCAGCACGGTATCGCCACGCGACATTGTATTGGCCAGCGCGGCCTCCCATGCGGCATGGCCGTTGCCGATATAGATCGCAACCTTGGCCGTGGTCATGGCGACGGCTTGCAGATCGGGGATCAGGCTGGCGGTCAGGTCGTGCAATTCGCCTTCATAGATGTTGGGCGAGGCGCGGTGCATCGCGCGCAGAACGACATCGGGCATGACTGAAGGACCGGGAATAGCCAGATAGGCCCGACCGTTGGAAAGTGACATGAAATAGCTTTCTGAAAGGTTGCACGCCGGACAGTAACGCCGCGCCGGGCGGCGTCAAGCTTGCCCAACTTGCCCTATGCCCCCATTTACGATTAGACCGTTGCAAGTCATCACAAAAGAAGGCGGCCAATGCCCCCACCCATTCCCAAAGACGGCAAAGACCAGTCCGCGACCAGCCTGTTTTGGTGGCTGTGGCGCGATTATCTGCGTCACCACAAGGGCTTGCTGATACTGGCGCTGGTACTGATGGCCGTCGAAGGATCAATGCTGGCCGCACTTAGCCGCATGGTTCAGCCGATGTTCGATGACGTATTTGCCGCGGGCGACAGTGACGCGCTTTACTGGGTTGGATTTGCCGTGATGGGTATCTTCATCCTGCGTGCGGCCACGGCTGCGGGACGGTCGATCCTGATGACACTGATCCAGCAATACGCGTCAGCCGACATGCGCCGCCATTTGCTGGCCCATATGATGACGCTGGACACCGGATTTTTCCAGACCCACCCGCCGGGGCAACTGATCGAACGGGTGCAGGGTGATGTCGGTGCTATCAACGGGATCTGGGCCAGCATCCTGACCGCCCTCGGGCGTGATCTGGTGTCGCTGATCGGGCTGTTTTCAGTCGCTCTGTGGATCGACTGGCGATGGACGCTGATCGCTGTGATCGGCGTGCCGCTGCTGGTGATGCCATCCTTGCTGGTGCAGGCCTATATCCGTCGCCGGTCGCGCAATGCGCGCGCGATTGCAGGGCGCATTTCCACGCGGCTGGACGAGGTGTTTCACGGCATCAACCCGATCAAGCTGAACCGTTTGGAAAAGTATCAGGGCGACCGGTACAACGACCTGATCAAGCAGGGGATCGACGCGAATGTGCGCACCTCTGTCGGGCAGGCAACTGTGCCGGCGCTGATCGATATCATGACCGGTCTGGGGTTTCTCGGCGTGCTGATTTACGGCGGGTCCGAAATTATCTCGGGCGAAAAGACAGCCGGGCAGTTCATGGCGTTTTTTACGGCAATGTCGCTGGCCTTTGATCCCTTGCGCCGTTTGGGCGCGATGGCGGGCCAGTGGCAGATGGCGGCGGCCAGTGTCGAACGGCTGCAAGAGGTGCTGAACCTGCACCCCTCGATTCTGTCACCGGCACAGCCACGCGCGGTCCCTGATGGATTGCCGCAGATCACGATAGATGACGTGCATCTGCATTATGGCGACCTGCCCGTCCTGCGCGGGGCCAGCTTCACCGCCGAGGCAGGCAAGACGACCGCGCTGGTCGGTGCATCGGGCGCTGGCAAAAGCACGATCTTCAATGTCCTGACCCGTCTTGTCGATCCGAACGCAGGCGAAGTGCGGATCAACGGCACGCCGATCAACACGATGGGGCTGGGCGATTTGCGCGGGCTGTTTTCCGTGGTCAGTCAGGATGCAGCGCTGTTCGACGAAACCCTGCGCGACAATATCCTGCTGGGGCGCGACGATATCAGCGAGGCACAGTTGCAACAGGCGCTTGACGCAGCCCATGTCAGTGACTTTCTGCCGATGCTGGCGAACGGTCTGGACAGCCCTGCCGGACCGCGCGGGTCAAATCTTTCGGGTGGACAGCGCCAGCGTGTCGCTATCGCGCGGGCCTTGATCCGCAACACGCCGGTCCTGCTGCTGGACGAAGCGACAAGCGCGCTTGATACCAAATCCGAAAGCATCGTGCAGGAGGCGCTGGAAAAGCTGTCCGCAGGGCGCACGACATTGGTGATCGCGCACCGCCTGTCGACGATCTATAACGCCGACAAGATCGTGGTGATGGATCAGGGTCGCGTCGTCGACCAAGGCACCCATGACGAACTGATTGCGCGCGGCGGCATATATGCCGACCTGAACCGCCTGCAATTTTCACAGCAAAAGGAAAATGATGATGTCTGACCGCGTAGTCCTGTCTGTCAGCGGCACCGACCGGCTAGAGTTCCTGCAAGGGCTGATCACCAATGACGTCACCCGCGCGGCAGGCAGCATCATCTACGCTGCCTTGCTCACACCACAGGGTAAATTCATCGCGGATTTCTTTGTCATCGGTCAGGACGACCGCTTGCTGGTGGATGTGGCGCAAAGCCATGCCGCAACGCTGGCACAACGGTTGATGATGTACCGGCTGCGCGCTGCCGTGCAGATCGACCAGACCGATCTGGTGGTGTCGCGCGGAACCGGTGCGATGCCACAGGGCGCTGTGGCTGATCCGCGCCATCCTGCCTTGGGCTGGCGGCACTACAGCGACAGCGACATCAGCGATAACACCGATTGGGACGCCCTGCGCGTGGCGCATCTGATCCCGGAAACAGGGATCGAACTGACACCGGACACTTATATTTTGGAGGCAGGTTTCGAAAACCTGCATGGCGTCGATTTCCGCAAAGGTTGCTATGTCGGGCAGGAACTGGTTGCACGCATGAAGCACAAGACCGAATTGCGCAAAGGGCTGGCGCGGGTCCGGATCGACGGCGAGGCGGATTGCGGCGACGCTATCACTTCGGATGGTAAAGATGTGGGTGTGCTGCACACTGTCAGCGGCGATCAGGCCATTGCCTATCTGCGCTTTGACCGCGCAACAGGCCCGATGCAGGCAGGCAATGCATTACTGACACGGGCAGACTAGCAAGTGCGACACGTGTTTTCGATCTGCGCTGTGAAATTCGCGAACATCTGGCCGCTTGGTTGCAAGCGACTTATCCCGCGTCGCTGCCCCAGATGCGTGGATCATTCAATATCACCAGCCCTGAAACCTAGGCGCGGCACGCTGGCTTTGATCAGCCCGCGTTGCTTTGTACGCCGCCGACATGCGCCAGACGCACAAGTTCCGGCAGCGATGCCGCGCCTGTTTTGCGCATGACCGACGCGCGGTGGTTTTCCACTGTCCGCTGATTGATGCCCAGATCGTTGGCGATGATCTTGTTGGGCGCGCCTTGCAGTACACCCGCCAGCACATCGATTTCGCGCGGTGTCAGGCTGGTGAACCTTTTGCGCGCTGACGCTGCTGCTTTGCTTTGTCCGCTGTCACCCGGTTTAACTGCAATCGCATGGCGCAGGCTGGCCAACAGATCGGCGGCACTTGCCGGTTTTTCGATCAGATCAGATGCACCGGCCTTGAACGCCGCGACAGCGATAGAAACATCGCCGTGACCGGTCAGCATGACCATCGGCAGGTTCAGGCCCTCATCGCGCAAGGTTGCAATCAAGGTCGCACCGTCCATTCCCGGCAAGTTGTTGTCGATCAGCAGGCAATCGGTTTCGCTTGGGCGTGGCGCGGCCAGCAGATCCTCGCTTGAGGCATAGGTTCTGACGCCCCAGCCTTCGACCTCGAACAGACGCCGCATGGTTTCGCGCACCATCAGATCATCATCGACGACATGCACCGTCGTGATACTGTCGCGATGCCCGCTATGTGGCCGCCTTGTGCCTTTTGCACAGGTCAAAAGGCTGGATATCTGCGCCAGCAGCACGTCGGGCATCACCGGTTTGATCACCTGCGCGAAACCGGCGGCATCGATGGCTTGCAGGGTTTCGGTTGTGATATCGCCGGTCAGGATGATCGTCGGCAGCTCATTGCCAAGCAGTTCGGCCAGATTCTGCGCCAAGCTCAGACCATCATCGTCATCGACCAGATCATAATCCGTCAACAACAGATCCGGTCCTTCGGGGTAATCCTTGACCCAAGCCAAGGCAGCATTCACATTTGCCATAGCCACAACCGTATGGCCCGATTTGGTGAGCATCTTGGTCATCAATTCACGCAGGGGGTCTTCATCCTCGACCAGCAGAATGGTGCCGGTCTTGTGTTTGACTTTGGCATCCTGTTTCGGGGTCTTGGCCCGTGCTGCCTTGTCGGCGACATCCATCGCCATGCTGAAACACGAGCCTTTCCCCAGCTTGGATTTGACCGTGACGGGATGTTCCATCAGCATGGCCAGCCGCTGCACGATGGCAAGGCCAAGGCCCATGCCGTGTTCAATCATGACCGTATCGGTATCGACGCGGTGATAGGCGTTAAAAATCGCGGCGGTATCCGTGTCGGCAATGCCGATCCCGCTGTCGCACACCTGCACAATCACCTGATCCTTGCGCCTGCGACAGCCCAAGACAATCCCGCCCTTTTGGGTGTATTTCACCGCATTGGACAAAAGATTGCGCAGCATCTGTTCAAGAAGTTGCGGATCAGTCAGCACCCAAAGCGAACAAGGCACCGTGCGCAGGCGCAGACCCTTGAGACCCGCATGGGGTGAAAATTCATCCACAAGCTGCTGCATCAGGCGGCCAATCTCGACCGGTTGGATATTGGGCCGCACCGTGCCGGATTCGATCCGGTTCACATCCAGCATGGAATCCAGCATCAGCGTCATGGAATTCAACGTCTGATCCAGAATTGCCGTCAGGCGCAACGCCTCGGCCGAGGGGCGGTGCCGCGCCAGAAGTTTGTGCAGCAACGCCATGGATTGCAGCGGTTGGCGCAGATCGTGACTGGCCGATGCCAGAAACCGCGATTTCGCTTTGGTTGCGCGCTCTGCCTCGTCCATGGCAGTGACCAGCGCGACAGTGGCGCGTTTACGCTCGGTGATGTCGATATAGGTGATAACCAGCCCTTCGACCTTGTCGCCTTCGGCGCGGTAAGGCTGGATGCGACGCAAGAACCATTTGTCACCTGCACCTTGGGCTTCGGTTTCGATGGGGACTTTGCCGGTTAGAACGGTTTGTGTGTCACGGATCAGATCATTATCGCGCGCCACACTGGCTAGATCGGTAAAGGGCCGCCCGACATCGGACGGGATCACCCGAAAAATCTGCCGCGCGGCGGGGGTGAAAAACCGGATCGTCAGGTCAAGATCCAGAAACAATGTGGCGACATCGGTGCTGTACAGGACGTTTTGCAAATCATTCGCCGTGGTCCGGTGCCGTTCCAGCGTTTCCTGCAACTGGACATTCAGGGCGGTCAGTTCTTCGTTCAGCGATTGCAATTCTTCTTTGGAGGCCAGCAATTCTTCGTTGGTAGACTGGAATTCCTCATGGATTGACCGCGCTTCGGCGGCATCATTGCCATGCGCTTCGATTTCCTGTTCCAGATCACGCAACGCTTCGGACAGATCACTGCGGGTTGTGGCCAGCTCCAGCTCCAGATCGGCGCTGTCCTGCGTGGTCTTGGCGCCAGTCTGGTCAACATCCGACGACATCGGCACGCGGTCGATGAAACAGGCCAGAAGCATCGGCTGCGCCCCGCCAGACACGCGGTGGATCACGATATCAAAACTGGGCTGCCCCGGCATCCGGCTGCCTGCGACCTTGGCCAGCGGATTGGCCGGACTGCAAGACGCAACCGCAGCGCGGAACCGTGCATGGATCGCCTTGGGCAAAAAGCCGACCAGATCGGTGGACGGATGACCTTGGGTGAATTTCAGGTACCGTTCGGTTGGCCCCAAAAGGTACAGCGTTTCAAACTGCGGATTGAACAGCACCGCAGCAGGCGCATGGTATTCCAACACAATCCGGCGGCACAGATTTGCCAGCGACGCATTCTGTGCTGGTGTTGGCATGCTGCGCGCAGGTGCATCGTCGCGCAGGCCTGCGGCAAAATCCAGATCCTGCGCCTGGCTGTGGCCGGTGCGCCGCCACAGGCGGGCGCTTTTGTCGGCCATAGTGAAGCAATTGTCACTGGCGCCGGGCATTTCTGCCGCGCCTAGCAACAACAGCCCGTTCTCGCGCAAGGCAAAGCACGACCGTGCGATCACACGTTTCTGCGCGTCGGGTGTCAGATAAATCAGCACATTCCGGCAGGACACCAGATCAATTTTGGAAAACGGCGGGTCGGTCAGCAGGTCAGCGACGGTAAAGACGATAATGTCGCGCAACCGCGACGTGACGCGCCAGCCACCATCTTCGGCGATAAAAAACCGCTTCAGTCGGGCGGGGGACACGCTGGTTTCGATATCGGCGGCATAATAGCCCGCCCTTGCGGTCGTAATCGCCTCGGGGTCGATGTCAGAGGCAAGGACTTGCACCTGCCCGGTAAATCCGCTGGCTTCGATCGCTTCTGTGCAGGCGATGGCAAGGCTATACGCCTCTTCGCCAGTGCTGCAACCCGCCACCCAGACACGCAAAGGCCGGTCGCCGGGATGGGCTGCCAGCAGATCAGGCAGGGCTGTGGTGGACAAATGTTCAAATACCGCGGGGTCGCGGAAAAAGCTGGTGACATGGATCAACAGATCAGCCGACAATTGGCTGCGTTCATCATTGTCTGCGCGCAAGATATCCAGATAGCGCGCGTTCTCGTCCGGCCCCAGCCCGATCAGCGCCATACGCCGCGCGATCCGCCGTTCCAGCGTGCCACGTTTATAAAGCGAAAAATCCTGCGCTCCGTGGGTCCGGATGAAGTCCAGCACATCGTTGCTGCAAGTTTCTTGCGCGTCACCCACCACGTCATGATGGTCGGTCGCGGCAAAGGCGATGATAGCATCGTGAAATGCGTCGGTGGCAAGGGTTTGCGCGACATGGCCTGTGTCAATGGCACTTTGCGGCATGCTGGGATAGCGCGCATCGGCAGGGTCTTGCGCCATGATCAGACCACCCGCCTTGGCGAAATTGGCAAGGGCCGCGCTGCCGTCATGACCGTTGCCAGACAGGATAACACATGCAGCCTGCACGCTTTTGTCCTTGGCCAAGGAGTCCAGACAAACGTCAAAAGGCAATCGCACCGCTTTGCCGGTGTCAGGCTTGAACAGATGCACTTTGCGTGTCTTGACCTGCAAGAAAACACCGGGGGGGATCACGTGCAGGGTGCCCGCGCGCAACGCCATGCCATCGGTCGCTTGCACGACATGCAAGCCTGTATGCTCTTGCAGCAGATCAACCATCATGCCGCTGTGCGCAGGGTCAAGATGCAGGATCAGGATAAAGGCCGCCTGCGTTGTCGCAGGTAGGTCATGCAGCACCGCGCGACACACCTCCAGCCCGCCAGCAGAAGCGCCGATGGCAATGACATGCAGTGTTTTGTCTGTCTCGTCTTTTGGCAATTCATGCTCCTGAGCAAGGTGATCTTGAAACGATACGCGTCGCTGGGAACATTCTGCCGACTTTAGGCCGACCTCATCATTGTAGCATGTTTATGAACAATCACACCCACCAAATCCCAGGCGATCTGCCGCCAATTGATCGCCCGCCTAGGTAGATTCCGATGCTATTGGCACGAAACCCGACCGCGTATTCAGTTTGTGCGAGTGCGGATATCCCGTTTGCACCGCATGACCGGACGATCGCGACCTTGCAAATGCTTCAAAGGAATCCCCGATCCTCTTTAGGCATGACGAATTGCATCACTGATTGATCGTCCGGTCACCCTAAGACCGACACCGGGCTTAGTTGCCCGGTTCTGACGACACGTGAAATTCGTCCTTTGCGCCAAAAATTGCGCGCCGAGGGCAGCAACCAACAAGGAACTCCCATGAACCAGATCATTTACATCGTTGGCGCCATCGTCGTCATCATGGCCATTCTCAGCTTTGTCGGAATGCGTTGAACTATTAGAAATACACGGAAAATTGCCATGACACCCATGACGACACAGCCCTATGTGACGGATGAATCCGGCGCATCGACCCATTCCTATGTCGATTGGCCGGCAATTCTGGCTGGCACGATCTTCGCATTGGCGATTTCATTCGTGCTGACCAGTTTTGGCGCCGGACTGGGCCTTTCGCTGTCATCGCCCTACCGTGGTGAAGGTGTCTCTGCATCTTGGCTGGCGATTGCCGCAGGTATCTGGATGGCCTGGGTTATGGTCACCGGCTTTGGCGCTGGTGGTTATCTGGCAGGCAGGATGCGCCGCCCGATTGGTGACGCCGTTGGCGAAGAAGTCGAAGTGCGCGACGGATCGCACGGCCTGATCGTCTGGGCCACTGGCACAGTATTGGGCGCGTTTCTGGCGGTTTCCGGTGCGGGCGGGCTGATCTCCGCTGGGAGCAATGCTGCGGGAGCTGCCGCTGACACCGTGACAGAGGCCGTATCATCCGATTACTTCGCCAGCCTGATGCTGCGCGGCAGTGCGGGTATCAACCCTGATACCCAGCAAGAGATTGCCAGCCTGATCACCCGCGCCGCCGTCGAAGGCGAAATGGTCGAACGTGACCGGGACTATCTGGCGCAAATCGTCGCCGCCAATACCGCAATGTCAGAGCCCGATGCCCGCGCCCGCATCGATGAAGTCGCCACCGAAATCGACACTGCGATGACATCGGCCACCGACGCGATCGAGGATGCCCGCATCGCCGGGATCATCTTTGGCTTCATCAGTGCCGCGACCCTTTTGCTTGGCGCTGTTGCCGCGTTCTTTGCTGCAGTCGCAGGTGGCCATCACCGCAACGCGAAACTTGGCTTCTCGACAGTCATGCCAACGCGCTGATCCATTCCTCTTTCTCGAAAGGACGACACCATGCCCGCAATTATTGCCTGGTTATTAGGCGCACCACTTTTGGTCATCATCATCATTGCCATTCTTTTGTAACTTACGTTTCCCACGCCCAGCCGATGCAACATCCCCCGTCAACGAAGGAGTTTCATATGCCGCAAGAGACCCAGTCACAGCTATTTATCCGCCTGCTCAAGGACGCGCGCAGAACGGATCGCATGCTTAACAAAATCAAACGCTCGGTCCGTTCGCGGGCCTATGCCAAGCGGTTCAAGGAAATGTTCATGTCTGACCAGCCAAGGGGCCATAACGCCGCCCTGCCGATGGATTGTGTGCAGATGATAGACAATCCCGCAAGGCCAGGCACCCGCAACTAGGCGCTGCGAACATCATACGCGACAATGGGAGCACGAGATGACAATCGAAACTTTCGACGACCTGTTTTTGCACACGCTCAAGGATGTTCTGTACGCAGAACGCAAGATCCTCAAGGCGCTGCCGAAGATGGAAAAGAACGCGACCAACGCAAAGCTGATACTGGTGTTAACGACGCACAAGGACGAAACCGAAGACCATATCCTGCGTCTGGAAGAGGTATTCGACCTTTTGGGCAAGCCCGCGCGCGGGGCGAAATGCGATGTCATGCTGGGCCTGCTCGAAGAGGCCGAGGGTCTGATGAGCGAGATTGAAGACCCCGAAACCATGGACGCCGCGATCATCTCGCTTGCGCAAGCGGTCGAGCATTACGAAATCGCGCGCTACGGCACCTTGGTGCAATGGGCCAAACAGCTTGGCCATACCAAGGTCGCAGAGCTGC
>Ga0207421_10004685_pt1 | contig 15629 bp, 13 predicted proteins | sample SodLakKL_010_SED_4_FD_187542 | JGI IMG/M metagenome (GOLD analysis project Ga0207421, IMG submission 187542) | Alkaline sediment microbial communities from Lake Tanatar, Kulunda Steppe, Russia - 8KL_010_SED (SPAdes) (version 2) | ecosystem: Environmental > Aquatic > Non-marine Saline and...
AATTCAGGTTCAACTTTATCCATTATTATTAAAAATGTTCTTTATATTAAAATTTATTATTAACACAAATTCTGTAAAGAAAATTTAGGACGGGTCAGACGGGTCAGGGTCAGTTACCCTTTTAGCGGCAACAAAATCCCGGTTTTTCGGAATTACCTGTCGCTGATAATTTAAATATCTGAACATTAAAATGCAAGGTATTGCAAAACAGATTGTTAGCCTAATCTTGTTCAGATAAATTATTAAAATATATAATTGAAATGGAAGTACGTATAGGTTTAATTTATTTGGTATTTTTTTTAGTTGCTCTTGTTTTTTCATTGATTTTAAATTTTTTGCTGTTAAAATTATCACAAACCTTAGGAATACGAAATACTTCGATCAAAACTTCGGTTAGATGGTCAGCTCAGGAGAAACCTTCACTTGGAGGTATTTCATTTTATGTTATGTTTCTTCTGACAATAGTTGTTTATGCCTTTTTTAATCATCATTCTGCAGATTTTTTCAACCTGCAAATAATGGGATTGTTTGTTGCCGTGACAACAGGGTTTTTACTTGGTCTTTTTGATGACGCCTATAACACACACCCCCGCATTAAATTTTTAACACAAATAATATGTGCCCTAATCCTGATTTTAACAGGTACTTACATAGAGTTTTTCAACAATGTAATTTTTAATTATTTGCTCACCATATTTTGGGTAGTAGGAATTATGAATTCAATAAATATGCTTGACAATATGGACGGTATTACAACTATTGTGTCAGCATCTATTTTAGCAGCTATTATGGCCGGTTTAATATTAAGTGGTGATTTTGCAAATCCTTTGTTAATAATAATAATTGGTTCGGCAGCAGCTTTGCTCGGATTTCTTTATTTTAACTGGAGCCCTGCGAAAATGTTTATGGGAGATACCGGAAGTCAATTCCTCGGAATATTGCTTGCCGCAATAGGTATAATATATTTTTGGAATGGTACGGATGTTAACGGTAATCACATCTTAAGCATGAAAGTTGTGTCTGTTATTACGGCTTTTTCACTGCCGATAATTGATACTACCACCGTATTTATTAAACGCATTGCTAAGAGATCTTCACCTTTTATTGGAGGTAAAGACCATACCACCCATCATTTATCTTATATAGGATTCTCCGATAAACAAGTAGCATTGATTTTTGCAGTTGTTTCAGCTTTATCTGTTGGTAATACCATAATAATTAAAAATTACATAAATAACTGGAGCCATTTGCATAGCTTTTTGTTTGGATTATATTTTATTCTCATTTTTGCCGTATTGTTTATTATTGCCATTAAAAAACCACCTATAAATGTTAAGTAGAAAAATTCTCTTTGATTATCTTTATGATAATTTTACCACTTTTTAATTGCTTAAAGACTTTTTTTGAAAATAATTATAAGTATAAGAATACAATCAATATCAATATTGAAAATTTTTAAACTATTTTACTTATATAATAAAAAAATCATGTAGGTTTGTAAAACACACAATCCTTAAAAATGCATACTGTAATTACAAAAAGTTGGCATGGCCGTTTTCCTTCCAAGGCAATTAATGTTGGGGAGGTCGGTTTAGGTGGTAAATACCCCATTAGGCTGCAGTCAATGACCAATACAAACACTCTCAATATTAGCGAAACGGTTGACCAGTGTCTTAGGATTATTGAAGCCGGGGCTGATTTTGTGCGTATATCAGTACCTAATAAAAAAAGTGCTGAAAGCCTTAATGAGATAAGAGAACTAATTCGTTCAGCAGGTTATAGAACGCCAATTATAGCCGACATACATTTTAATCCGAATATTGCACTAATTGCAGCACGTATAGCTGATAAGATAAGAATTAATCCCGGAAACTATTCTACCCGGGCTGGTTTTGATCTAAAAGCCGGCAAAGAAAATGATTACGAAAATGAATTGGAACGGATCAACGAAAAGATCACCCCTTTGTTGCTGGTTTGTAAAGAATATGGTACTGCAATACGCATAGGTACAAATCATGGTTCGCTTTCACCAAGAATACTGCATCGTTATGGGAACACGGCTGAAGGAATGGTTCAAGCCACATTAGAATATATTCGCATATTCGAAGACCATGGTTTCTATAACACAGTCATTTCAATTAAGTCAAGCGACCCGCTTATTATGATTAATGCATATCGCCTAATGTGTGAAAAGTTATATAAACATAAAATAAATTACCCTTTGCATCTTGGTGTAACAGAAGCCGGCACAGGAGATGAAGGCCGCATAAGATCGGCAATAGGTATTTGCTCACTTTTAACTGATGGCATAGGTGATACTATAAGGATCAGCTTATCGGAAAACCCGGAACATGAAATACCTTTTGCAAAGAAAATAACAAATGCTTTTGAAAAATACTTTATAGTAAGCGAAGACAAAAAGACAAAGTTTTCAGAGCCTGAAAAATTTAGCATTATAAATAAAATCAGGAAAAAAATACCGGAAAACCCGTTCAAACAGCCCATTGTAATATCTTCCTGCGATGAGTTAAACAATAATAATGAAGAAGATAAACAACAATTCGGTAATGATCAACAACCCGATTTTGTTTTTTGCAACTCATTAAAAATACCCGGCATACAAAATTTTATATTGCCATTTTCATTATGGAAAAAGCACAATGCCCCGCAAACATTTCCTCTATTAGGTTTAAAAGAAATAAAAGAGGCAAAAAATATTAAGTCGCCTTACATATTTTTTGATGCCAAACCTGATGAAATTACTAAAAAAGAAATAAGAAGCATTTACTCAGTAAAGGGATCTGTTTTAATAATTTCAACATCAAATGAAACCAATACAAGAGATATTATTGAGTTAATAAGTAATATTTGCCATTACGGGCCTGTTCCTATTATACTTAAATACTCCACAAACCAGGATGATTGGGAAAAAACTATAATTGAAGTATCACGCATGCCGGCTTATTTAATTAATGAAATGATCATAAATGGCTTATGGCTGGATTTATTTAATAAATCATTAAAACATAAATCAACTTTTATGGCCTTTTCATTGCTGCAGTCTACAGGAATACGCATTGCAACCACTCAATATATCTCATGCCCCACATGTGCAAGAACAACCTTTAATATGCCACAAATCCTTACTGATGTTAAAAACAAAACACAACACTTTAAAGGACTAAAAATTGCAGTGATGGGTTGCGTGGTTAACGGCCCGGGAGAAATGGCCGGAGCCGATTATGGCCTGGTAGGTGCAGGAAATAACAAAATACATGTTTATAAAAAACAACAAATTATAAAAAAGAACATAGAAGAAAAAAATGCTGTTTCTATATTGGTTAATCTAATAGAAAAAGAACAAGCATAGATAAATTTAATAAAAGCACCGGCAAATAACATGGTATCAATTTGCATTCCAATATATAATTTTGATTTAAAATCATTAGTAAAATCACTTCACTCTCAAGGAAAAAAATCGGGTATAATATTTGAAATATTGCTGGTAGATGATGCTTCAGATAATTATTACAGAAATATCAATAAATCCTTGAATACCCTCGAACATGTCAAATACTTACAATTAAATGAAAATATAGGAAGGGCAAAAATCCGGAATTACCTCGCAGATAATGCAAAATATGATTACCTTATCGTTATGGATTGCGACTCTATGACTCCCGATAATAAATATATCGAGAGATATGTTCCTTACTGCAAGGGCAATATCATAGTTTGTGGCGGCAGAACTCATTATAAAAATTACGGGGACAAAAACTTGCAATTAAGATGGCTTTACGGAACAAAAAGAGAAGAAAACCCGGCCGTAAAAAGAAGCAAAAATCCTAATAACTCTTTTATGACCAACAATTTTCTGATAAGTAAAAGCCTGTTCAAAAAATTCTGGTTAAACGAAACTATCACGGGCTATGGACACGAAGATACTTATTTTGGCTACCAACTAAAAAAAGCCGGAATTGATATTATTCATATCGATAATCCATTAATTCATACAGGGCTTGAAACAGCTGATATTTTTATTAAAAAAACAAAGGAAGCAATAGTCAACCTGCTAAAAATATATAAACTTACCGGTTACGACCATGAATTTGTTCATATGGTATCACTTCTTAAGGCATATGTTAAAATAAAAAAATTGAGACTTATATTTATTTTACGCCTCATATACAATACCTTCAATAAATCAATGATTAAAAATCTTAAAGGACCAAACCCTAAATTGTGGGTTTTTGATTTGTTCAAACTGGGATATATTTGTAAAATCGCTAAATAATATAAGTTATAAATATATTTTACAACTTTAGAATACTTTTTTTGAATAGTACCTTTATAAAAGTTGCTATTATAACTTTAATGTCGGTCAAAAAGCCTTTGTCTTTAATATACTTTTTGTTCAGTTTAAGTTTAGCGGGCATTATAGTTTCTATATATAGCTTTTCTGGGTTATCGGCGCTTTCAAGTATACTGTTTTCATCAGAATACTCTATAGAAGCATAATCTGTTAACCCGGGTTTAACACTCAGTACATCTTTTTGCCCGGTTGTATATAGATCAACATATTTTTTCACTTCCGGCCTCGGCCCCACAATACTCATATCTCCTTTTATCACGTTAAAGAGCTGGGCCAGTTCATCAAGTTTATATCTTCTCAAAAAGTGACCGGCCCTTGTAATCCTTGAATCTTTTCCGCCCAGGGTAAGCAACCCTTTTTTATCGGATCCGGGCTTCATCGTGCGAAACTTATAAAGATTAAACTCTTTACCATTTTTTCCAACCCTGCCCTGTTTATAAATAATCCCAGCCCCGGGAGAATCTATAAAAATTGCCAAAACAATAATCAAAAATACCGGAGACAAAATAACAACAGCTATTATGGAAAAAATGAGGTCGAATAAACGTTTAAGCATTAACCTTTTAATATGTTTTCGGTGTTTTTTATCAATGAATTAATAATAAAGTCAATATTTTCATCGGTCAAATCGTAATATATGGGCAAAGATATCTCATTGCTGTACAACTCATAGCTCTTTGGGAAATCTTTTATATCATAGTTGTTTTTTTTGTAAAAAGAAAGCATTGGTAAAGGGATAAAATGCACATTTAAAGAAGCCCCGTCGTCATAAACTTTTTGAATTATTTCATCTCTTTGCGATTCTGTTATATGCTTAATTCTTAACAGGAATACATGAAATGAGCTTTCCCTGAAATGATTTTCTGCTGGTGGCAAAATGACCCATTCTTTATTTTTCAATGCATTATAATATTTATAAAAAATATGTTTACGTTTTTGTAACATATCATTTTCATATCGCTTGATTTCGACCAACCCTATTGCGGCTTGCAGGTCTGTCATGTTAGATTTATAACCGGCTTCTTTAACATCGTATCGCCAATTACCTCCTTTTAATTTTGAGTAAGCGTCTTTTGTTTGACCATGCAATGACTTTACAGCCAGTTCATTATAAATTTTATCGCAGTCAAAGTTATCTGATAAATTAAGACAGATCGCTCCTCCTTCAGAAGTTGTAAGATTTTTTACTGCATGAAATGAAAAAATTGTTATATCTGATAATGTGCCGGTTTTATTACCCTTATATGAAGCTCCTAATGAATGTGCAGCATCAGAAAGAACAAGTATCCTGCCGAGTTCTTTTTGAACATTGTTGGCAGGACAAAACTTTTCTTTTATCTCTTTAATATTTACTATTTTGAAAATCTGATCATAATCGGCCGGATATCCACCAATATCAACCGGAATAATCACTTTAGTTCTATGGGTCACAGCCTTTTGAATAGCGGAGGGAGAAATAGTAAAATCATCTCCAACATCTACCATTACCGGCTTAGCACCACTATGTATAACTACGTTGGCTGTGGCACAATATGTGTATGCCGGAACAATAACCTCATCGCCCGGCCCAACACCAAACCATCTTAAAATCAATTCCAGGCCGGCAGTAGCCGAACTTACACAAAGAGTCTTGCGATGGCCGCAATAACCGGTAATCAATTTTTCAAATTGCTTGGTTTTGGGGCCTGTGGTGATCCAACCGGATAAAAGAGTGTCTTTAACCTCTTCAATAATATGTTTATCTATTCGTGGTGGAGAAAATGGTATCATAAAAAATAGTTTTTTCAAAAATATAAAATATTTCTAATCAATCACCTCAAATCAAGTAAGATAAATTATCATTTAGATATATTAATAAATAATAGAGATATAACTTTTTTTATTAAAAAAAATTATACCTTTGAAAATAAAATATCTTGTTTTTTAAATAATTATTTACAAACCAAACCTTTAATAAAATGGAAGTAAAAAAACGATTAGACATTAGTCAAACTTTAAAAGGTGCAATTCAAATCGGGGTAAAAAATGCCATGACTGTAGTAGGCACATCCATTCTTTATACTCTGACTGTTTGGATCCCTTATTTGAACATTGGAACAACAATTGCCTTTTTTACAATTCTACCTGTAAAATTAGGTAAAGGAGAAAGCTTCTCACCTACTGAAATTTTTGATGCAAAATACAGGGAAAACATGACCAACTTTTTCATTGTATTAGGTTTAGTAAATGCCGGTATAGGTTTTGCTTTCCTGCTGGCATTTTTCCCCGGCCTGGTTATTATGTATGCCTGGATGTTTGCAGCTGCTTTGGTTATAAACAAAGGTATGAAGCCAATCGAAGCAATAAACGCAAGTTATAATGCTACATACGGCAGCAAGTGGATAATCTTTTTCTCTTACCTGGTTTTGGGAATAATCATTTTCATTGCAAGCCTGATATTAGGCTTAATAGCAGCCGGCTTGGGTCAACTGGCAACCTGGCTGGGAGCATTTTTCGGATTTTTATTTTATGTTGCTATTGCTGTTATTTCTTTAGCAGCATTTATTGGTCTTTTTGGTCAAATTTACAAGACGCTGATAATTGATAGCGATGAACCTCAGGAGTAAATAGGTGATCTTGTCAGATAATTATACAGTAGTGTTAATCATAGTAAAAAGGGGCTGTTCTGCTATAAAGAACAACCCCTTTTTATTTGTCAAAACTTTTATGATTTGAACCCAGTTTTACCAAATATAAAAACTCAACTGTTAATTTATCAGCACTTTATTTGACTTCTGGCATTCTTTTTAAAAGACTAAAATAAAATATTAGACTACTTACCTTTTAAATCTTTATTTTCTAACTGATATTTGCAAAACAAATAAACCTGTTAGATTAATTAACCGGGGTTTATTGATTAAAATTATTACTTTATTGAGTAAATTTGTTGATAAAAAAATAACAATGTCATTAAAATGTGGAATTATAGGATTATCGGGTACAGGTAAGACCACGCTTTTCAATTGTTTATCAAAAAATAAAATGCAGGTTGGCATGGGCGTTGGGACCAAAACCAATCTTGGTCAGATTGAAGTTCCTGACCCAAGACTTGATAGGCTTTACGAAATGGTTAAGCCTGAGAAAAAAATACCAACCACTGTTGAGATTGCTGATATACCGGGGTTGTCAAAAAGCGGCAGTAATAAAAAAGAGGGCAATCGTTTTTTGGCCGATATACGTCAAACAGACGCTTTGATACATGTACTGAGATGTTTTGAAGATGATACTGTTCCTCATATCGAGGGTAGCATAGACCCTTTACGTGATAAAGAAATTATAGACCTGGAGCTTATTTTTAAAGATCTTGAAACCCTGGAAAAAAAGCTTGATAAATATAAAAAAGCCGGCAAAGCAGGTGATAAAGAAGCTCAGCATGGTGCCCGGTTAATTTCTGCATTAACAGACCACCTTCAAAGCGGGCAAAGAGCTTCCACCTTTGATATTGATAATCATGACAAAAAATATCTTGATGACTGTTTCCTTCTCTCATTAAAACCGGTATTATATGTGTGTAATGTTGATGATTATTCGGCAAGTACAGGCAATAAATATTCAAATAATGTACAAGAAGCCCTGAAAAATGAAGACTCAGTTATACTTGTCATTGCAGCAAAAGCAGAAGCAGAAATATCGGAGCTGGAAGACCCAAACGAACGTTATGAATTTCTACAAGACCTAAACATTGAAGAGCCGGGCGTAAATAAACTGGTCAGAAAAGCCTACCATCTGCTTGATCTACAAACATTTTTCACTATTAAACACAAAGAGGCACGAGCCTGGACAATACGTAAAGGCATGACTGCTCCGCAAGCCGCAGGAGTTATCCATAATGACCTTCAACATGGTTTTATCAGGGCAGAAGTAATGAAATATGATGACTATGTTAAGCTCGGTTCAGAGCAAGCCTGCAAAAATGAAGGAAAGTTTTATGTTGAAGGAAAAAACTATGTAGTTCAAGACGGCGACATATTAAACATAAGATTTAACGTTTAGCCTCTATATACTGTAAAATTCTTCAGTAATGCATTGAAATAATCAACAAAAGATTCTAAAAAAAGTCGCTGAAACAAAACTATTGTTATTCAGCGACTTTTATTTTGTTGTGCAGGGGTTGCAAAAATATTTAATATTCCAATCTTGTCTTGTGATTATTCCATACAAAAATATTTTTTAATAAAACAAAAACCCGCCGGGTGCAACACCCGCATCATAGCTGTCAATTTTATCTCCGGCTGATGTATATTTTAAAACAACACCTCTCTGATCAAAATCAATTGCATCGCCAACATATAAATTTCCGGTTTGCGGGCTAACACCAATACCATAAAAATTTTCACCCTGGCTTTCAATCAGTGGTTCGCCGGCAAGCTCCTGATCATCAATAGACATGTTCCAGATACCTCCACCGATATAATAAAGATCTTTTCCGCTTTCATCTATAGTAAGGTTTGAATATGAAATACCATCTTCAGGAAAAGAGTACTGTTGAATTTTTTCAATCGTTTGTGCATTAATTTCAGTCAGGCCGCCGGGTTCAATTTGTTCTCCCGTTTCAAAATCAAATTCACCCCCGCTCAGCACCCACAAAGAGCCGTCTTTGTCAGTTACCAGAGAATTTGGCTGAGGGAGTACTTCAAGACTTCCCGTTATGCTATGCGAAGTCGGGTCAATAACATAAACTTTATTTACATTAGGTGCAGTCACAAAAACATTATCATCAATCTTAACCATAGCTTCGCTCCAGCCTCCCGGAAATTCAATTTCACTTTCAATAGTATGATCATCAAGGTCTACAACCCATATACACCCCTCAAACATATCACTTACATAAGCTGTTGATTCATCAACAGGCAATATATAGCGAGGAGAATTAAATCCATCGATAGTTGTTTTAAGCTCAATTGTTTTATGATCAACCACTTCAACAACTCCCGAATTATTGATCACCAAATAACCCTCGTTGTTTATTATTTCCATCGACTGAAAAACATCACCCAGCAACCGGTCATTAACATCGTAAAAAAAGTCATTATCTATATTGTTTTTTGTTTTATCAATATAACTTAAAGAGCTGTTTTCATTCATAAAAGCACCCTCATTAATCACAAAAACAGTATTCCCCTGTTCGATCAACTTGTAATCATTTGGATCTCCTTCTTCATCCTTGTCGCAACCGGTAAGTAAAAACATACCTAACATTCCTAATATAAAAAATGGTTTTGTTTTGTTTAAGATAAAATTGTACATTGGTTTAATTTTTAAAGTTTAACAATTAATTTAGCATTCTAATCTGGTTTATAAATAGTTATTGCCACTATCAGTATTGCGAGTAATTAATGACAATACCTGTACGAAAATACCTTAATGGCATAGGCCTGGCCTGCATAATTTCATAACTCTGATCAAATATGTTATGTACTTTTATAAAAAAAGATGTGTTTAATGTCATTATTTCTCTATCATAAGCTATTCTAAGATCAGCCAAAGTATATGGTTTAAGCCATCTGCTGTTATCACCGATTGTATATCTTTTGCCGGTATAATTATGGTTATAAGAAAGGCTGTATGCACCCTTTGATAAGTTTATTATTACACCTGCTTCATGTTCTGGTGTATAAGTGAGTTGTTTTCCAATAGTTGCATCTGATGAGCTTTCGGTTTTCTCATTGACTGATTTTGTCAATGAATAGAATAATGTAGCATTCAAATTAAGATTACCAAAACCATAAGATAGTTTTTTATTGGTTTCGGTGCCGTAGCTTCTCACTTCTCTTATGTTTCTGGGCGACCACAACCCCCCTTCTCCGGGCACCCATGTAATCCAATTGGTCATTTTTCGATGAAAAAAAGCCAATGATAATTTATCAAGATTAAATGATGTTGAAGAATTACTATCCGACTGATATGACAATATTTCTGATATCTCAAAATTTATATCCTGCGACCAGCCACTTTCGGGTTCAAGATCAGGATTACCTCCCGGCGACCAATACCGGTCATTTAATGACGGCAATCTATAATTGTTTCCAATATTGACACTTACAGCAAAATTTTTAAAAGGCTTGTAAATAAGTCCTAAATCTGGTGTAGGCTCAACATCATACTCTTTGGAAAATTTTTGCCTGAAGTTTAGTGAGGTTATAAAGCTTTCGGACTTATTTCTCCAATTCCACGATGCCATAAATGTATACCGGTGTTCTGATGGCTTTGATGAATAATTATCTACATCGGCACGTAAGTATTGGTGATTTAAAGCTAAGCTGACAGTACTTTGCCCGAGTAAATAATATCTGAGTTCGGCATCACTGGTTTGCATTTGTGATCGACTTTCAGTGTCGATTAAATTTTTATCTTTATAATGAATATAATCTTCAAAATAACCGGTTTTCAGGTCTACCCTAAAATTGTCAAAAAGCCCTTGCCAGCGTGTTGCCAGACGTAAATTATTATCATTTTGTATGGCTTGCCACTTTTCCTCAAACAAATTGGGTGGTATTGTTCGGTTGTATTGCTGATACCATGTGTTTAAACTTATTATATGGTCGTTATGAGGTTTAAAATAGTTTTCCTGCAATATTCCCCATCCATCATATCCGGCATGTTTTTGTTTTTCCTCAGGGTTAGCGGGTTTACGGTCATTAATGTATCTATACCTGTTATTAGCCTGATTATGGAAAAATCTTAAAGAGGTGGCAAAAACATTATTACTCCACTGAGTTTTAATACTGTTTTGGAAGTCCTCATTAGTAGTTACTGTTCCGTTATATCTTACCCTGTACCCTTTTCCGAAATCCGGTTTATTATTCATGATTACAGCACCTCCAACAGCACTTGTACCCCATATTGCACTTCCTCCTCCATACTGGACCATTATTTCGTCAGCAAATACCGAAGGTATAAGAGAAAAATCATTTTGAGCATTCATTGGGCTTTGTAAGTTAAAGCCGTTCCATATAAAAGCAGTATGCGACGAAGAACCTCCCCTGAGTGAAGTTGTAGCCAGCACACCGGGGCCGTAGCTTTTTACAGAAACAGGAGTATATATACTTAAAATGGATGCAAGGTCAGGGTTATAATTGTTGTTTAATATATTAGTGTCAAGCGTCTGTATCTTTGATGAGCCCGAGAAAATATCAAGCTTCTCCGAATGGATTTCAACACCCTCAAGAGCTATAATTGTATCATTTTCTGAAACCGAAGCACAAACCGAAGGTGCAATTCCCAGTAATAAAATAAAAGCAATAATTAGCCACATGACAACTTAAATACAATTTGATTATCAATTAATTAAATTGTATTTGTAAACAGACGGGGATTATTTCAATATCGATAATATAATACTTGCTTTTATCCCGAAAGCTACAAATATGTTTATTTAAATGGCAGGTCTTCTGACTTGCTCCTTGCTTGACGCCTTCCCGTCATCATTCTTTGACAGTGGCAAGGGGTTTGACAAGCAAACATGAAAGAGCTTACAGCAGCGGGAACTGTTCAGGATTCACACCTGATTCCCTTTTAATCCAGCGCTCCGGGTTGGAGCTACGGAACCATTTCATTGCAAATATATGAAAAAATTCTTGTCCCGAATGTTTTTTTAAAAGAAAACTGATTTAATTACTAACCATGCAATCAAGGAAGATATCATGAGCTTTAGAACAATAGCAAGCATCAACCCAAAAAAACTTCCTATTGCAGATTTTATTGCAACATTCGAAGGTTGGTTATTTATGATTTCGGCTGCAAATGCACCCACTAATGGGCCTAAAATTATTCCAAACGGCGGGAAAAAAATGAGACCTGCCAACAATCCTAATGATGCACCAAATAAGCCATAATTGCTACCGCCCGATGTCCTGGCACCCAACACAGGCAACAAATAATCAATAAGTGTTATTATCAATGCAATAATACCGGTGATAATAAGAATGGTGGGATCAAATGAAGCTTTGGCCGAAAAATGAACTAATATCATTCCTGCATAACTCAGTGGAGGCCCGGGTAATACCGGAATAAAAGCACCGATAATGCCCGTGAAAATCAACAGAAATCCTGAAATTATCAGTAAAACATCAATCATTATTTTTAATATTTGTTATTGTTGTTAGGGTTGTTAGGGTTGTTATTGTTGTTATTGTTGTTATTGTTGTTATTGTTGTTATTGTTGTTATTGTTGTTAGGGTTGTTAGTATTGTTATTGTTGTTGTTATTGTTGTTAGTGTTGTTAGTGTTGTTATTGTTGTTATTGTTGTTATTGTTGTTATTAATGTTTTTTTCTAGTCTTAAGCCATAACAAATTTAACAAAAAAATATTCCGGGATTTTTGACAAAAATGAAGTATTATCAAATTCTGTATTTACAATTATCTCTTTTTTGCCCTGGGATGATAAATCATTATAGTGTCTCTGAGATATTCTTTATTAAGATGAGTATATATTTCGGTAGTAGTTATGGATTCGTGGCCGAGAAGGTCCTGGACTACCCTGAGGTCAGCTCCTCCTTCAACCAAATGTGTGGCAAAGCTGTGCCGTAAGGTATGCGGGCTGACATTTTTTGGTATACCGGCTTTTTCACAATACTTTTTTATTATATTAAATATCATCACTCTTGTAAGTTTTTTACCTCTTTGATTTAAAAAAACGTAATTTTCAAAGCTTTTAACAGCAGGTTTATGTATTCTCTCGTTATCAAGATATATTTTAAGTTGTTTGGCTGCATGAGTACCTAATGGAACCAGCCTCTCCTTATTACCTTTACCGGTAACCTTTATAAACTCTTCTCGAAAATATATTGAAGTAAGTTTTAGTTCAGCAAGCTCTGAAACCCTTAAACCACAGCCATACAAGATTTCAATAATAGCCCTGTTACGGTGTGCATGAGCCTGGCTCATATCTATAGCGTGTAAAATCTTATCAATTTCTTCCAGTGATAAAACCACGGGAAGTTTTTTTTCCAGCCTCGGCAAATCCAGCAAAGCCGAGGGGTTAGCATCAACAATGTCTTCTATCAATAAATACCTGAAGAAAGTACGCAGGCCGGAAATTATTCTTGCCTGGCTACGCTTACTTACACCGAGTTCTGCAATCCATACTACAAAATTTTGCAAATCAGTACATTTTATCTCCTGCAGTTTAATGCCGGGCTTATTTATTGAAAAATACTGAAACAACTTATCTATGTCAGCCAGGTATGCATTTAATGTATTGGCTGAAACAGATTTTTCAAGCTTCAGATAAGATTTAAAACCTTTTTTATAACTTGTCCATTTCATTAAATTTTTTATGAAAAATAATAAAAAAAATAACTGCCCAACAAAAAATAACTACCCAATTATTTGATTATTATTTTAGCCGGTTAATCAGCACTCTTAACTTAAACTTTAATAGAATTTGAATGATAAAATCCTGCCTGTCAAAATATTATTAAACAAAATAATTGAATTATAATTATTCATTTACTAACTTTGTATAAATGGATAATCAAAACAAAAAACAAGCTGAGTTTAGGTTTTATGAAGAGCTCAATGATTTTTTGCCCGATGCAAAGAAAAAGCGCAGTTTTATTTATCATTTTAATGGCAACCCTTCCATAAAGGATGCGATTGAAGCTCATAATGTACCCCATATTGAAGTAGACCTTATAGTAGTCAATGGCAATACAGTTGGTTTTGATTACCTGTTGCAGGAAGGCGATCGAGTTGCTGTATACCCGGTTTTTGAGAGTTTTGATATTAGCGGCATAAAGCCTTCAAATAACCCTCCATTGCGTACTGTAAAATTTGTTAATGATGTTCACCTGGGTAAACTGACCAGGCTGCTGCGCATGATCGGCTTTGATACCCTGTATCGCAATGACCTGGAAGATGCTGAAATTATTGACATCGCAATAAACCAGCATCGTATAATTCTTACCCGTGATTTGGGAATACTAAAAAACAAAAAAGTTAAAAAAGGTTATTACATACGGTCACAACAACCCAAAGAACAACTAAAAGAAGTTATTTCGCGTTTTCAACTGCAAAAACGCTTAAAATTTTTGAGCCGCTGCATAATTTGCAACGGCATTATCAGGAAAACTGATAAAAACTCCATAGAGTCATATTTAAAACCGGGAACAAATAAGTATTTCAATGATTTTTACCGCTGCAGTGGTTGTGGAAAAATATACTGGGAAGGCTCACATTTTAACAAAATGAAGAACTTTTTTCAAAATCTAAAAAAAGAAATAAAATAATTATATTATTTTTATAAAAAAACTTTTCCTTTAATAAAGTATTATTTTTGTTAAAACAATATTAAATCAAAATTAATCAACCATGAAATTATTCAGATTTTTTACATTCGCAGCTATTTTAGTTATATGTGGTTGTTATACCAGTAATGCACAGGTATATACCGGAGGCAGTTTTGGTGCACATATCGACAACAAAGGATATTATGTAGATATAGCACCATTATTGGGTTATCGTTATGGAATAATGGATGTAGGCATATCGCCATTCTACTCTTACCGGAATAATAAAGACAGCGAAAACAGGTATTCATATGGCAGCAGGGTTTTTACACAAGTTACAATTATACGCAATGTTTATGCTCATGCCGAATTTGAGGCAGCCAATATTGATGTTCCCGGCGATGATGACCGTAAATGGATATTTGGCTTTCCTGTAGGAGCAGGTTATCGTCAAAAGATTGCTCCTAACACACAAGCCTACGGTATGATATTATATGATTTAATGCTGGATGAAGACAGCAGTGTAGATAATCCTATTGTAAGAGCAGGAGTAACATATAGTTTTTAAATTGCCAAAAACATATATAAGCCTGAAATATCTAAAAAGTTATTTTAAAGGCCGGTAATGCCGTGTATGATGCAACAAGTTATTATGCCGGCCCATTAAGAACCAAATAGAAAAGTTTAAAGGGTTTTTTTAAACCAAACGAACTTGCGTCGTATTTGCAGTATTTCCAGCCATTTTTTAATTCACGCTTTCGCAGCCGCCTGTTTGGGCGGGCCAGCGTACACGATTTTTATAGTTTTGGAGAAGGATTTATAGTAAATTGGGTTTAAAAATCTTAATAAGTTTAATTTTTTATACTAAAGGTGGTAAAAATCGTCCTTTGGCCTTTGGTGAAGACACCTACAAAACAAGCGAAAAGGGCGTTAAAAAATATTTGAAGTCGCTCCATAAAATTATGGAAAAGTATAAAAAATATAATAC
>Ga0207421_10004687_pt1 | contig 15626 bp, 16 predicted proteins | sample SodLakKL_010_SED_4_FD_187542 | JGI IMG/M metagenome (GOLD analysis project Ga0207421, IMG submission 187542) | Alkaline sediment microbial communities from Lake Tanatar, Kulunda Steppe, Russia - 8KL_010_SED (SPAdes) (version 2) | ecosystem: Environmental > Aquatic > Non-marine Saline and...
TTTTAAAGATAAGAAAGTTACTTAAGTTGAAAATTCCGGTCCGGCGGGGCAAGTTTTAGTGTCATTTGCCATTGGGGCTTGGCAGGTGTTGGGGTTATTTAGTAGGGATAAAATTCGATTGATTTTGGGCAATGGAACAGTTATACTATTATTACACAGTAGGCTGGACGGTGGGCCCTTATCCTATCGTCCTCCTTCTGGGTCCCATCCAACCTCGTTTCATTATCGTCTTTGCAGGGTGATAATGGAACGAGGGTTATTTTTTGCTTAAAGTACGGGTAAAAGCTAACGATGAAGTATGAAAGGAGTAATATTCGCGTTGACAATTCTCGCAGTTCTTGTTAGGATAGCGTCACTCTAAAGTAGTTGACAGTCCAGGATAGAGTAACTTCAACCGACCCGCAGGGCGCGGTTTGAGTTAAATCTGTTTTAAAATAATTAAAAATAAGATCATGGCACGAAAATCAGTTATTGCCCGAGCATTAAAAAAGCCCAAGTTCAGCACCAGGCGGGTTTTGCGGTGTTCTGTTTGCGGGCGCAAGCATGGATATATGCGTGATTTCGGATTGTGCCGGATCTGTTTTCGGGAGCGGGCCAGTGAAGGCGAGATACCCGGAGTTAAAAAATCATCCTGGTAAAATACTATGACCAACGACCATTTAGCAGATATGCTAGCCAGATTAAGGAATGCCGGACAGGCGGGAAAGTCGCGGGAGGTAATGCCGTACAGCAAACTTCTACAAGCAACAGCCGAAACCTTGGTAGCCGAGGGTTATTTAGATGAAGTGAGTCGGGTTGGAAGTGACGAGAAGCCGTCACTGGAAGTAAAGATCAAATATACTACGGAAGGAGAGCCGGTTATCAGCGGCGCGCGTCGGGTTTCGCGGCTTTCCAAGAGAGTTTATTCTTCAGCCGGCGAGTTATGGCGAGTACGGGGAGGTTACGGGGTGCTTTTGGTCTCTACTCCGGAAGGTGTTATGGAAGGCAAGAAAGCCAAGAATAAAGGTATTGGCGGGGAAGTGTTGTGTGAAATATGGTAAAACAGTTAATTTTTTAATAGCAAGTCAACATGAGTCGAGTGGGCAGACAAATAATAAATATTCCGCAAGGAGTGGAAATTACTCAGGAATCGGACGGCCGGGTCAAGGTGTCCGGTCCTAAAGGCGATCTGGAGCGTCGGGTGGGTCCGGAGGTTAATGTGATAATAGAAGACGGAACCGTAAGCTTTCAGCCACAGGGAGAAAATGTTAAGACCAGAGCTTTGTGGGGTACTTATGCCGCGCATGTTGCCAATATGGTCAAGGGAGTGGTTACTCCGTTTGAGAGAAAGTTGGTAGTTGAAGGGGTGGGATACAAAGTGCAGATGGAAGGAAATGAATTGGTTCTGTCGGTTGGGTATTCCCATCCGGTACGGTTGCCGGTTCCGCAAGGTCTTACGGTTGAAGTGGAAAAGAATGTGATCTCGGTTTCCGGTATTGATAAGGAACAGGTCGGTTTTTTTGCCGGGAAAGTAAAAGCGGTCAAAAAACCGGATCCTTACAAAGGCAAAGGTATTCGTTATAAGGATGAGACCGTAAGGATCAAACAAGGTAAAAAATCGGCTTAATATCGCTGTTATTAATATTGTTTTCAATAAATATGAGCTTAAAAAAAACAGATCCCCGAGAAAGAAGGAAAAGGCGAGTACGAGCCAAAGTATCCGGTACGGCCGAACGGCCTCGTGTTTCGGTGTTCAAGTCCAACCGATCTATTTATGTTCAGCTTATTGATGATGAAGCGGGCAGAACTTTGGTCGGCCTTGATCTGCGCCACAGTATCAACAAGCCGCTGACAGTGGTTGCGGCAAATGAGTTGGGTCAAGAGCTGGCCAAAAAAGCTCTGGAGAGTAATATCAAAAAAGTAGTTTTTGACCGGGGGCGAAATATTTATCACGGTCGTGTCAAAGCTTTGGCCGACGGGGCCCGGCAGAACGGTTTAGAGTTTTAATATTAGTATTTATGACACAGGCGACAACATCAAATCAGCAAACGACCCAGAAAGACGGAGGCAACGGCCGTGATGCGGCCGAACGGGGTGCCGGAGGTCGTAACAAGGGCTCAAAAGAGGGTTTTCGGCAAGGGAAAGGGAAACGGCCGATGAAGAAAAACCGCAAACCCCGAGCCGAGTTTGCTCAGAAGATCATTGGTATTCGTCGGGTTACTCGAGTTATGCGCGGCGGGCGTCGTTTCGGCTTCAGTGTGTCGGTAGTGATCGGGGATAAGAAAGGCCGGGTCGGACTGGGGATGGCCAAAGCCGGAGATACTGCTCTGGCTATTGAGAAAGCTTATAATCAAGCTAAACGAAATCTAGTTACTCTCAATCTTACCTCGGATAACAGTATTCCTCACGAAGTACAGGCTCGCTCTACCGCTTCAGAGGTATTGATGAAACCGGCTCGTGGAAAAGGTATAATTGCCGGAAGTACGGTACGTAATGTATTGGAGTTAGGGGGTGTTAATGATGTTAGCGCCAAATTGCTTACCCGCAGTAAAAATACATTCAATAACGCCAAGGCGGCTATTGAAGCATTGTCGCAACTTAAGCAGCCGAAAGGCTCCTCCTCAACCGCTCAAGAGAGTGCGCGATTTGAACGGCAAGAACAGCAAGAGGATCTCGAGACCAAATAATGTAGTATGTTAGTTATCTTTTAAGTTACAATATGCAAATTCATCAGCTAAAACCAAAAACCGAAAACCGAAAGCCCAAACGAGTGGGGCGTGGAGATAAACGAGGAAAAACCTCCGGACGAGGCCATAAAGGCCAGAAAGCGCGTGCCGGTGCCACGCCGCGACCGCAGTCACGGGATATTATCAAGGCCTTTCCCAAGTGGCGCGGATCCGGTGCCAAGGTGCGCCGCAAGGAGTTTACCGCGGTTAATTTAAGTGAGTTGGAGAATAATTATTCCGCCGGCGAGGTAGTTTCGGCTATTACTCTGAAAGAAAAAGGTGTTGTTAAAGGCCGGCGGGCGGACAAGCCGATCAAAATACTGGCCGACGGCGATATCAGCAAAAAGATAACCGTTGAGGGCTGCGAACTGAGTGCTGCCGCTCGAGAAAAGATCGAGCAGGCGGGAGGGAGTGTAAAATGATCATCGGAGATAGTTACCGGTGGCAAATAACTAAACTATGTGGGATACCTTTCTGCGCAAATTAAGTTTCATATTTTCCGATCCTCAGCTGCGTAACAGGATATTTTTTATTTTAGGCGGCTTGGTAATTTTTACCGTATTGCGAGCGGTTCCTGTTCCGGGGGTGGATACCGAGGCTCTGCAACGTCTTTTTGATGAACAGCAGTTCTTGGGTTTTATTGACCTCTTTACCGGTGGCGGATTATCGGCTTTCTCTATAGTAATGCTTGGTGTAGGTCCGTTCATCACCTCTTCCATTATTATGCAGTTAATGACCGTGGCGTCACCTAAGCTGAAGTCAATGTATCATGAAGAAGGGGACGTCGGACGCCGAAAATTCATTCAGATCTCGCGGATGCTCACGGTACCGATAGCCGCCATTCAGAGTTTCGGTTTCCTGATGTTGTTGCAACAGCAGGGGATAATTTCCGGAATGCAGCCGCCGGAGATGATGGTCAATATCATCATTATCACTGCTGCATCGGTCCTTTTGATGTGGATAGGGGAGTTGATCTCGCAGTACGGTATCGGTAACGGAGTATCGCTGCTTATTTTTGCCGGTATTGTTGCCAGTCTGCCGCAAGCGGTCGGCCAGATGGTGGCCACTTTTAATTATCCGGCCGATGTTCCGCTCTATCTGGGATTCTTCGCGGTCGCACTGGTTATTATTGCAATAATTGTAGTGGTTATGGAGGCCGAAAGACCGGTACCGATAACCTACGCCAAGCGGGTTCGGGGCGAGTCGGCGCGCGGAGGAGTTTCTACTTATCTTCCGTTGCGGCTAAACCAAGGAGGAGTTATTCCGATAATCTTTGCTTTGTCTATTTTGATGTTCCCGCAAGGGATACTGGGGATCGTGGTCGGTTGGGAAGGAGCGCCGGAGACCCTTCGGTCGGTAAGTGATTCCATTTTGACCTTGCTTGAGAACAGTACCTTTTACGGGACGCTGTATTTCTTGTTGGTGTTCGGCTTTACTTTCTTTTATGTAGCTATTACCTTCGATCCGCACAGTATTGCTCAGAATTTGCAGAAGAACGGTGCCTTTATACCGGGAGTTCGCCCCGGCGAGTCCACCGCTGAATATATCGGCAATATTGTTACCCGGTTGACTTTGATCGGAGCTATCTTCTTGGGTGTGGTGGCGGTATTGCCGCTGGCTATGGAGACAGTTACCGGAGAGGGAACTATGGCCATCGGCGGAACGGCGCTGCTTATTACCATTGCGGTGGTTACCGATCTGGTAAAGAAGATCGATGCTCAGGTAGCATTGCGTGAGTATTAGTGACAATATTATAAGGGTTGTATTGAGGGGAGCGTATTATGTATTACGGGTCAGCTTCAGGGCTTGAATCGGCTTAAAACCGGTTTGTTGGAATTCCCATGATAAAAAATACTAACCCCAAAATACAATTTAATTACAAGTTCTAATTAAATATTATATGGGATTTTCTAAGCCTTTAACTTTTTTCTTTTTTGGTCGTTCGGGAGCCGGCAAGGGCACTCAAGTAGATAAATTAAAAAATTATTTGGAAGAAAATGATACCACAAGGAAGGTGCTTTTGGTGCAAACCGGGGAGTTGATGAGGGCTCTAATAAGACAAGAAGATTCCTATGTGTCTAAAAAGGTGGAGGAAGTACATCAGAATGGTTTATTGCTGCCTTCCTTTGTGCCGGTTTGGCTGCTGTCGAACTTTCTGGGCGATAATTTAACCGGAGAGGAACACCTGATCTTTGACGGAGTGTGTCGTCAGGAGCCGGAGGCTCCCATAATGGCCGAGATGATGGAGTTTTTTGATCGTTCGGAACCCCATATTATATATATCAATTCGTCTCGTCAGTGGTGCAAGGATAGGTTGTTGGATCGGGCGCGGAGTGACGATACCCCCAAAGAGATAGACAACCGGCTGGATTGGTACGAGAGCAATGTAGTGCCTACATTGGAGAGTTTGAGAACCTATCCGGTTTTCGAATACCACTCTATAAACGGTGAGCAATCCATAGAAGAAGTTCACCGGGAGATCTTGACCGAGCTGGGTTTGGACTCGCGTTAAAGTAGCTTTCCGCCTTTTTAATGTAAAGATCGTTATTTATACATAAGCTTCCTTTTATCCCAATTAATAGGGCGGGGTCAATTTAGTGCCGGATCAAATCAATAGTTCAGTGTTGGTCAAAACAGGTCGGCAACGGCCAATTTCAAACCGCTGCCGGTTGGGCGGCTTTAATGAATTGTAATAATGAATTCTGCTATAAATGTTAAAACTCCGCAGGATATAAAGATCTTGCGTCGGGCCGGAGAAAAGCATTCCCGTATTTTGGCTGAGTTATATGAGCAAAGCGAGCCCGGTTGCTCTCTTAGGGAGCTGGATGAGCGGGCCAGAGAATTAATTGCTGAAGCCGGCGGAAGTCCGGCCTTTTTGAATTACCGCCCTGCCGGTGCTCCGCGTCCTTTTCCGGCCTCAATATGTGTTTCGGTCAATGACCGGATCGTACACGGCATTCCCAACGAGACCGATTACTGTCTCCAAGAAGGAGATCTGGTCTCGGTTGATCTGGGTTTCAATTTTCAAAATATGATAACCGACTCCGCTTTTACCAAGTTGGTAGGTTCCGCTCGTCGGGACAGCGACAGCGAGCTGGTCAAGGCCAACCGTGAAGCGCTCAAACAGGGGGTAGGAGCGGTTCGAGCGGGCGGTCATATCGGGGATATCGGAGCTGCTATTGAGCGTTATGTTTCTTCTACTCCGTTTTTCATCATCAAACACCTGGCTGGGCACGGAGTGGGGTATGATGTTCATGAGCCCCCTTTTGTGCCCAACACCGGCCGAATTGGTCGGGGACTAAAAATGCCGGCCGGAGCGGTACTGGCCATCGAGCCGATGCTTTCAATCGGCAGTGACGAGATAGTACAGGAAAGGGACGGTTTTACTTACTCTACCTATGACGGCAGCAACAGCGCTCATTTCGAGCAAACTGTGTTGGTTACCGAAGACGGGGCCGAGATACTGACCCCGCTCGGTTTTCTGAATTAGCCGGCCTTCTATCTTCTTTTTACGATCGGTCAATATTTGTGTTCCAAGCCCGCCTAAATTTGGTCGGCAGTAGTTTGTTTGACGGCTTCAATCCAAAGCTAAAAGCACTCTTTACAACTCCTGAAGTTCTTTCGGGTACGAGGTGAGGTTTTCGTAACCCTGTTTGGTGACATAAACCAGATCTTCCAGCCGCACCCCGCCTATATCGGAGTAATAAAGCCCCGGTTCGATACTTACCAGGTTGCCGGCGCGCAGCTTTCCCGGGGCGGAGTTTTTCAGGTAGGGTTCTTCATGCAGGGCCAGACCCACGCCGTGGCCGGTGGCGTGAACGAACCCCTGTTCTCCGGTTTCAAAGCCGTACTCTTGGAAAGTATCAACCACCGTTTGGTGAACAGCCGATGGTTCGGTTCCGCCTCTAAGTACACTAAAAGCGTTCTCTTGAGCTTGGGCTACTGCTTGGTACATCCGTTTTATATTTTCCGGTGCTTGGCCTTTGATGAAAGTACGGGTGATGTCGGCGAAGTAGCCGGTTTCCATATCTCGGGGAAATATATCGCAAATAATAGGCGCGTGGGGGAGAACGGGCCCGCTTCCGCGGTGGTGAGGAATGGCGGTTTGAACTCCGCCGGAGATTATCATTCCTTCGGTACTCATCATTCCCCGCCCAATTAGCGTCTTATCGGCTTGCTGTTTGAGAAATTCACAGGTTAACACCTCTCCCCGGTAGAGGATCCGTTCCTTTTGGATCTCGGCCTCGGCCAGGATCTCTCTTATTTTATCCAGCGCCGGATAGACCTTCTCCAGACAGGACCGGACCATTTCTTTTTCATCTTCGCTTTTTTGTGCCCGTTCGGGGCAGAAGACGCTTACCGGTAGCAGGTCATACCCTTGCTCCCGCAGCTCATCGGCCATCGAGAGCGGGAAGCTGTCCGGTACTTCTACTGTTTTCTCATCGGGAGCGTAAGTTTGCAGGATATGTATCGCCAGTTTAGCGGCTGTACTGCTTCCTCCTTTCATTTTTCGCACTTCATCAATCAGCGGCTCCAGCGGGATCGCTTCAATATCTGTTCGCGGAGAACACTCTTTAAATACCCCCAGCTCGCGGCGGTCCAGGAAAATGTAGCTTTTATTCCCGGTCTCCAGCAGAAAAAAGCGGTCCGGTATTTCCACCCCGGCCCGGTATCGGGCGTCGGGGTTGTGGGTGCTGTCCAGAAGCAGGCGAGGGTTTGCCGTAGTGTTCATTTATGAGTAAACTTTAACAAATTCGGGAGGGAAAACCAATGGTTGGGCATAATTACCGGCAATTGAGGATTTATAAAAGGAGATAAACGGAAATTTTTGATAAGCGAGGCGGTATAAAAAACGTCCCCCGCCCGCGTTTCCGCAGGCGAGGGGGTGGAGGGGATAGTCACATGCCCATGACAATCTCCCACCAATAACTCCTTTCTTCCTCCCGTTCTTCATTGTGCTCCCTCATTGCTCTTCTCCTTTCCTAGTCACAAGGTACAACAAAAACAACCCTCGACTGGAGGGCTGCTTGGTATTTAAATTTGTTTTTAAGGAGAAATTTAAACACTAACCAACCCTCCATCGGGAGTTTCGAGGAGAAGGAGCCCCAGAAGAAGGTTGTTTAGCATTTTATTCATATGTTTTTAATATAATCAAAGCCCTGTTTTTTGTCAAGAAAAAGTCTTCTCCTGTCGCAGCAATTTGATAATGGCAGTTGTCAAAGCAATTTAGAAGCGACAGCCCCGGCAAAATAGAGACCGTTTGTGAGGTATTTGAGGACGGTTATTCATAAAAAAGCCCGCTTTAGCGGGCTTGATTGTCTACCGGAAGCGGGAATGCCGCTTCCAGGGGTACCACCTCTTTTTTAAAGGTGGTAACCACTGTTTGCCATTTTATGATGGCAAACATCCTCTTCTCTTCTCTTTTTACCTTTACATCTTCTCTTTTTAATCTGGGCCAAGAATTCATAAAGAACAACTCCTTTCTCCGAAGTATTTCCTTAACCTTTCAACGGCCGCACGCCGGCCGGCCGGGATTTTTACTTCGGGTCGCTAAGGCCCTGTAAACGGCTTCAGTGATCCGGAGTAAAAATTAAAACCTCCCCGAAAGGGGAGGTTATTGGATCTTTATATTCACTACTCAACCTCCCCTCAAGCGAGGACTACCACCACTACTACAACAACGAGGACCGGGTTTGAGTATTTCTCTTTCATAAATTATATCTATTATTAAGATGGCTCAAAAAGTAAAACCTCCCCAAGAGGGGAGGTTTTAAGTTAATTGTAACACTACTCAACCTCCCCTCAAGCGAGGATAACTACTACCACTACTACAACGAGGGCGAGGTTTAAGTATCTCAGTTCCATAAATCCTTTTATACTTATATGTTAGCCAAAAAGATCTGTGTGTCAAGTGGATGTGTTGATTCATACATCTTATATATTGAGAGTTTTTTGGTATAAAAAAGAGGGAGGGTTGTGGTCCTCCCAAAAAAGTGTTTTATCCCTATTTCTCTGTTTTCACCCTCCCACCTATCACTAGAGTAATAGGATCGGGAGGACGGAAGTGCAAAGTTGCTGGCTCTCCCTCTTCTACGAGAGCAAGCATTGCTTCTACTTCTTCCGCAAGAGAGGGAAAATGCTGAGAGAAAAAGTCTACAACCTCTCCAAGGTTTTCAACTTCTCTGATATCCCAGCGGCCCATATCATTTCTAATTTCAATATGGGCTTTTCCTTCCGTTTTCACCCTAACATAAAACTCAGCAACAGCGGCCATTATTCGTCCTCCTTATCAAGTAGGGGTATTACCCTAAAGAACAACATTTGATCCGAGAGTCACATTCTCCCGGATCCCTGAACTCAAACTCTTTTGAGTCCAAGGATCCGGACGAAGCGGCGCAGAGCCAAACAAAAAACCTCCCCTAACGGGGAGGTTTTTGAAATTGATTTATTATTTAAATTACACTAACAGTAACCAACCTCCCCGCGGGCAAAGGTAATAATAATGCTAATAATAGCAATAATATTTCTCGGGGATGTCGGTTTACTGTTTATCATATCTTATATACTCCATTTTATTTATTGCTCAAAATTTGTCAAATTTGATCTGTTTCTTAGTCTGCTTCTGAGTAAGGTCAAATAAACACTATGCAAGAAACGGAAAATACCTCAAAATAATAATCTTTCTGATTTATTTATCAGCGGAACGGTTTTGGGATACTAACAAAAAGGTGGTAGTGTTATTGGGGTCGTGATGCATATTATAAGAGAGAACTTGCAGGTGGTAGCGTTTGGCGGCCAGTTGCGAGGCCAAGGTGGCGGTTTCCGGAGGTAGTTCACCTTCGGCTATTTGCTTGGCCACCAAGGCCGTGTCATCTTCGTCGGTACCGTACCGGACCGTTAGGTCGGGGTAATGTTCGGCTAAAGTATGGCGGCACTGGCTTACGGCCTGTGGGTGTCCGAATATCTCGCCAATGTTCTCGAAAGAAGTTTCGGGGTGAGCTAAAAGACACTGCATTATTTCCATTCCGATGACCGCCTTAACCCGGAACCGGTAGTCACCGATCGGTCCGAGGCTGGTAACATAGGCGCCGGAGCCGGAGTTGGCCAATCCGAAAATTCCGTAGTCAGTTTGACCGGCGGCCACCGATTTTAACACCTCTTCGGCGGTTATCAGAAAGGTTGGTTTAGCTCTATCGATCGGAATACCGCTTTCTTCCAGGAACCTTTCCAGGGCCTCTTGGGTGAAACAGCCGTCTATACCGTGAATGCCCACCGACATTTCTTTATTCTCGGGGAACAGTTGGTCGGCTTTCTCCGACCACTGGATCTTTAGGGCGGGTTTGGTACGGGTCTCGGATTCTTGTTTAAAGAACGTTTTGGTGGAGTCAGCGAACCATTCTTCTACCCATCTTCTGATCCTCTGTCTTTCTGCCTCCGGTATTTCTTTTATTAATTGGGACTGTTTTTTTACTCGTTTTTTTATTTCTCCGGCCTCCAGTTGCGAGAAATTCCGAGCCCCTTTTTGGGCGGCAGTCAGTAATTGGCCATAAGCATTTTCTATCAACTCCAACCTCAGCCATTCCGGAGTGCTATTTATGATGTGATAGTAAGCGCCGAACAAACTGTTGGAAGCCGGTACCGCCCAGCGCATAAGATCGTTTTGATCTAATGGCTCAACTTGGTTTTGTTCCAAATAAGCTTGCCGCATATCCTCTAAGGTCAAGGTCAATATCTCCGGCAGGCACAAGGTTAATCCCATCATCAGGTCGTGGTGTTCTTCGTTTTGAGCCGGGAAAATGGTAATTCCTCGTTCTTTCAAAAATTCCAGTATCTGATCGGCGGGATAGGGTACCTCATTGGAATTTTCAGTAGGTACTAATACCCACCTCTGGCCGGTGAGGGGTAAATTAGAGCCGTGAAGCGGATGAAGCGATAGATGAATGGCGCCGGTATTTTTGATTATTTCGTTCAAACCTCTTTTTACCGAACAGATATCTACCACTACTTGGTCCGATCGCAGTTTTCGGTTGTTCATTAGTTCGGGTACGGCTTGGCGAGGGATGCTGAGCCAGATAATATCGGCTTGCCACGCTTGGTCCCAAGTAGTTTGGTCGCTACCGCGATCTATTTCCAGTACCTGATAATTTTTTTTAAATAGATCAGTTAAAGATCGGCCCATATCGCCGCGGGCGCCTATTACGGCGCAAGTTTTTTGTTGCTGTTGGTTGGTTCCTTGTGTCATTAACTTAATTTTAACATGTTTTTTATATAACAAAATAGGCCCGAGCTCGAAAGCTCGGGCCTTGAGACAAGTGTGAATCACCTCCGAGTCTGGAGCAGGAGGTTGGCTCCGCTCTGGGTTATTCCACCGAAAAAAATCATCGGTGGCGAGCCGAAAATGTGTAGAGTTTCCAACTCATAGAGAGACTGGCCTGCTTGGGTCGTGATGCAGGCCTCGACCTCCCTATCTCGGCACATTTCGGCCGCCTGAGCATTGCTTTGGGCGTCAACGACCTCTGCACCCATTTCAACCAGCGGGTTCAGCAAGGGGGCCGGGGAAACATGAGAAGCCACTCGAACTCCGAGGAGATCCCGTTTCTTCCCAATGAGTTCCATAATCTCCCCTGCTTTCACTGGATTGGATGCTAACTGCATCTCGTCCAGTTTCATCTCGTAGGGGAAGAAAAAAGGGAGCGCTTCCGGGTTCTCAAAAAAGAGCCGATACAACCGGGCAAACACCGCGCAGGTCCAGAAGATCGGCAGAGTCCCGGTATCATGCAGTTCCCGAGCTTTTTCCAGCCCGATCTCCGGCGTCTCCACGAGCTCGATTTTGGACTTATTTTCAATTCCTAAAGAGATCTGCCATCCCTTGGCCGCTTGATGAATGTTAGTCCCTTGAGGACCCAGAGCATAGGATATCACCTGCTCAATGGCCGGGGACTGAATCGCTTGCACTTTCTCTGTCCATGTTGTATTGTACGTGTTGGGAAACCGTGCAAGAACTTCATTCAAGGTCATCACTTGCTCCTTTCCTCCTTTCTTACTTAGGTTGAGGACCACTATTAACAACAGGTAACAAGTTGTATTATAAACATAATCTTTTTAATAAGTAAAGCTGGAAGTGATAGTGATCGCGGGTGCATTTGAAAAGATTATGAAATAGTAATGAGGTGTAGCTTCCTTGCTTTTCCTTGAAAAAGCTTCGTTTGCATCGGTAAAAGCACTCAAGATTTTTAGTGAGATAACTAAGGTTTAGATTCTTGTTTGCGAAGTTAACTCTTCTGTTCCGAATTTATTGATTCTATGGTACGGTAAATATTGTCTTATGACACAAAACGCTTATCAAAAACATTACGAAAGTAAGGCTGGTTCGGCTTCTATTAATATAAAAAAAGCTCAAGCAGGTGAGTCCGTAAATTGTTTGCTTACCTATACGGCGGGAGAGCTAGGGATTGATAATAGCGGAAGTTTAAAGGTTCTTTTTCGACTGGCTTCGGATGCCGCTGAGTTTCAATTTTCTAATAAAAAAGGTGCTAACTATGCCGAAGTTTCTGTATCAAATAAGAATGTAAGGGTGGACATCGATTCTAGATCAGAGGGGACAAAAGGCAAGATGGGTCTTCGTCCGTGGAGTCGTGGGTTTAGGGTTATTTTTACTGGTAGCGATATTAAGAAAAACGACAAGGTTTCTATAAAATTTTACAACTGGCGAGTTCAGACATTTTGTGAATATGGTCATCAGTTTAAATTATTGATCGACCCGTTTGCCACTGATAGGTTTATTGAACTGCCAAATAATCCTAAAATTGATATTGTAAACGGAGAACCCTATCGGATTATAGTTAATGCGCCAACTATTGTAAGAAAGGGTGAAAAGTATTCGGCATTAGTAAAGGTTGAAGATAGATGGGGTAACCCGTGCTATTCTGTTGATGGTTCGGTCAAGATCTCAGTTGATGCAGGAATCAGTTGCCAACCCCGAGCATCTCTTAAGAAAGGGAAGGCCAAAGTTTCCTTAAAACCAGAGGCCCCTCGTTCGTTGATCCTCTTTTTGAGAGCCCAGTTTAAGTCGCTTAAGGGAGTATCTAATCCTGTTTTAGTAAAAGAAAAAGAAGATACTTTAAATCATTACTGGGCTGAACTCCATGCTCAGTCAGAGGAAACAGTGGGTACGAACAGTATTGACAGCTATTTTGCCTTTGCCAGAGATTATGCCTTTGTGGATATATTAAGCCACCAGGGAAACGATTTTCAGATCACCAATGAATTTTGGGAGAAAATAAACAAAATATCCTCCGAGTATAACCAGGACGGCTCCTTTGTAGCTTTTCCTGGTTATGAATGGTCCGGTAATACAGCTAAAGGGGGGGATAGAAATGTTATATATCTGAAGGAGAACGAGCCTATCCATAGATCTTCCCACGCCTTACTGGACAGTTTTAATGATATAGAAAAAGATATTCCGAGCGCAAAAGAACTACTTAAGAAGATGAAGAGTAGAAAAGCCTTAATGATGGCTCATGTTGGCGGAAGATATGCTGACCTACGAGTTCATGATGATGTGCCGGAAAGATTAGTAGAGGTGCACTCATGTTGGGGAACATTTGAGTGGTTCTTATTTGAAGCTCTCAGGCGAAATTATATTGTTGGTGTTACGGCAAACAGTGATGGGCACGATGGACGACCGGGAGCAGCGTATCCGGGGGCTTCTCACTTTTCTAATAAGGGAGGGTTAACTTGTGTCCTAGCGGAGAGCCTGGACAGAGAAAGCGTGTTTCAAGCACTTTATAATAGACGATGTTATGCTACTACCGGAGCAAGGATATTTCTTGATGCGTATATAGAAATGGAAAATAAGAAGAAGGCGGTTATGGGAGACCTGGTGTCATTGAAGCGCTCTGCTGACGGTGCTAATTATGAATTAAAAGGGAATGTGGTGGGAACAACTCCTGTTGAAAGGATGGAGATCTATAAGAAAGACAAGTGCATTAGAACACTTTTTCCTTTTGCTGATAACACAGATTCTCCAGAGAGATATATAAAAATAGCATGGAAGGGAGCGGCGAGTTGCGGAAGAGATCGAAATAAAAAATGGAAGGGACATCTAAAACTCAAGGGTGGTGATCTATCCGATAAAGACATTGAAACAGTAAACTTCTTAAATTCAAAAAGTCAATACAAATTGCTTAACAAAAAAGAGCTTTCCTGGGAAGCGGAAACGAGCGGTAATAACCAAGCACTTATTTTATCTGTTTCTCGAAAAAACACCCACAAGAAAGCATTGGAAGTTATCTTAAACAAAAAAACGTTTACTCTTTCGCTTAACAATATTACTGCAAAATCCTACAAGTATAAATTTAGCGGAGTTGATTCAGCTGTTGAGGTGCATGAAACAACTGACAGCACTAAACCTGAATATGTGGAGTTTTGTGAAAAGGTGGGAAAGCTCGAGAAAGGGTTAAATCCCGTTTTTATAAAAGTTATTCAAAGAGATGGACACGCTGCATGGTCAAGCCCTATCTATTTAAAGCGAAAGTAAAAGGAAAGCCGTCCACCTTAATGGACGGCTTACAGACTCAAACCAAAAATGGAAGAGTTTCAGGCAGGATGTGATCCTGCCTCAAAGAGAAATACCGAATTCCTCCTCGCACTCTTGCCGAAAGCTGTTGTGAATTTCGGAGATATCCCTATGCTCAGAGATAAACCTCCTGATGTCTTCCGTTACTACCCGAGAGCGGTCACCATAGGAGTTCCCCCGTCCAATCCCTTTGATGAACTTTCCGGGAGGTTCATCGTAGAAAACGACGTAGGGATCAAGGTTGGTACAAGGATCAAAAATAGTGGCATTAGACCAGTCCATCACTTCCTGCGGACTGGCATCAATTCCACACTTTTTCAGCAGAGCCCCGATTATTTCGACAGGATTGTTGTGCGTGCAACCATGAACAAAGCTGATATAAGGCACCGATTGTCTGTGACAGTAGTCAGCTATTTTTTTCATGGTGTGATACGCTTGGACAAAGTTTTCTCTGTCAATTTCTTCCCAAAGCGTCTCCCAGGAACAAAGGGTTTCCGCTTCGTCCCGAACCATCAGTATCGGGACAATCCTCTCTTTCGGGTATCCGAGATCTGCCAGTATCTTGACCGGATTGAAGAAGGCCTCGGGACCAATCGTTTCTTTTGAGAGAATTGTTTGCCCACTGCTTTTGTCGATTATCCAAGGGCAGATTTCCTCATTGTTGGTGGCGGCTCTTATCATTGATTTGAGCGGCTGCATATGAGAGGGCACGCCGGACCGGGCGAAGAGGTAGGACAGAGCTGTAGTGCCGGATCGGGCCGGACCACAGATCAGGATAATTTTTGGCAAGGAATGAATCTTAACCTTTTCATTTAGTACGCCGGATCTTTTCATCAGCGACACTCCTTTCGTTTTCCAATGCGTTTTCCCTAATGCAAAGCTCGGCGATGACGGAGCGGCGGGTTTTACACTTGCAGACAGCAAGAACGGTTTTTGTTGTCTCTTATCCTTTCTTGGTTTGGGTGATCTCAAAGAACAACGGAAAAACTGGAGGGTTGTTGGCTGCGTCGTGCAACAAAAAACCCCGTCTCTGGACACGAAAGATTCGTGTTCAGGGACGGGGCTTCAGTTTCCCGCGGTGCCACCCTAGTTCCCGCCGAGGCGGGCGCTTTATTGGCTCACGCTTTATCAGCAGATACCAATTATCCTATGGTTACGGAGGAAGCCGGGCTCTCACTCACGCAAGGGCCACCTTGCCGACCTTTTTTAGCCGGCGACCCGGCCCCAACCCCTCATAATTTATGAGGGAACCGGATCAGAGGTTTTGCTTTTTGTAAGGAACATTTTTAAGTTAGCAAAAGATAAACTTACTGTCAAATTTTTACCAAAAGCATTATCTTTTA
>Ga0207421_10004688_pt1 | contig 15622 bp, 5 predicted proteins | sample SodLakKL_010_SED_4_FD_187542 | JGI IMG/M metagenome (GOLD analysis project Ga0207421, IMG submission 187542) | Alkaline sediment microbial communities from Lake Tanatar, Kulunda Steppe, Russia - 8KL_010_SED (SPAdes) (version 2) | ecosystem: Environmental > Aquatic > Non-marine Saline and...
TGCGGGGACGGTTCGAGCGTCACCGGAGCGAAGCGGAGGTCCGAAGGGAAGACGATGGAACCGTCCCCCTGGCGCAGCAGTGGATGCCTGAGTAGTTACGTTAAGTTTAACAAAAGGAGGTTTTTCTCTATTATTATTTTATACCCGATTTTCTTTTGTGATAAAGGAATATTATCCACCAGGGCCATAATCATTTTCGCCGTGGTAATACTACTTGCCTCGGTTACTGCAGGAGCAGTAATTGACTCTTTCTCTCCCGAAATAATATCAAAAGATGAATACGTAAAAGATGAATACATAAAAAATAAATATGCAAAAGATGAATATATAAAAGATGAATACATAAAAGAAAAGGAAAACTACAAGGAAGAGGATGAAGAAAAAGATAAAGAAATTACAACAAAATGTAAAAAACAAGACATTATTAAACCAAAATTAGAATTACTCTCTCCGTCAGAAGGAAAAGAATTAAAAATAGGGGAAAATCATAATATTTCCTGGAGTGCACTAAACGTGGACCGGATAAACATATTCTTGCTGGATAAAGAAGGAAACTGCATAATAGACGATGATAACATGCAAAACCTCCCGGCAGACAAGAAAAGTTATACTTTCATGCCATGTAGTAATGATTTTGATTACTTTCAGGAATTTAATATAAAAATTGAATGCACCGATGGTAAGGCTAGTTACGTAAGCAAAGATTTTAACACATTCTTACCCAAATACGATATATCATACGAAAACAAGGAGGAAATTAAAAAACCGTTACTTAAACACCTCCTGGAGGTTATTGAAGAAAAATTATTATATGGAGATTACCCCGGTGATTTGCATATAAAAACAGAAACTGTTAAATCTAACGGCAATAAGATGAAAATGGTTTACGCCATTGAAGATTCTAGATGGGATTATTTCTACATTTTTCTCCTTGATAAAAACAACGAAATCAAGGGTAAGTTTACTCAAAACCGTGGCAAGAACCGTAGTTCTTACTTTTTTAAAATAGGTGATTCAGGAAGAGGCGGTACCACAGGAAGCGTGAGCAAGCCAGAAATTATCACCATTTCAAACAGTGAACAGGTAATTTATTTTAGAAATGGCTATCATGGTAGCGCATCTGCTCATTCATATTATTCAATATACTCCCCACTTAAAGACGAACTATATGAAATTGGGACAAGTATATATAATGGCAGATTCAGAGATTATAATTACGTTGACAACCACCCACATAATCACATGACACCCCTTGAATTTTCAGATAATCTGCTTGAAGCTGAACCCCAAGAATACGAGTACCTTATTAAAAAAGCTATTCTTGAAAAAAGGACTGAATTTATTAAAAACTTATTTGAAGAAGAATTTGCTATATCACCTTACTGTCACACATCTGGACACTATGCATTGAAGAAAAGGAAAAAATATCACGTGTATAAAATCGTACCCGACTACTTTCATGGAGAGGTAGAAATTTTTCTTTATAAACAAGACGAAAAACTGGGTACTATACCCACAGAACAAATATCCGAAACCGTGGAAACCTGGAAGACAGCAAGCTATGTGCCCCTGCATCATGAAAACCAGGAAACGAAAATATTACCTTCCAAATATTTTGGAAATGAATTTTCACTTGTTCTAAAGTGTGAAGGAGAAAAGCTAGCAAAAAGCCCACCGTTTTTCTTTGTAAAAGGAGATTTTTATTATCATGATTAGGCTTGGCCAGGTCCAGATTAAAGGTAAGTAAAACCACGCTATTTATTCGCCTATGGGTTGCGTTTTGGATCCCTTGCGATTTCCAGTATCAGTATTTCATCAATGGCATCCACCCTGCGGCCCGGGCGAATGGATTGATCCAGGATGGTCCCGCAATCTTCGTTAGAATCATAATTGTATTCCTTGATTATATTCAAGCCCCTGTCCTCCAGCCGGTTTATTTCCGCCTGCATGTAAGAGGAATCAATACGGTTGTCTTCGTATACGTACTCCTCTACCGTAACCCTGCCTTCTTGATTGACAGTTATCTCTATCCCGGTATCGATATTCACCCTGGTGTTGGAATCGGTATTGTTTAACACCTCTCCACGCGGGGTAGTGCTGTCGTCTACGTATTCAATTTCATAAGACAGATCCGCCCCGTCCTGGTTTAGCTCGTGCAGTCTTTCTATAGCCTCACTTTCCGTTTTACCCTCCAGGTTGGGGATTTCTACTTTCTTACCCAGGGAGTAATATAAAAAGATTTCTTCGCCTCCACCGTCGTCTTCCAACACAGTCCCGGCCGGCTCGGACTGCCTGATAAGCTCCCCGTACTCATAATCTTCGTGATACCGGTGAATCTTGTTTATGTTAATCCCTTCCTGGTTAGCTTTCCTTTCCGCTTCTTCCGGGTATAAACCTTCAAAACAAGGAACCCTGGCGGCTTCCCCCCGGGAAACCAGGATCTTTAGCTTTTCATTAAAAGCAATCTCCTCTCCCTCTTCTACCGCCTGTACCATAACATCACCTTCTGGCACAGTGTCAGAATACTCCCTCTCTACCTCCAGTTCTATTTCCTGTTCCTCGGCCCATTCTTCCACTTCTGCCTTTTCTTTTTCCTCAAAATCGGGAACTTCTACGTATTTATCGCCGCGGGGAGCGGATATTTCCAAAACCAAAAACTCTCTGGCCGCATCTACCATGCTACCGGAGTCAATAGACTGGTCCAAAACAGTGCCTGCCTGTCTCGGGGAATCAGTATATTCTTTAACCACGTTCAGGTTTTGCTCCTCCAGCCTGTCCACCTCACTCTCCATAAACCTGGAATCTATATCTTCAAACAAATAATCTCCAATACTAACCCGGGTACTCCGGCTTACCGTTACCATTAATTTGCTACCCACCTCTACCCGGGAATTGGCGTGAGTATTAAATATAACCTCCCCCTGGGGAGTCCGGCTGTCGTAGATACGCTTAAAATCATAGGAAATCTCCGCCCCTTTTTCATTTAATTCTTCCAGCCGCTCCACCGCTTCACTCTCCGTCGCCCCAGCCAGTTCAGGTACTTCCGGGATGCCCCGGGAATAATAAAGTATTATTTCCTCTTCATCCTGCTCTTCCAACAGGGTGCCTGCAGGGATAGACTGCTCGATCAAACTTCCGTAATTTACTTCATTATGATACCTCTCCATGGTGTTTATAGACACTCCGGCGCTACGGGCCTCGATTTCCGCCTCTTCCCGGTTTAAGCCTTCAAAAGAAGGTACACGCGTGGCCTCCCCCTTAGATACTGTAACTATAAATTCATCACCTTCGGCAATTTCGGTTTCCGGGGTAGTATCCTGTCTAATGATTTCGCCTTCCGGCACGGTATCGGAATAATCTGTTTCCACTTCCAGCTCTACCTCTTCAGTATCGGCCCACTCTTCAGCTTCGGTCTTTTCTTCTTCTTCAAAGTCAGGCACCTCGATATCCTTCTCTATCTCCTCTTCTCCCCTGGAATACGTTAACACCAGCCTGTCTTCCCTCCGGTATTCCTCTGCAGTTACCCCGGAATCACGAAATTCTTTCTCCATTAATTCGTTCTTGTCAACCTCTTCATCGAACTCCTGGTCAATGATAATATTATCAGCCCGTTTTTCTTCTTTCCACTCTTCTGCCTCCCGCGGGGTTAACTCCGAAAAATCAGGCAGCTCCAATTCTTCCTGCGGGTCAGGACCTTTTGATATCGTTACCTGGACCTCGTCTTCGGAAAAAATTCTTTCTCCACCGGAAGGCGACTGGGAAATTACCGTCCCTTCTTCTTTCTCCAGCTCATATACTTCATCTTCTCGTACATAAATATCATTAAGAAGCCCCCACTCCTGAACATCGTCTTCCCTTTCCCCCACAAAATCAGGAACTTCTACAGTATACATATAATACAGCAGCAAACCCAGCAGTAGCACTCCTGCCGCCACAGATGGTATGGCTATAAGTTTCCTGCGCAGCTTCTTTTTGCGACTGTCAGGGTCCGGCTCAAAAACTTCATCACGGGCATCTCCGGGTACATGGGAAAATTCTTCCCGCTCCACAGCTTCAGTATAAGCTTCAAGCGGCGACCCTTTATCTTTAACAGAAGCTTTTTTCCGCTTTTTTTCCTTTTCCTTTTCCTTTTCCTCTTCCTCCTCTTGTTCACTTTCCTTCCCGTGTTCCTGGTCCGGGCTCTTTTCCATCTCCCACTCCCGCCCACGGTTTTCCTCTTCTTCCTCTACCTTCCGGGCCCGGGCCTGAGCATCTCCCTTTTCTTCCTCCTGGCCCTGCCCTTCTCTTTTCTTCTGCTTCTCATCCAGGATTTTATCTTTCTTTTTTTTATAATTCTGCTCACTGAAACCATTTAAAAAATCACTCATCCAGAGTCATACTCCCCTTATATAGTTTAAGCACTACATCGGCTTCCCGCGCAATCTCTGAAGAATGGGTAACTACTATCACGCACTTGCTATGCTCGTGGGCAAGAGCTTTAAAAATTTCCACTATCTCATCTTCAGTGTCGGCATCAACGTTCCCGGTAGGCTCATCAGCCAGGATAACATCCACGTTGGTGGCCAGCGCCCGGGCAATGGATACCCGCTGCTGCTCCCCGCCCGAAAGCCTGGTTACCAGCCTGTTGGCCTTAGATCGGGGCAACCCAAAATAATCCAGCAAGTTGTATGCTACATTCTGCCTGTCTTCCGGCACCCGGTTTTCCGTAACCTCCATGGCAACCATAACATTTTCTAAGGCCGTCAAGTAAGTAATAAGATTGTAGTTCTGGAATACCATGCCGGTATAATTCCGGCGAATGCTGTTAGGGTCCAGCGATTTATGAGAGTACCCCTGGTACTGGATTTCCCCTTCCTGCACTGTGTCCATGGCACCCAGGAGTGACATAAACGTGGTTTTACCCGATCCGGACTGACCCAGGATAGTATAAAACCTGCCTTTCTCGAAAGAACAGTTTACCTGGCGGAGCACATATCGCCGGTAATCGCCGTCCTGGTAATAGTGGCTCAGGTTATTAACATTAATAGTTGCAGTTGCCATTATCCCCCTCCCTCTTTCTCTACATCATAATCTTTTTAGGATCCAGCCGCAGTATATAGGTAGAAGAAATCAGCTGGGCCAGCACTGTAGTAGCGGCAATAACCGCGTAATATGAAACAATAGATATAAACGAAAGGCTGACGCTATACTGCTCCATTACCCCTTCCAGGTCAAACCGGGGGGCGGTAGGATCCATAATTGAAGATGACCTGCTTACCTCTTCCAGATCCATATCCTGGGTTGCAAGCAGCATCTCGGAAATACTGTCGGAAACAAACATCCCGGTAAATAAAGCCAGGGTAGCGCCAATCAATCCAATACCCAGGGCCTCAACCACTACCTGTGCAATAATCTTTTTCTTTTTCTCACCCAGGGCCAAATAAATACCAAGCTCTTTCTGCCTGTCTTTAAGAAAACCCAGCAGCACCAGGGTTAAAACCAGGATAGAAGAACCCACAGCAATATAAAATGAATACACTATTATGCTTCGCATGGATTCCAGTGGTTCAGCAATTTGCTGGAAGTTGTCCTGCTGTGTGCTTAATTTAATATATTCCTGCTCTATCACCGGTTCTACACTATCCACAAAATCGTTAATATCTTCAGAAGTATTTAAAACAAAATTAACCGGCAGCTGGGGGCTTTCAACTATATCTTCTTGCTGCTCCATCATTTCCCTTTGCTCTTCGGGCAGCTCATCCCGCATAATCTCCATAGAATCGCTCTGAAGCTCCGCAATAAAGCCGTTAGTAGTATAGAGAGTCTGGTATTTTTCCCGATCACTCATTCCGTGAGCATGATCTTCTTCCCCGGGCACATCCAAAAAATCCAGGAGACCTATAACTTCAAACTCGTATTCCCGGGCATCAATTAATTCCGGTTCATCATCCGGCCCTCCTGGTCTGCCAATTTCGTGCCACTTGTTTTCCACCAGAACATGATCGCCAGCCATTATATCGTTTTCTTCAGCCAGCTCTTCACTCATTAGGATAACAGGCTTACCTTCTTCTATCTCCTGTGGTTCAAATGTTCGCCCTTGACTAACCCGTGCTTCTTCCACCTCCAGCAAAGTAAACTGCGGTATCTGGGCCCCCCTCAGGGTAAAATATTGCCCTTCTCCACTATCTTCTACCATACCTCTCTCCGTACTCTCATCTTCAGGCTGGTAGTAATCCAGCGATTTGGTGGTTATGCTGCCATGTGCGGAATAATCGTAAGCCCGAATATAATCCCTGCCTGCCTCCTCAATTTCTTCCAGTTCATCAAAATCAGGCAGCCGTATATCCATCTCTTGCGGGTCATCAACTTCCTCCATCTTTTCCTGTATATACTCGTTATCCATCTGCATAGAAACTATAGGCGGCAGTTCCCTCAACATGGCCTCCCTGGTGCTATCCACCGACTGCATAATCACCAGGGAAGACAACATTATATTGCCCAGGACAAACACAATAATAAGAAGAATTAACGATTTCGCTTTCTTCCTGGTCATGCTAGCCAGGGCACGCTGTAAAACATTCACTTCCCAACCCCCCTTTTTTCCTTTTTTATACAAGCGCCCTAAATTTACCCCTGGCGGAACCCTACCGGCACCTGCCAGCCAATTTACACAATTTTTCACAATTATTCCGGAGTCACTTCTATTATATTTATGACAAACCCTTCTTAATTAAACTAACTTTACTTATTTTTTACATTTGATAGAAGCAAAATACAAGACCATAATACACTAAAATACACTAACAAATTGTTTTACTTAAAATCTCGCTGCTATAGTGCTATTTTAACAACAAAATCATGTATGAGGTTTTAAATCAAAAAAACACACCTGTCCCCTTGATTTTATAAACAAGTCGCGTTATAATAATTGTTGCAAGTTAGGAAGACAGCTTTTGTGGGCCATTAGCTCAGTTGGCAGAGCACCTGACTTTTAATCAGGGTGTCCCAGGTTCGAATCCTGGATGGCTCACCATTAAAACTTAAATAACCACGGGCTTTTAAAGCACCGTGGTTGTTTTTGTACATAAGCAAGGTATTAGAAAGTGTGCTTGTGGTGTGCATTTTATGAAACTGTTATTGTTATGTAATTAACTTTCGGTGGTAAACCTCAAAATACAAGAGTTGATTAACGTATTCCTAGTCAAATCAGGATTTAATCATTAAATTGATTGTATTGGAAGGCAAGGAAGTAAATTTATGATGAAAAAGCGTAGTGAGTTTTCCTGTTTTGACAAAAGGGATTTTGTGAAATTATGTAGAATGTTATGGGCATGAACAAATCGGGGATTTTAGTCTTTGATGAATCAGGGAATTTAGGGAATCAAAATAGATATTTTGTTATTGGAGGATTATTGACAGAAGACAAATTACGAATAAGAGGGGTAATGAGGCGTTCCTTAAATAGAATAAGAAAAAAATTTGCTTCATTAAGGAATATTGAAGAAATAAAGGGCTCGACTAGCCCGCCAATAGCAAGAGACTACTTGTTAAGGAAATTAATTAAAGAAAATATAGAAATTTATTATATTGTAGCTGATAAGAAGCATATACCACGAGATAGACGCACTGGTAGGGCACAAAATCGCTTTTATAATTATTTGATGGGTATATTAGTTGAAAATGTAGTAAAAAACAACAGTTATGATGAGTATAATTGTTTGATTGATGAAAGGAGTATTAGGGTTGGTTACTTAAATTCATTTGAAGATTACATAAATATAAAACTAAACTATGAGTTAAATTTTAATATACAAGTTAATGTTAGTTATGGATTATCCCACAATTATTTTGAACTTCAGGCTGCAGACTTTATTTGTAATACTTTCGGAAAAGTGGAAAACCACCCCAATCAATATCATTATTGGAGCATATTTGATCAAACTAGGGTTACCAGGTTAATATTTCCAATTGATAGTTTTGGAATATAAATTTGCATTAATAATCTCATCACATGTGTTGACAATATCAACACAAAAAAATATAATATGTATACAGTATAAAAAAATGCTGTGGGTAAGACCTCCGAGAACCGTGCTAAAGTACTAAAAGCATAAGCTGCCTGTGTGGCAGCCGGCTCGGGGGCTCCACATAATCTTATTTCAAAGATTGTTGTAAACCATAATAACTACGGGCTTTAAGCCTTCGTAGTTATTTTTTATATAGACAACTTTAGAGTTAGCTATAACAGCTTGGCATAAGCGTATAGATGCAGGAATTACTTAGCTTTTATATAACCGCCTGGAAAATGACATACTGGTAGCTTTGCTTAAGCTGTTTTCGGAAATCCCCATGGACATCGAAGGCGATGTATTTGGAAAAATATACGAGTATTTTCTCGGCAACTTTGCCATGGCTGAAGGGCGCAGGGGCGGGGAATTTTTTACCCCCACCTCGCTGGTTAAGTTAATCGTCGAAATTATTGAACCGTTCCAGGGACGTATTTTCGACCCTGCCTGTGGTTCTGGCGGCATGTTTGTGCAATCAGCTCGGTTTGTGGAGAAACACCAGAAAAACCCCTCTGATGAAATTTCTATATATGGTCAAGAGAAAGTAGCCGAGAATGTGCGGCTCTGACGGTATAGCAATGCTTAAGAGAACTCTATCTAACTCAAAGAAACTTAGCAAAAATAGCTCTTCTCGGACTTTTAATCAGGGTGTCCCAGGTTCGAATCCTGGATGGCTCACCAAAAATAATCCCCGCCACAAGAAAGCTGGCGGGGATTATTTTATTTTTAATTTTAAAAAGAAGTATAAAAATCACCCAAAAGTAGCAGCTTTATTATTAATCAGATTGCTGCCACTGGAGTTTTTCTTCTACTGCCAGGCTAACTGCCAAAACACCTCCAATTATGTCAAAGCCTATTACCTCCTCCCGGGTTATAAATTCACTTATATAAGCGGGTAATGTATCTGGAGGCACCAGGAAAACAGGCCTGTTATTACGAGATGCCAGGACAGATACCGCCAGGGCGTCAGCAAAATCGGCGCCCGTAGCCACATAAACGCTGTCTTCCGGGATACCAAAGTACCTTATTACTTCCAGGGAGGTTTCGTACCGGTCACTACCGGCTAACCTGGTAGGAGAAGGAAGCTGATCTTCTACTTCTTCGCTGATTACGGCTGAGCCACCAACAACAAAGGTGCCGGCAATCTCCATCTCTTCCAGGGCTTTTTTTGTAGCCGCGGGCAATTCATCCTCGCGGGTAAGAAGTACAGGGTGCCCGTTTCGCGCAGCATGAGGCGCTATAGATAAAGCGTCGGGAAAATCCCCCCCGTTAGCAATCACCGCTGTATCCGAAGCATCCAGTCTTCTTGCAATAAGCAGAGCAGTTTCAAATCTGTCCGTACCGCCAATCCTTTCCAGATCCAGATCCAGCTCCAGCTCCATCTTCGCAAGTTCCTCTTCCACTGTGGGGAAAACAGCCTCTGTTCCCCCTAAAATAATTACTTTCTCTGCGCCAAGCCTACGGATTTCATCTGCCGTAAGCGGGTGAAGCCTGGATGAAGAAGTTAAAAGTATGGGCGCGCCTTTTTTATAGGCCAGGGGTGTGCCCGCAAGGACATCCGGAAAATCATCAGACCTGGCCAGAACAACGGTTTCGGCTTCTTCCCATCCTTCCCTGGAAATCTCCACTGCTGTTTCAAATCTGTCTTCCCCGGAAATCCTGTTTACTTCAGGATCAATCAACGGAGGTTCCGGTGGTATTATTTCCTCGGGGGGAGGCTCAGGGTCCGGAGGAACCCACCTCGAACCGCCGCCGGAGGGCCTCCTTCGCTCCTCTTCATCATCCTCATCCTCATCTTCTTCCTCTTCAAAAACTGCGGTAACTTCTCGATGGCGGTCCATGGTTAGTGTAAGGGTTAAATCTTCAGCTTCCACCGTCTCACCTTCCGTATCCCCTTCCCAGCGGCTAAACATCCAGCCTTCTCCGGGGTTGGCCTTTAAGGTTACTTCTGTCCCTTCCGCAAACTCTTCTCCAGGTGGTTCTACCTCTACCTCTCCCTGGCCTTCGGTGTTAACAGCCAGTGTATAATAAACCGCGGGAGGGTCAAAGAGTACATGGATGGTGTGGTCGGCGCCAACATTTTCAAAAGTGTATTCGGTGACAGCGCCTGCAGGTTCCCCGTCTACCACTACATCGCTCACCGTATAACCCTCAGCCGGTGTTATGATAAAAGACTGGTCGGCTCCGTGTTCTACTTCCACCTCGCCCGCCGGTTCTATGGTGCCTCCTGAGCCTGTAGTGGCAGTAATGGTGTGGACAACACGGTGAAAATCTGCGGTAACGCTTCTGTCAGCATCCATGATAATAGTGGTGTTGCTTGAATTAACCTCCGCCACCGTATCTACATCACCGGTCCATCCTGCAAACCGGTACCCTGCTTCCGCTTCCGCCAGCAGTTCCACCTTTTTCCCCTCTTCAAACTCAAAATTCCCTTCACCCGGAGCTATGACCCTACCCCCTGAAGTGGAATCTACTGTCAGGGTACAGGTTTCCGGCTCCACAGCAGTATCAAAAACGGCGGTAATTGTGCGGTCCCGGTCCATAACCAGGGTTATGGCCCCTGCTTCTACCGGCTCACCGCCTGTATCCCCTTCCCAGTGCCTGAAACCCGTACCTTCGGCTGGAAAGGCTTCCAGTTCCACCACCTCGCCATCGTAATAGAAGTCTCGTTCTGGATCCAGGCTCACCTCGCCCGCACCTCTTACTTCAAGCTCGAGCTCCCAGGAAGCTATATTAAACTGAAAGTCCTGCCGCACTTCCTGCCCCGCCTCAGCGGTAACCACGGCACTCTGGGCTTCTACACAAAGCCTCGGTGGAATGGCCGTGATTTCCCAGTCACGGTCGGCGCCCTCTTCTCCCAGGGGAACATCTTCCAGCCGGTAATTGCCATCGGCACCGGTCACAGCCGAACCGCCAAACTGCGAACCAATAAATACTTCCGGCAAGGGTCGATCATTAATGGAGCTGGTCACGGTCCCGGTAATGGTTCCTGTCTCCGTTTCTACCCGTCCAAAATCCACAAAAATATCCGCGCCGCAGAAAACAGTCACTACTTTCACCTGGGGGTGGAAGTCTTCCGCTTCCGCCCGGACAGAAACGCTCCGCGGCTGGTTTTGGTAGCCCACCTTAATATCATCCAGCTGAAAATAGCCGTCTTTACCGGTGGTAATACTCCTGTCTTCAACGCTGATCAGCGCTCCTTTTATAGGTTCCAGCGTAAGGGCATTAACCACCAGCCCTCTGATAGTGGCCCCTTCGCATATCTCCATTAATTCGATGTCTAACCGTGAGGTTTCCCCTGCATAAAGTGTGGTGCGCTGGTGTTGCGTCCAGTAACCTTCTTTTTCGGCACCCACTGAAAAGCTACGCGGCTGGTTTCCAGGATTCAATGAAAGGCCGGTGAGCCGGTAATCACCGTTTTCGTCGGTTGTAGCCAGGCTGTAGTAACCCTGATAAATATTGACCCCTTCCAGCGGGTCTCCATATACAGCATCGGTGACAGTGCCCTCAATATCGGCAAAACGCTCCCGCACAATGGTAAAGTCCTGGCGCACATTCGTCTCGTGAAAAAGCTCAACTTTCTCGCTCATCGTCCAGTAACCGTCAGCACTAACCCTCGCCGTATATTCCCTACCGGTATAGCCATCCAAATCTATTTCTTCAATCTCATAATAGCCCTGCTCACCGGTACGAACAGAACGGCCCTCCACACTAACAAGCGCCTCCGGCACCGGGTCCCCTGTTTCTTCATCGTAAACCCACCCGTGGAGATCCCCGGCGGTTTCAGGATCAGGCTCTTCAGGCTCCTGGTAAGGAACAGTAAAATGAACTTCCATTTCTTCACCGCACTGTTCGGTATGGAAAGCCCAGTAACCTTGCGTAAATTCCCAGGGGGGCCCGTCTCCAGTTTCCGGTGGGAAGGCCACGTAAACGGCAAAACGTCCCGGCGGCTCATTATTATGTCCCAGGGTCAGCTCCACCGGGAAGTCCATGGAAAACACGCCCTCCTGCACGGACATACCGGTATGTGCACCCGGAAAAAGCCTGAAGAAATCATCGGGGTCGTTGATAGTAATATCGGCATGCGGGTCGGTGTGCCATCCCGGCGCCTTGTTTCGCGGAGCTATGGCTAACAGGGCTCCCTCCAGGGGAATAACTGAGCTATCTTCCAGTTCTACGGAAATACTGCCGCCAACCATCTCCACATAGCACTTTTCTACCAGTTCAAAATCCAGCACCTTGGTAGTATCGGCTTCCACGGAAACGGTCTTCTCCTGGGGCCAAAATCCTTCCGCCGACGCCCGAATACGGTAGCTGCGCGGTGCGTTATTATGGCGCAACCCCAGGTCGGAAAGGAGATAGCTTCCTTCGCTGTCCACGCCAGTTTGCTCTCCTGGAGGAGAAACGATGGTCACGCTGGCCCCCGGGAGAACCTCCCCGGTAGACACCGGTTCACCTTCCTCCATGACTCCCACCATTACCTGTCCTTCTACAGAACCGGTACGCTCTTTCACCAGCGGCAGTTCAACCTGGCTTACCACTCCGGAAATAGCGGTCACTGATTCGTATAACGGCCAGTAACCGCCGTGATCAACACTCACCTGGTAATTGCGGGGAGCATTATCGTGACCCAGGGGCACTTCTTCCCAGTGAAATTCACCTTCACTATCGGTGGTGAAAGTCTCAGATCCGATGTTCACCCTTACCCCGGCCAGAAATTCGCCGCTATCCAGGTCAGTTACCCGGCCGGCTATCTCCCCGTAGTCCACGGGTATAAGGCCGAAAGCCACCCGCACTTCGGCACTGGCAGCGCGAACCTTTTCTTCACCGGTGCCCTCTACCACAAATTCAAATATATCCGTGGGAGCATCGGGCTCGGCGGAAATAATGAGAACCGAAACTTCACCGGGAACAATGGTCGAGTCACTTAGTTCGGCGCTGAGGCCGTCAGGCAAGCCCTGCACATCCAGGCTGACCTCTTCCTGGAAATCTTCCACGGCTAAAAGGTTTACCGCAAAGGCATTAGAACCACCGGGAGGCACCGGCTGTACCTCCGGTATCACTTCCAGGGCAAAGTCTACGACAACCTCTACAGCGGCGGTATCAACACCGGCCTCTCCCCTGGTATCGGTAACTTGCAGCGCAATACTGTACTGGCAAGTTTCGTCGGCGGAGCCGCCGCATATTACTTCTTCTACCTCTTCCCAGGTAAGGGATACGCTCTCACCCGTAGCGTCATCAAATTCCCCGTTCCCCGTAAGGTCCCACTCCCAGGAAACAATTTCATCTCCGGGATCGTCATCAAAGGAAGCGCTGCCATCCAGGTACAAATCTTCCCCGTCAAAAACACGGTAAAACAAGCCCGAATCAGCCACCGGCGGGTTGTTCTCCGCCACTACAAAATCAAGGGTTTCCAGGGACGGGGCGTGGGTGGCGTCACCGGCAAAATCCACCACCAGGCTGTAAGTTCCGGGAGGCAGCGGGGATAAATCCAGGGTAACCTCCGCTACCCCATCTTCACCGGTCAAAACCTCGCCCGAAAGGCTGCCCAGGGTGTAGGAAACCACCATCCCCTCCAGCCCTTCGCCAGTTCCCACATCGCTGAGGCAAGCCTCCAGTGTCACTTCCCCGCCCTCTACCCAGGCTACGGGCCCGGTATAATCAATATGGGTAATCACCTCAGCCTCCGGGGCACGGTCCCGGATAAATACGTTGGTGCTGTTGTTGTTAATGCCCGGCGCAAGGTTAGTGGCGTTGGAAGCAAAAGCAATAAAACGGGCCTCTTCACAAAATGCAGGTGAGCTGCGGTACCAGCACTCCCAGTCCACAACTCTGTCATTTCCTGCCTGCCCGGTGCTGCAAACGCTCTCCAGCGTAACCCGGGTGCCGCCGGGTTCATCGTATGCCCCGGTTTCGTTGGCATCCCGGTCGAATAAAAACAGATCGGTTCTACTTGAATTTTTGCCCGCCTCCAGCAGCGGATCGCCGGACAGAAAGGCCACATACCGGCCATCAGCGCTGATGGAAGGAAGAATGCGGTCATAAGAAGAAATCTCTCCCGTCATGTCTTCCGGTGCTAGGATAACCGTCCCGGCGGTATTTCTATCGTGTACGTAGATATAATCGGTCCGCCTCTCCAGTTCCATGTCTACCAGGTTTTCAGCCCGGGATTGGAAAGCCACGTAGCGGCCGTCTGCGCTGATAGAAGGATAATCGCTGTAACCGTAACCGGGCTCTCCCGCGCCGCTTATGCTGACCAGGGTAGTCTCCCCTTCCACCATGTCTCTAAGATAGATGCTGCTGTTCCAGTTGGTGTCCTCTTCGGTCAAGTCATTGGCCCGGGAGCGAAAAGCCACGTAACGTCCGTCCGGGCTCATGGAGGCCCGGTTGGCACAAGAATCCCCGGCGGGCACTCCTGCAGAAGATACGCTGACCATCTCCGTCTGCCCTTCCTGGAGATCCCGCCGGTATACCTGTTTTCTGCCCCCGGTATCTTCAGAAGTAAGGTTTGCTGCATAAGATTCAAAAGTCACGTAGCGACCCTGGGAGCTAATAACCGGCTTCTGGCTAAAATCATCCCCCTGGGTTCCTCCGGGGGCCACGCTTACCAGTTCAACCGAGACTCCTTCTTCTTCCTGGACCTGGTCAAATACCCCCGTTTCATTGGTATCCCGGTCATAAACATAGATGTGATTCCGCCATGAACTGGTAAACTCCGGCACCAGATTCCGGGCATAAGATTGAAAAGCTATATAGCGTCCATCAGCGCTTATGGAAGGGTTCCAGCTGTGATTGGTCCCCGGTTCCCCTTCCGCGTTCTGGCTGATAAGCACCGTCTCTCCATTTTTGCGGTCGCGCACATAAACCTGCTCTCGACCGCTGTCTGCCCCTTCCACCAGGTTGGCGGCGGCAGAGGCAAAAGCTACGTAGCGGCCATCGGCGCTTAAAGAAGGGCTGATGCTGTAGTCATCAGCTTCTACACCGTCGCTGGAGAAGTTCACCCTGGCGGTGAAGCCGCAAGACGGCTCCCCTTCCACTATTACCACCCGGGCTGTATCCTCCCTGTAAATACCTTCCGTATCGGTAACCCGCACCCTTACCTCACCATTAAAGACAGCGGAATAAACGTATTCAAATACCGGTTCTTCAGTAATTGCCTCAAAGTTGCCATCATTGTTTACATCCCACTCGTAGGTGGCTATGGGAAAATCTCCCTCCCTGGAATCAGAGGCGTCAAAAAATACCGAGTTATCCACATGGCCCCCGTAGGGCCCTGCGGCGTCAGCCATGGGCGGGTGGTGAGGCAAAACTCTGAAAGGAACTACAATACTTGTAGTTTCGTAAGTATCACAGCCGGGGAAGTAGATCTCCAGGTCGTAGCTCCCCGGTTCAATGCCCTCCAGCTTCATGCCAACGTACGCGGACGTATGGCCATAATACACCGGATTGGTAGTTCCGGTAACGCTGAGATCCCCCAGGGTAAAAGTAACCGGGGCTTCACCAATACCGCCCACCGAGGGCTCTGTCCCTTTTTCTTTAAGCAAAGCTTCCAGGTACACCGTTTCGCCTGCAACCCC
>Ga0207421_10004690_pt1 | contig 15619 bp, 16 predicted proteins | sample SodLakKL_010_SED_4_FD_187542 | JGI IMG/M metagenome (GOLD analysis project Ga0207421, IMG submission 187542) | Alkaline sediment microbial communities from Lake Tanatar, Kulunda Steppe, Russia - 8KL_010_SED (SPAdes) (version 2) | ecosystem: Environmental > Aquatic > Non-marine Saline and...
CGGCCAGGAGCGTTTCGCAACCTGCGTGAGCTGCCACGGCGCCGAGGGCCAGGGCATGGGCATCTTCCCGAAGGTTGCGGGGCAGGATGCGGAATACATCGCCGGACGCTTGGAGCAGTATCGCGCCGGCGAGCAAGTGGGCCCCAACTCGGCGCTGATGATGCCGCACGCCGCCGGCCTGTCCGACGAGGCCATCGCCGATCTGGCGGCGTACGTGGCCACGCTGGGAGCGCCCGAGGAGGCGGTGCCGGAGGAAGACGCTGCAGCAGCGGCCGAGGCCGACGCGGCTGTCGACGAAGACGCGGAGGCGGAGACGGTGGCCGCGGGTGATGCCGCGGCTGGCCAGGAGCGGTTCGCAACCTGCGTGAGCTGCCACGGCGCCCAGGGTCAGGGCATGGGCATCTTCCCGAAGGTTGCGGGGCAGGATGCGGAATACATCGCCGGACGTTTGCAGCAGTATCGCGCCGGGGAGCAGGTGGGTCCCAACTCGGCCCTGATGATGCCGCATGCGACCGGCCTGTCCGACGAGGCCATCGCCGACCTGGCGGCCTACATCGCCACGCTACCCTAGCCCGATGGCCGGTCGTCGCCCCGAACAGCCCAGGCTGATCCGGGGCCCGGTATCGGCGAGCCTCGCCCGGTGCCGTCGCCTTTCCGGCTGCGCCCCGGGCCCGCCTCGCCACCCCCCCTCATCCCTTGGGTCCGCCCGCTGCTACGCCATCGTCCGGTCGCCGCACGGTCGACCGTTGGGCGTCAATCCAGGCGCCAGCGGTCCAGGGCGCGAAAACCCAGGGCCTCGGTCAGGTGAGGGGTTCCGATGTCCCGGCGGTCGGCCAGGTCCGCGATGCTGCGGGCCACTCTGAGGATGCGGTGATAGGCGCGTGCCGATAGCCGGAATTTCTCCACCGCGCGCTCGAGCAGAACCTGGTCGTCCCCTTCCAGCGGGGCGTGCTGGTCCAGTTCCCGGCCACTGAGTACGCTGTTCATCTTTCCCTGCCGTTCCCGCTGGCGCGCGTGCGCCTGGCGAACCCGTTCGCCGACGGTCGCCGAGTCCTCGTCCTGTCCGGGGACCGGGACCAGTTCGGTGGTCGGCAGGCGCGGCACCTCGACCGCGATGTCGATGCGGTCGATCAGCGGGGCCGAGAGGCGCCGCCGGTGCCGCGCGCGCTGCTCGGGCGAGCACTGGCAGCGGTCGGCGAGGTCGCAGTCGAAGCCCTGCGGACAGGGGTTCATCGCCCCCACCAACTGGAATCGGGCCGGATACTCGGCCTGGCGCGCCGCGCGGGCGATATGGATGACCCCGGTCTCCAGTGGCTCGCGCAGCACGTCCAGCACGCGCCGGTCGAATTCCGTCATTTCGTCCAGGAACAGCACGCCGTTGTGGGCGAGAGAGATCTCGCCCGGCCGCGGGTTGGAACCTCCGCCAACCAGGGCGACCCCGGAGGCGGTGTGGTGCGGCGAACGGAACGGCCGGCAGCGCCAGTTCCTGTGCAGGTGGTCGGAGCCGCGCAGGCTGTGGATCGCCGCGGTCTCGAGCGCCTCGTCGTCGGTCATCGGCGGCAGGATGCCGGGGATGCGTGCCGCCAGCATCGACTTGCCGCTGCCCGGCGGGCCGATCATCAGCAGGTGATGGCCGCCCGCTGCGGCGATCTCCAGGGCCCGCCGGGCCTGCCGCTGGCCGCGCACGTCGGCGAGGTCTGGGAGATTCAGGGGCTGCGGCTCCGGGGGCTCGGCGGTGGGCAGGGTTGCCTTGCCGTGCAGGGCCGCGCAGACGTCGAGCAGGTGTTCGGCGGTGACGACGTCGGCGCCTCCGGCCAGTGCCGACTCGGCCCCGTCATCGCGGCTCAGGACCAACTGGTGGCCGCTGTCGCGCGCGGCGAGGCTCGCGGGGAGGGTGCCCCCGACCGCGCGCAGCCGGCCGTCCAGACCGAGTTCACCCAGAAACTCGCGGCGGGCCAGCGCGGCCTTCGGCACCTGGTCGCTGGCGGCCAGGATGCCCAGGGCGATGCCCAGGTCGAAGCGGCCGCCGTCCTTGGGCAGATCGGCGGGGGCGAGGTTGACGGTGATGCGCCGGCGCGGAAACTCGAACCCACTGGTCTGGATTGCCGCCCGGACCCGGTCACGGCTCTCGCGCACCGCCGCTTCGGGCAGCCCGACGATCTGGAAGCTGGGAAGCCCGTTGGCGAGGTGTGTCTCGATCCGGACCAGGGGTGCGCGGATGCCCTCGACGGCGCGCGCGTTAACCATTGCGATGGGCATCCTTGCCCCTCCTGTGAAGTGCGTTGTGAGCGGTCAGGTGATGTCGGACGCTTCCTGGTCGGGCGTCGCCGGGTTGCCTTCCAGCGCCGCGACCCGCGCTTCGAGTTCGCGCAGGCGCGCCCGGGTGCGCTCCAGCACCGCGACCTGGACGTCGAAGTCCTCGCGGGTGACGAGGTCCATGCGGTCGAAGCCCTGGTGCAGGGTCGAGCGGACCTGGCGTTCCACGTCCTTCTGGAAGCTGCGCACGGATTCCGGCAGGCTCTCGGTGATGCGGCGGGCGAGGTCGTCGAAGGTCTTCGGATCGATCATGCGTTTACTCCGCGAGTGAGGATTGTCGCTCAGGATAACGCACCCGGGCCGGCAGTTCTCTCATGCCGAGGCCTTACTGCGACGCCGAACGGCCGCCGTCCACGGGCACCACCTGGCCGGTGATGTAGGGTGCGTCGCGCAGGAGGAACAGGACGGTGCGCGCGATGTCGCTGGGGTGGCCCTGGCGCTTCAGCGCGGTGCGCTCGACCATGGCCTCGTGGGTGCCGACGTTGGCCTCGTCCTCCGGCAGCAGGATGGCGCCGGGGGCCACGCCGTTCACGCGCACCTCGGGGCCGAGTTCCCGCGCGAAGGCCTGGGTCAGCGCCCACAGGCCCGCCTTGGCGGCGGAGTACAGCGGGTAGCCCTTCAGCGGACGCAGCGCGTGGATATCGACGATGTTGACCACCGCGCCCCCGGTTTCCCGCAGCGCGGGCGCGCAGGCCTGGGTCAGGAACAGCGGCGCCTTCAGGTTCGATCCCATCAGGTCATCCCAGTGTTCGCCGGTGATCGTCCCGAGCGGTGTGGCGTAGAAGGTCGAGGCGTTGTTGACCAGGTAATTGAGGTGTCCGTACTCGGCGACGGCGCGTGCGCCAAGGTCTGTCGTCGCGCGCTCGTCGAGCAGATCGGCCTGCAGCAGGCGCGCGCTGTCGGGCCGGTCCGCGTTCAATTCGAGGGCGAGGGTGGCGGCGGCCTCCCGGGAACCGCGATAATGCAGCAGCACGTTGATGCCTGCACGGTGCAGGGTTCGCGCGACCTCGGCGCCGATCCTGCGCGCCGCGCCGGTAATCAGCACCACTTCATGGGGCCGGCCGTCTTTGGCCGCCGCACTGGTTTCCAGCACCTGGGTCTCTCCGGTCATGGCAGATGGTTGATCGTCCAGAATCTAGCACAGCGCCCACGACGCGGCCCGGGCCCGAGCCCGACGCGGAGTCGCGGGCTCTGTCTGTGCGCCTGCACGATCTCGTCCGTGCCGAGATTGCCGAGGGCGGCGGATTCCTGCCGTTTCCCCGGTACATGGAGTTGGCGCTGTACGCGCCGGGACTGGGCTATTACGTGAACGGGCTGCGCAAGTTCGGCCCGGAGGGCGATTTCGTCACCGCGCCGGAGCTGTCCTCGCTGTTCGGGGCCACCCTCGCGCAGTGGCTCGGGCCGGTGCTGATCGATGAACGCTGCGAGATCCTGGAGTTCGGTGCCGGCAGCGGGCGGCTGGCGGCCGACGTGATCACCCGGCTCGACGATCTCGGTGTGCGCCTGGAGCGATACCGGATTCTCGAGGTCAGCCCCGACCTGCGCGCGCGTCAGCAGGCGCTGCTCGCGACGCGGCTGGGCTCGGAGCGCATGGTCCGTGTCGAGTGGCTGGATGCCCTTCCCGAGGAACCGATCCGTGGCGTGGTGCTGGCCAACGAGGTGCTGGACGCGATGCCCGTGGAAGTTTTCGCCTGGCGGGATGGGCAGGTCCTGCAGTGCGGTGTCACCGTCGTCGGCGAGGGCCTGGGGTTCGCCGAGCGGCCGGCTCCACCGGGGCTGCAGCGGGTGGTGCGGGAACTGGAACAGGCCACCGGACCCTGGCCCGAAGGCTACGTGTCGGAGTGGCGGCCGGCGCTGGGCCCGTGGCTGCGCTCGGTTGCCGACCTGCTGGCGGAGGGGCTGGTCTGGATTGCCGATTACGGCCATCCGCGCTCCGCGTTCTATTCGCCGGAGCGTGGGACGGGCACGCTGCTGGGGTATTATCGGCAACAGGTCGTGTTCGACCCCTTCGCCTGGCCGGGCCTGATGGACCTGACCGCGAGCGTCGATTTCACCGCGGTGGCCGAGGGCGCGCAGGACGCCGGGCTCGACGTCCTCGCCTACGCGGCCCAGGGTGAATTCCTGCTCGGCGCGGGCCTTCCCGCGTTGTTCGAGCAGTCCGTCGCCGGCAGCGACGACCCGCGGCTCATCATGGAGCTGGCCCAGCAGGTGCGGTTGCTCACCCTGCCCGGCGAGATGGGCGAGCGCTTCCAGGTGATGGTGCTGGGGCGCGGCTGCGGCGTGCCAACGGCCGGCACCTTCCCGGATCGCCGCGAACGCCTGTAAGCTGGCGTAATTTTTTCCGGGAGGGTGCGCATGGATTGGTTGCAGGTCTGGGTGCTGGCGCTGGTGCAGGGGCTGACGGAATTCCTGCCGATCTCCAGCGCCGCGCATCTGATCCTGGTGCCGGTATTGACGGCCTGGGAGGATCAGGGGCTGGCCTTCGATGTGGCGACGCATGTCGGGACGCTGGTCGCGATCATGGCCTACTTCCGGCACGAGATCGTCACCATTACCCAGGCGTGGTTCCGGCAGGTCGGGGGCCGCGGCGCGACCCCCGAGTCGATGCTGGCCTGGGCGGTGATCTTCGGCACCCTGCCGGCGGCGCTCGCCGGACTGGCCTTCGCGGGGGTGATCGAGAACTCCCTGCGATCGCCGCTGGTGATCGCGACCACCACCATCGGCTTCGCGTTGCTGCTGTGGCTGGCCGACTGGCGCGGCCGCGGAGCCCGCGACGAGTTCAGCATCCGCTGGCGCGACATCGCGATCGTGGGCGGCGCGCAGGCCCTGGCGCTGATTCCGGGGACTTCGCGTTCCGGGGTCACGATGACCGCCGCGCTGCTGCTCGGTTTTTCGCGCAAGGCGGCGGCGCGCTATTCGTTCCTGCTGGCGATCCCGATCATCGCTCTGGCGGGTGCCTACGAGACCCTGAAGCTGGTGCAGTCGCCGCCGGACCAGGTCCACTGGCCGCAGCTGTTCGCCGGGGCGGTGATCGCCGGCATCGCCGCGTGGCTGTGCGTGCACTGGTTCCTGAAGCTGATCGAACGCATCGGCATGTTGCCGTTCATCGTCTACCGGCTGCTCCTGGGTGCCTTCCTGCTCTGGGTTTTCCTCTGATCGCGTCGTCGCGGCGATCCAATCGGCTGTCCTGTGGTCAGAGATAGCGAGTTTCTGGTAATGGAAGGGAATGATGCGTGTTCTGGGAATCGAAACCTCCTGTGACGAGACCGGCATCGCGATCGTCGATGCCGAGGCGGGGCTGCTGGCGCACCGGTTGTACAGCCAGGTGGACCTGCACGCGGTGTACGGCGGCGTGGTGCCGGAACTGGCCTCGCGGGATCACATCCGGCGCATTCTGCCGTTGCTGCGCGAGGTCCTGGACGAGGCCGGCGTGCGCGGTCCGGAGCTGTCGGCGGTGGCCTATACCGCGGGACCGGGTCTGCTCGGCGCGTTGCTGACCGGGGCATCGGTGGCGCGTGCGCTGGCCTATGGCTGGGGTGTGCCGGCGCTGGCGGTGCATCACCTCGAGGGGCACCTGCTGGCGCCGTTGCTGGACGACGGCGCGCTGGAATTCCCGTTCCTGGTGCTGCTGGTGTCGGGCGGCCACACGCAGCTGATCCACGCGCGCGCGCTCGGGGACTACGAACTGCTGGGCGAGAGCATCGACGATGCCGCCGGCGAGGCCTTCGACAAGACCGCGAAGCTCCTGGGGCTGGGTTATCCGGGCGGCCCGGCGTTGTCCCGGCTGGCCGAGACCGCGGAGTCCGGGGATCTGCGCCTGCCGCGTCCGATGCTGGACCGGCCCGGGCTGGACATGAGCTTCTCGGGGTTGAAGACGGCGGTGCTGACCGTGGTGCAGAAGGGACAGTATGCGCCCGAAGTCATCGCCCGGGCCTTCGAGGAGGCGGTGACCGATACCCTGGTGGAAAAGACCCGGCGGGCGCTGGAGGCGAGCGGGGCGCCGGTGCTGGTCGTCGCGGGCGGGGTGGCCGCGAACCGCCCCCTGCGCGCCGGTCTGCGGGCGATGGCCGAGGCGCAGGGTGTGCCGGTGTTCTTTCCGCGCCCGGCGTTCTGCACCGACAACGGCGCGATGATCGCGTTGGCCGGGCTGCGGCGCCTGCAGGCCGGCGCGGTCGATCCGGGGCTGGCGATCCACGCCCGTGCGCGCTGGCCGCTGACGGAACTGGCGGGCGCCGTCGGGTTACGCCCTTCGGGCTAACCCGACCTACGGTTTGCGGCTTTTTCTGGTCAGGGGTTGCGCGGGGGCGTGACAGTCAGCCGGCGTTGTCGGGGGCGGGTTTCTTCTGGCCGATGCGGGGTTCGGTGCCCTGCAGCAGGCGCTGGATGTTGCCGTAGTGGCGGGCGTAGAGGAAGAGTGCCATCACGCTCACGGCGGTGACCAGCCAGGGGTCGGGGTAGACGAAGGCGAGATAGACGGGCGCTGCCAGGGCCGCGACCAGGGCGGCGAGGGAGGAGTAGCGCAGGATCACGGCGACCAGCAGCCAGGTGGCGATCACCAGCAGCGCGGTGAGCGGGCTGATGGCGAGGATCACGCCCAGTGCCGTCGCCACGCCCTTGCCGCCCTTGAAACCGAAATACAGCGGGTACAGATGCCCGAGGAAGGCCGCCAGCCCGATCAGGCCGATCATCCAGCCCGGGTAATCGCCGAGTTGCATGACGATGAACACCGGCAGCCAGCCCTTGGCGACGTCGCCGATCAGGGTCAGCGCCGCGCCGACCTTGCTGCCGGCGCGCAAGACGTTGGTTGCGCCGGGATTTCCCGAGCCGGTGGCGCGCGGATCCGGCAGTCGGAGCAGGTAGCTGATGACAATGGCCGAGGAGATCGATCCCAGCAGGTATGCCACCAGAATGCCCATGATCATGATTCCCATGCCCGTCGCCCCGATGTCAGCGCTGTGCCCAATCCGCCATGATACGCAACCCGGTGCCCCGGCTTCATTACCCGCGGACGCGATGGCGGTTGCCCGGTGCCCGGTTCGGTCGCGTGGTGGCGCCGGGTGAGCGCGGCGGCGGACAGAACCCTGGTCCTGATCCACGGCTGGGGCTTCAGCCGGACGATCTGGGAACCGGTGGTTGCGGCGCTGGGCGGCTTGCCGGTCGTGCTTGCGGAACTCCCGGGGCATGGCGGCTGCCCGAATGGCGAGCGGCTCGCCGATGTCCACGACGCCGCGCGGGTGCTGCGCGGGCAGCTGCCCGCGGGAATTCGGGAACCGGTCTGGGTCGGTTGGTCCCTCGGCGGCGTGGTCGCGCTGGCCGCGGCGGAGCAATGGGAAGGGCCGCAGCGGTTGGCGCTGATCTGCGCCACGCCGCGGTTCACGGCGGCGCCGGGCTGGCCCTGCGCGCTCGATCCGGCGGCGCTGGCGGGTTTCGGCGACGAACTGGAACGGGATCGTGCCGCGTTGGAGCGTCGCTTCGCCGCGTTGTGCGCGCACGGTGGGCGTGCGCCGGCGCACCTGCGGCGGCAACTGCTCGGCCTGATGGCGGGCAGCAAGGCCACCGACCCGGGCCTGCGCGCGGGGCTGGCAGCGCTGGCGCAGGCCGACCTGCGGCACGTCTGGGCCGGCCTGGATGCCCCGGTGTGGGCCTGGCTCGCCGACGACGACCCGCTGGTTCCGGGGGGCGTGGCTTCCGGGCTTGCCGCGCTGCGTCCCGATGCCTGCTTGCATGTCGTGCCGGGCGGGCATGTGTCATGGTGGGAGGACGCGGCCGGTCTTGCCCAATTTCTGCGCGAGGTGATGGCTTGAAGGACGGGTTCGAGATCGACAAGCGCAAGGTCCGCGCCGCGTTCGACGCAGCGGCCCCGGGCTACGACGAGTACGCGGTGCTGCAACAGGCGGTGCAGCAGCGCTTGCTCGAGCGCCTGGACTGGATCCGCCTCGAGCCGCGCCGCATCATCGATCTCGGCTGCGGTCCTGGCGCCGCGCTGACGCCCTTGTCGAAGCGCTACCGGGGCGCGCGGGTCGCGGGCCTGGATCTTGCGCCGGCGATGGCCGCGCGTGCCCGAGTGCAGGGCCGCTGGCTGCGTCGGCCCTGGGCCGTCTGCGGCGACATGGAGCGCCTGCCGCTGGCGGACCGGAGCTTCGATCTCGCGGTCTCCGCGGCGGCCCTGCAGTGGGTGAACGACCTCGACCAGGTCTTCGCCGAGGTGCGTCGGGTCCTGGCCCCGGGCGGGCTGTGGCTGTTCGCGACTTTCGGCCCGGACACCCTGAAGGAGCTGCGCGCGGCCTTTGCCGCAGTGGACGGCGGCGACGCCGTCCACGTGAACGCCTTCATCGACATGCACGACATCGGCGATGCGCTGGTACGCGCCGGATTCGCCGACCCGGTGATGGACCAGGAGACGCTGACGCTGACCTATCCGGACTTCCGTTCGCTGCTGCGCGACCTGCGCGGCATCGGGGTGCGCAACGCACTCGCCGGGCGCTCCCGGGGCCTGTTCGGGCCGCGCCGCCTGCGCGCGGTGGAAGAAGTTTACGGATCCCGCTACGGCGAGCAGGGGCGTTTACCGGTCACCTGGGAAGTGGTCTATGGTCACGCTTGGGTGCCTGAGGCGCCACCGCCGTCGCGGGTGTCCGGGCCGGTCATTCCGATCCGGTCCGTGCGCTGAACGGCGGTGCCCGCGGCAGGAGAAGACCCCGACCTCGCGCAATGGATTTGCTTTTTTCTGGTGGATTCTTGGGGTACAGTTCACGTCCCGGCGAGCCGGGCAGACCGTATTCCCCGCAGGCAAGGTGGATAATCGACATGTCGGAAAACGCAGCAACCGCCGGGTCCGTGCCGGCTTCGACGGCTGTTCCCTCGGAACAGTACAACTACGAAATCGTCAAGAAATTCTCGATCGCGGCGGTCATCTGGGGCGTGCTCGGGATGGCGGCGGGCGTCTGGATCGCCTCGCAGCTCGCCTGGCCGTTCCTGAATTTCGACATCGCGCAAATCACCTTCGGCCGCTTCCGGCCGGTGCACACCACGCTGGTGATCTTCGGTTTCGGCGGCAACGCCCTGTTCGCAACATCGTATTACATCATTCAGCGCACCTGCCAGACGCGGCTCTACAGCGACCGGCTGTCGCTCTTCACCTTCTACGGCTGGAACCTCGCGCTGATCCTCGGCGTGATCACCTACATGGCCGGCATCACCCAGGGCCGTGAGTACGCCGAGTTCAACTGGCAGATCGACATCCTGATCGCCGTGACCTGGGTGGTGTATTTCTGGGTCTTCCTGATGACCCTGCTGCGCCGGAACCAGCCGCACATCTACGTGGCGAACTGGTTCTTCATGGCGTTCATCCTGGCCACCGCGCTGCTGCACATCTTCAACAACATCCAGGTTCCCGTCAGCCTGACCAGCCCGCACTCCTACTCGCTGTTCTCCGGCGTGCAGGACGCGATGACCCAGTGGTGGTACGGCCACAACGCGGTGGGCTTCTTCCTCACGGCGGCGTTCCTCGGGATGATGTACTACTTCGTGCCCAAGCAGGCCGGGCGCCCGATCTACTCCTACAAGCTGTCGATCATCCACTTCTGGGCGATCATCTTCCTGTACATGTGGGTGGGCGCGCACCACCTGCACTGGACGGCGCTGCCGGACTGGGTGTCCACGCTGGCCGCGACCTTCTCCATCCTGCTGCTGCTGCCCTCCTGGGGCGGGATGATCAACGGCATCATGACGCTGTCCGGGGCCTGGGATAAACTGCGCACCGATCCGATCATGCTGTTCCTGATCACCGCGCTGTCGTTCTACGGCATGGCCACCTTCGAGGGGCCGATGATGTCGCTGAAGAGCGTGAACGCGCTGTCGCACTACACCGACTGGACGGTCGGCCACGTGCACTCCGGGGCGCTGGGCTGGGTGGCGATGATCACCTTCGGCTCGCTCTATCACCTGATCCCGCGGCTGTGGAACACCAAGATCTACAGCCTGCGCCTGATCTACATCCACTTCTTCCTGGCGACGATCGGGATCGTGCTGTACATCGTCTCGATGTGGGTGGCCGGAATCGGCCAGGGCCTGATGCTCCGCGCCTTTGACGAATACGGCAACCTGGCCTACACCTTCACCGAGTCGGTGGTGTTCCTGCACAAGCCCTACGTGGTGCGGGCGATCGGCGGCGGATTCTTCCTGCTCGGCATGCTCATCATGGCCTTCAACGTCGCCATGACCATTCTTACCGCGAAGCGCGCGGAGCCCGTGACCGATGCGTCCCGGGCCCCTGCCGCCACCGCATCCTGAGTCGGAGTCGCCAGACCATGAAGCATGAAAGCGTCGAGACCAATGCCGGCCTGCTGATCATCCTGACCCTGGCGGTCATCAGCGTCGGCGGCCTGGTCGAAATCGTGCCGCTGTTCTACATCAACGACACCATCGAGGAAGTCGAGGGCGTGCGGCCGTATACGCCGCTGGAGCAGCGTGGGCGCGACCTCTACGTGCGCGAGGGCTGCTACACCTGCCACTCGCAGATGGTGCGGCCGTTCCGTGACGAGATGCTGCGTTACGGGCATTACTCGCTGGCGGCGGAGTCACAGTTCGATCACCCGTTCCAGTGGGGCTCCAAGCGCACCGGACCGGACCTCGCCCGCGTCGGTGGCAAGTACTCGAACGAGTGGCAGGTGCAGCACCTGATCAACCCGAAGTCGCTGGTGCCCGAGTCGATCATGCCGGGCTACCCCTGGCTGGCGACCACGCCGCTGGACTACTCCGATATCGAGCAGCGGATGATCGCGCTGAGGCGCGTCGGCGTGCCCTACTCGATCAACCAGGAGGAGTTCGACGCCAACGTCGAGCGTTTCGGCGAGGAAACCGCGGTGATGCTCGACATCAACCGGGCCGAGGACAATCTGATCAGACAGGCGCAGGAGGGTAACTTCGACGGTGACCGCTCGTTCATCTCCGAGATGGATGCGATGGTCGCCTACCTGCAGGTGCTGGGGACGATGGTCGACTTCAACCAGTACTCCGAGGGCTACTTTGCCGAGTTCCGCTGAGGGGCCGGCCGAGAAGGAGACGTGTAGGAATGGCTGAGATCTGGAACTGGATCACCGATCTGGGCAACAGCAAGATCGTTGCGCTGCTGCTGTTCATGAGCACCTTCATCGTGATCGTGATCTACCTGTTTTCCAATCGTCGCCGTTCCACCCGCTTCGAGTCATACCGCTACATCCCGCTGGATGACGAGGATTCCCACCTGGATCCGAATGCTGCATCCGGCGACCGCAACAAGGGCGAAAGGTCATGAGCACGAACGAAAAGCCAAGCAAGAAGCCGGGTGAGGTCGAGACCACCGGTCACGTCTGGGATTCGAACCTCCAGGAATACAACAATCCGCTGCCGCGCTGGTGGCTGTGGGGCTTCTACGCGACCGTCGTGTTTACCGTGGTGTACTGGATCCTGTTTCCCGCCTGGCCGATCGGCGGCACCTTCACCAAGGGCCTGAACACCATCACCTTCATGGATGACGGCGAGGAGGTCACAACCCACTGGAACACGCGTTCGTTGCTCGCCCGGGACATGCAGACCGGCCGTCACGCGGTGCGCCAGCGCGAGATGCTCGAGCGCGTCGGCGCGATGGAGTACGACGAGATCCTCGCCGATGTCGATGCGATGAGCTTCGTGAATGCCTACGCGAAGGGTTCGTTCGGTACCTGGTGTGCCGCCTGTCACCAGACCGGCGGGGCCGGCGTGATCGGGCTCTATCCGAACCTGCGCAACGACCAGTGGAAGTGGGGCGGGACCGTTGCCCAGATCGAGGAAACGCTGGTGCTGGGCCGCAACGGCTACATGCCCGGCTATCGTGAATCCCTGAACAGCGAACAGCTGGATCAGGTGGCGTCCTACGTGTTGTCGATGAACGGCTTCGATCTGGACGCCGATGCGGTGGCCGCGGGCGCCGAGATCTTCAACGGCTATCTCGGCGGCTGCTACCAGTGCCACGGCATGGACGCGCAGGGCCTGGCCTCGCTGGGGGCCCCGAACCTGAGCAACAACCTGTGGGCGCTGGTCGACGTTCCCGGGGCCGCCAACGACGAGGAACGCGTCCGTCGCGTTGCCGCCTTTGTGCACGACGGCGTCCAGCGCGTGATGCCGGCCTTCGCCGACCGCCTGTCCGAGACCGAGATCAAGGTCCTGACCGCGTACGTGCACTCGCTGGGCGGCGGGCAGTAAGGCCGAGCGGACCCGGCCCGGCGCTTCTGCTCGGCCGGGGTCGCATCACCGCAATGCGATGGCCGCCAGCCCGTGGAGGCTTCCACAGGCTGGCCGTGCCTTCTGGGCAGCGCCCGGGGATGGGGCGGTACAATCCCGGGCGACGCACGTGATGGCCCGTGTCCCGGATGCGATTCCCTTCGGGCCGTTCCGCGCCAAAGCGTCACAGCCCTGTCGTGCGCCGGCCATTGCCGGCCGGTGAGTTCATCATGTCGCAGTCGTTGTTCGAGGCCCGCGTTCCGATCCATCCGCGATCGGTATCGGGTCGCTTCCGGAATCTGAAGACAGGCATTCTGGTGCTGGCCTACGGTGTGTTCTTCCTGTTGCCATGGCTGCGCTGGGAGCGCGAGACCGGCCCCTCGCAGGCCGTGCTGTTCGACATCCCGAACCGGCAGTTCTACCTCTTCGACCTGATCGTCTTTGCGCAGGACATCTTCTGGCTTGCGGGCCTGCTGATGATCGCCGCGCTGATGCTGTTTTTCGTCACCGGCCTGGCCGGGCGAGTCTTCTGCGGCTATTTCTGTTTCCAGACGCTGTGGACCGATGTCTACATGTTCCTCGAGCGGCGCATTCAGGGTGAGCGCCCGGCGCGCCTGCGCCTCGCGAAGCAGCCCTGGAATGCGGAGAAGGTCCTGAAGCTCGGCGCCACCCACGCATCCTGGCTGCTGGTGGCCTTCGCGACCGGTCTGGGCTTCGTCCTCTACTGGGCCGATGCGCCGAGCATGGTCGTCGCCTTCTTCACGGGCGAAGCGGCGAACGCGGCCTACATCACCGCAGGACTGCTGACGCTCACGACCTATACGTTCGCCGGCCTGGCGCGGGAGCAGGTCTGCACCTACATGTGTCCCTACGCGCGCTTTCAGTCGGTGATGTTCGATCGCGACACCCTGATCGTCTCGTACGATCAGGAGCGCGGCGAAGGTCCCGCCGGGCGTGCCAAGCCGTCCCGGGATCTGAAGACGCGCGAGGAGCGGCAAAAGGCCGGCGTGGGGGACTGCATCGATTGTGGCTACTGCGTGCAGGTCTGTCCCACCGGGATCGACATCCGCGACGGACTGCAGATCCAGTGCATCCACTGCGCGCTGTGCATCGATGCCTGTGACCAGATCATGGACAAGCAGGGTTGGCCGCGCGGACTGATCCGGTACACCTCCGAGAGCGCGCTGGAGGGGAAGAAGACCCGGTTCCTGAAACTGAAGACCGTCGGTTATGGCGCGGCGATCCTGGTCGTCACCGTGCTGCTGGCACTGAGTATCGCCAACCGCCCCGACCTGGACGCGAGTGTCAGCCAGGTGCGGCAGCCGCTGTTCGTGCAGATGGCCGATGGCAGCACCCAGAACAGCTACGAGATCGCGCTGAACAACAAGACGCAGCACCGCCTCGATCTGGAGATCGACGTGGTCGGGCTGGAAGGCGCGCTGCTGGACCTCGGCCGGGTACAGGAGATCGTGCTGGATCCGTCGCAGCGCACCACGGTGCTGGCCCGCGTGCGCTACCATGCCGAGCCCGGCGATCCCGCGCGGCTGCCGATCGGGTTCGAGATCCGCGACCGCGACGGAGTGATGGACCCGGTGCGCATCGACTCGCAGCTGAGCCTGCGGCCGTGAGCGGTTTGCCCGGCGCGGAGCGCCGATGGAGTGCGGCGGCTTACCGCCGCTTTGGGTGTTGGAGCGGATCCCGGCGCTGCGAAAGCGGGAGCAAGCGCCCGCGCTCCCGGATTCGTCCTGGGATCGGGCCGCGTCCGGGGTGGGAATTGGGGTGTTACTGGAAACCGGAGCGTGTCGCCGGTACGTTGAACGTTCACGATGGTCGTTGATGGTAGCCATGGAAAATCTCGTCGTAACGCTTGGAGTCGGGGTCGCGCTGATCACCGGCCTGTTCTTCCTCATCTATCGCTTCACCAGCCTGCGTGGCTACCAGACCGCGGGGCTCGTGTTTGCGATCACGATGCTGCTCTTCATCCCGTTCTCGGTGCTCAACTGGGCCGGGGCCGACGTCTTCGCGATCCACCTCGCGCTGTACGTGATCGTCCCCTACGGACTGGGCATCATCACCACGCAGCAGGAATCGGAACACGGCAGGAAGGCCAAAAGCGGTCGCCTCCACTGGGCGCCGATGACCATCCTGGTCTTCTTCGGCATCGTCGCCACGGTCAACGCGATCCTGCTGTCGGTGGCGACCCACGGCATGCCCAGCCAGTTCATCGGCGTGCTGCTGCCCCAGCCGCAGAGTCAGGCGACCGAGGTCACCTCCGGCTTTCCCGGTACGGTGGCGCGCATCAGCGAACGCAAGGAAGCCCTGGCGACCGGCTATTTCGACTCGATGCGGGAGCAGCAGACCGTGGGATGGCAGGTGCAGCAGGGCTGGCAGGCACGACCCGAGGTCGGGGAGCCGGCGGTGTTCCAGGTCCGGGTGCTCGACCGCGAGGGTCGGCCGATTTCCGACGCGGCCATCGAGGGGGAGTTCATGCGCGTGTCGGATTTCAATCTCGACCAGGTCTTTGCGATGCGACCGGTCGGCGGCGGCCTGTACCAGGCCGAGGTGACGCTGGATGCGCCCGGCCGATGGGATCTCCTGTTCCGCGTCCGCCACGGCGACCACACGCACGAGCAACAGGCCAGCACGCGGGTGCGCGAGAGCCGCGGCTAGTGGGCCATGCGGAACGTCACGAATCGTCCGCAGGCAAGGACAATCGCATGGACCGCAGCGGCACCGCCAAAATCGTCGCGCGCAAGGCGTGCTCCTACAACGGCAAGAGCCCGTGGGAGCGCGCCTTGCGCGCGAAGGGTGATTGAGTTGATGGCGACCGGGACAGGCGTGCGTCTGCGGCGTGGCGCGGCGATGTCCGGCGGGGTCGCGCCGGGTGTCCCGGCACTGCCGGGACGCGGGGCGTTCGCAGGCGTTCATGGCTGCGGTTGAACCGTCATCGGAACCGGCGGCTGCCACGGCACCGCAGGCCGCGGATGCCGGCTGTTTCCATTGCGGCCTGCCGGTCCCGCGCGGGGCGCATTATCCGGTGCAGTTCGAGGGGCGGGCGCGCGAGACC
>Ga0207421_10004691_pt1 | contig 15615 bp, 17 predicted proteins | sample SodLakKL_010_SED_4_FD_187542 | JGI IMG/M metagenome (GOLD analysis project Ga0207421, IMG submission 187542) | Alkaline sediment microbial communities from Lake Tanatar, Kulunda Steppe, Russia - 8KL_010_SED (SPAdes) (version 2) | ecosystem: Environmental > Aquatic > Non-marine Saline and...
CGACGATACCGCGGCCATTGATGAGGCACTTCGGCGGGTCGACATCGATTCGCTGGCCGACAGACGGCTCTCGCGGCTCTCCGGTGGCCAACAACAACGTGTCTTACTCGCCCGGGCGGTTGCTGCCGAGGCCGAGTTGCTGGTGCTCGACGAGCCGACCGTCGGCGTCGACCGAGAGGCCCGCGAGTCGTTTTTTACGCTCTTGGATCGGCTCAACAGCCAAGGGCTGACTACCGTATTAGTCGACCACAATCTACAAACCGTTGTCGAACACGCCGACCGGATCGCCTGTCTCAACCGGAGCCTCTCGTATCTGGGGCCAGCCGCGGAGTTCGATCAGTCGACGCCGTTCGTCCAGCCGAATATCTCAGTGGGCGAGACAGCCGTTGACGGCGGTGCGTCGTCGACGCACGCGAACTACAATACATCTCTATGAGCTTGTTTGCGTCCAGCGTTCGGGCGGCGACCGTCGTGATCGCACTGGCGGTCGGCGCGGTGTTTCTCCCCATCGCCTTCGGCGTGATGCCCGAGGGGTTTTTTGAGGCGGGTTGTGCGGCGGGCCAGTCGGTCGGTAGCTCGTTTTTCTGTTACGGCTTTCTGTGGAACACAGTGACGACGGGCGTGTTTATCGGAATCATGGGACCGATTATCGGCATGTTTCTGGTCCATCGTGAGATGGCACTCATCGGCGAGACGCTTGCGCATACTGCCTTTGCCGGGGTTGCGTTCGGCACGCTGCTGCTCGGTGTTTCGGGATGGGACGTTCGACTTCTGGGTGTCGCTATCGTGGTGGCAGTCGGTGGCGCGCTCGCTGTCCAGGGGTTGGCCGACCGCACCGGTTCCTACGGCGATGTGCCGATTGCGATCATGCTCGTCGGCAGTTTTGCGGTCGGCACGCTGTTTATCGATCTCGGTGGCGGCTTTGCGTTCGTCGACATCAACAGCTATCTGTTCGGCAATATCTCGATTACTGACGACCGGAGCGTGACGCTGATGGGCGTGTTGTTGCTCACCGTTGTTGGGGTCGTCGCGGCAGCCTACAGACCCCTCGTGTACATTACGTTCGACGAGGAGACGGCCCAGGCGGTCCAGTTCAACGTCGGCGGCTACAATCTGGTTTTGATCGTTCTCACTGCGCTGGTGATCGTCGGTGCGATGCAGATCCTCGGGGTGATTCTCGTCGCCGCCATGCTGGTCGTCCCCGTCGCGGCGGCCTCGCTGGTCGCAAGCGGGTTCAAAGACGCGCTGTATGCGTCGATTGTGATCGGTGTGGGGTCGGTGCTCGCCGGGATCGGTCTCTCATGGGTCTACAGTCTCCGGCCGGGCGCAACTATCGTGGTGATTGCTATCGGGATGTATCTCCTTGCGGTAGTCTCGACGAACAGCACGCTGTCGACCCCGTGAGGAGTCCAGCGGGGTCGACCGGGAGCCGAAACCCGTATCCCCACCAGCATCCAACCGGTCGGTAATGGAGTGCGACAAGTGCGACAACGAGGCCGTCATGCACGCCTCGTATTCAGGGGCGCATCTCTGCGGGAAGCACCTTTGTCTCTCGGTCGACAAGCGCGTCCGTCGCCGCATTCGTGAAGATTCGCTGCTGTCGGCCGACAGCACACCCGAAAATCCTGAAAAATGGGTGATCGGGCTGTCGGGTGGGAAAGACAGCGTCGTGTTAACGCATATTCTCGACGAAACGTTCGGTAAGGACCCCCGCGTCGAGATGATGGCACTGACGATCCACGAAGGCATCGAGGGCTACCGGGATGCGAGTGTTGATGCCTGCGTCGAGCTGGCCGAAGACCTTGAAATGCGTCACGAACTGGTGAGCTACGAAGAGGAGTTCGGCGTGCGGATGGACGATGTCGTTGAAGACGATCCTGAAAACATGGCTGCGTGTGCGTACTGCGGGGTGTTTCGCCGCGATCTGCTTGAGGGGTATGCCGATGAGTTCGGCGCGGACAAGCTGCTGACGGGCCATAATCTCGACGATGAGGCCCAGACCGCGCTGATGAACATTCTAGAGGGTGATGTCAAACAGGTCGCCAAACATTTCGATGCGAGTTTGGGAAGCTTCGATGACCGACACGACCAAGAGGATTTCATCCCGCGAGCCAAACCGCTCCGAGACATCCCTGAAAAGGAGGTTGCGCTGTATGCCCACATCAAGAATCTCCCGGCACACATCACTGAATGTCCACATTCGAGCGAGGCCTACCGCGGCGAGATCCAACAGTTGCTCTGGAAACTCGAAGAAAACCACCCCGGCACGCGGCATTCGATCATGTCGGGCTACGAAGAACTCGCCGAGCTCACTGCCGAACGATACCGCAGCGACGAGGGGGCAGATCTCAACGACTGCGAGCAGTGTGGTTCGAAAACCGGGAGTCGCGTCTGTCGAAAGTGTCGACTAATCGAATCGATCAACGCAGTATAACAGTCCACTGCAGTGGTAAAAGAGGGTAGCGGGAACCGACAACGGAGCCGGTGTTATCGAATGACGTCGAGGCCGTTGGACCGTTCGACTCTGCCTTCGTCCTTGCCGCCGTCTGACTCCCAAGCAGTTTGATTCGAGGTGTTGACGTTCGCACTCGCATCGAACGCTTGGCTCTGCTGGTTGAGGCTTTGACGGGATTTGTCGGCCTGTTTTTGGGTTGTTGGGCCGAGCACCTGCGCGCTCTGGACGCCGGTCATAATCGCCATCACACGGACCTTGCCCTTGTAGCTGTCACGGATGCGTGCCCCCCAGATCACGTTTGCGCTCGCCTCGAGTCGCTCGGTGATGTTGTCGGCGATACCTTCGGCCTCCTTGAGTGTGAGATCCGGCCCGCCAGTAATGTGGACGAGTCCACCTGAGGCGCCACGGTAATCAACATCCAAGAGTGGATGATTCATCGCCTCGTTGACGACCTCTTGGGTTTTGTTTTTGTCCTGGGTCTCGCCGACCAGCATGACGGCGACGCCGCCTTGGTTCATTATCGTCGACATATCTGCGTAGTCGAGATTGATCAGCGACGGCTGGGTGATCGTCTCCGAGATGCCTTTGACGGTTTCGGCGATGATCTGGTCCATCACCGAAAACGCCTTGCCGATTGGCAAGTTCGGGACGTAATCCAGCAGGCGGTTGTTGTCGAGGACAATAATCGAATCAGCCGTATTACGGAGGTTTTCGAGACCTTCTTCGGCCTTGACCGTGCGGGCGCGCTCGACGTTGAACGGTGTCGAGACCATCCCAACAACGATTGCACCCTGTTCTTTGGCAATTTTCGAGACGACGGGAGCTGCACCGGTACCGGTGCCGCCACCCATCCCGGCGGTGACGAACACAAGATCGGCCTCGCCGAGGACTTCTTTGATCGTCCCCTGGGCCATCTCGGTTGCTCGCGCGCCCATCTCTGGGTCGCCGCCGGCACCAAGTCCTGCGGTGAGCGATTTGCCCACGAGGATCTTGGTGTCGGCTTCGATCATTTTGAGGTGCTGTTTGTCGGTGTTGATTGCGATTGTGTCCGCGCCGTCGACACCGATGTTGTACAGTCGGTTGATGGTGTTGTTGCCGGCACCACCACAGCCGACGATCACAATACGTGGATCGCCGAACTCGTCGTCATCATCGAGTGCGGCGTCCATATCCCGCTTTTCGGCTTCGGCGTTTTCGAGGGCTTCTTGGACGATATCCTGCATTATTACACCTTGGCCCAGTTGCGGTCTGTGTTTGATCGTCGTGGCTCTGCATCATCGTGTTCGTTGAGCATCTCGCGGACAGCCGACCGGATTGCTTCGCTCCGGTTTGGGAATTGGCCGGTGTCGACCATTTCCTCGACTTCCTCGATTTGCTGCTTTGGAATTCGTAGTGTCACACGCTCCATGCTTACATTCCCCGGTAAGACACATCCACAGTAGTACGCTCGTGCGTGGCCCGTCCGGAGAGGGACCGATTCCGACCGGCGGACAACTACTGTAAGACGAATGTCTTACGCAACTGTATCGTTATGCTGAACATATATAAAACTACCGGCGGTTGTAAGACACACCCGTAAGACACGCGTTTCAGCGCTTGTGCGTGTTGTTTACGGCATGCTACGGTGTGTCTAACACGTCTGCAGAGGGTGTCCGACGGCCACAGCTCGAACAGAAACTCCAGTCGGACTGGATCTCGTCGCCGCATTCACAGAACAGTCTCCGGCTGGCTTTGTTGCCACAGTTGGGACAGTAGACGTGTGAATCTTCGAGCATCTCGCCACACTGTGCACAGTCGGTCGACGACGACTGAGCGGGCGACGGTGGTTCGGCATCCACTCGTGTCTTACGGCTTTCGGTGGTCGACTCCCGGTCGACTGAGACGTCCTCACTGTTCGCGCCATCCACCGAGACGTTGACTGTAACGTCAGGCGGCTGTGCCACAGCAGCTGCGGGTTGTACGGGCGGTTCCCGTTCGGCCAGCAGGGTTTCGAGGCGGTCGGTGAGGATGTCATCGATGGTGCTCGGTGCGTCGACCGCTGTCTCACGTTCCGTCCGGTCGAGGTAGCTGCGGAGTGCCTCCCGCATCACCTCGCTTTTCGAGGCGTCGAGTGCCTCAATCCGACTGATGAGGTCCTCATCAGCACGGAACGTGATTTTGCTCATACGCGCCGTATTCTCTTTCATTCTATTTGAAGCTTCGCTTGTGGCAGACGGATGTCAGACACGACCTGAACAGTAACCCTTAATGGGTGCAGGGCGGTACGATTCAGTGACCGCCCTTAGCTCAGCCTGGTAGAGCAGTCGACTGTAGATCGACTTGTCCCCCGTTCAATTCGGGGAGGGCGGACTGAACCTCAACACAGTGAGCTGTGCGGAAACGCAGGTTCCGCTAGAAGCCGGCCGCAGGCCGGCGACGACAGCGAACAGCTGTGTTGAGTGTGAAGGACAACCGACCCGAATTGAGCAGACGAGTCCCAGCAGTGCCGAATACAGCTCACCGTCACAGCCCGTCGACGGGAGCGATCCGTCGACTGCCGGACGGTGTGAGTCGGAAGCCGTCGGTGGGCCGAATACCGAGGCGTCAGTCTCACAAACCATTTACACGCGGCTCACGTCGGACCGGTATGGACTACGAATCGAATCTTGATCGGGCAATCGAGGAGTTGCCGGATCTCGGCGGCTCTGACGAACGGCTCGAAGTGCCGGATGCAGCAGCACAGAAAGATGGAGCGTTTACGCGCCTGACAAACCTCTCGACGATTGCCGACGCCTTGGATCGTGATCCCGAACACCTCCACAGTGCGATCCAGCGTGATCTCGGCACCGCCGGCCAGTACGAAGACGGCCGAGCACGCTACAACGGGACGTTCTCGCCGGCAGAGTTCGACGCCGCCGTCGAATCTTACATCGCCGAGTACGTCACCTGCTCGGAGTGTGGCCTTCCCGACACCCGACTCGTGACCGAAAACCGCACCCAGATGCTGCGGTGTGAGGCCTGCGGGGCGTTCCGGCCGGTCACCAAGCGAAGCACGAAAAGCCAGCAGACCGACACTCCCGACATCGAAGAGGGCAAAACCTACACCGTCGAGATCACCGGCACCGGCCGGAAAGGCGACGGTGTCGCCGAAAAGGGCAAGTACACGATTTTCGTCCCCGGTGCCCAAGAGGGCGATGTGGTCGACATCTACATCAACAACGTCAGCGGAACACTCGCGTTCGCCCGGATCGACTGAGCCAGATCGGTGTTTTCAAGCCAGTGGTGCCGTAGATTCGGACAGTGAGCGTCGCAATCGCCTTTGATCTGTTCGGCACGCTCGTCGACGCCGAACGACCGGCTGATCCAGCGGCGGCAGTAGCAACTGAACTCCGCAACCGAGATGTCGAGGTTCCCGCTGACTGGCAGACGGTTTACAGCGAGCCACATATCGACGCCCCCGAGGGCGCTGAGGTACCGCTGCCGGCACACGTCAGCGCAGCCCTCGCCAGCCGCGGAATCGAGAGCCCGAACAACGCTGCCCGCCGGGCAGTGGTCGCCGCCTTCGATCCGACAGTCGACACGCGTGCGGGCGCGAAGGAGGCAGTGGCCGCCGCCACGGAGTACGGCCCCGTCGGCCTGTTGTCGAACTGTTCGGTTCCCGAGTTGGTCGGCCGCACGCTGATTCGCTCGGAGTTCTCCCGCGATGCGTTCGACGCGATCGTCTCTAGTGTCGCCTGCGGCTGGCGCAAACCCGACCGCCGAGCGTTCGAGACGATTGCCAACCGGCTGGGAGTCTCCGTCGACGAGATTATTTATATTGGAGACAGCCCCGCTGTCGACGGTGGCATCGAAGCCTGCGGTGGAACGTATATAAATATCGAGACGTGTCCACTCTCGGAGCTGCCGGCTCGATTTGAAACAGTGGTGTTAGCCCATGGGTGATGTCACGAGCGTATGAGCCTCCAACTTCTCGTGGTCGTACTCGCTGTGGCTGGCCTTGACCGTCTCGTTGGCGAGCCGCCCACCCGAGTTCACCCTGTCGTCTGGTTTGGCCGAGCAGTCGACGCCGTCGACCGCTCGTGGGACAACCCCAAAGCGGTCGGTGCGCTGGCCGCTGCTGGCCTGCCGCTGGTGGCGGCCGCGTTGGTGTGGGGTGTGGTCGCCGTATCGAACACCCTCCACCCCGTTTTCGGCGGGCTTGTCGGTGTTTACGCGCTGTTTTCGTCGACGAGCCAGCGGCTGCTCGTCGAGACAGCCCGCGAAGTAATCGCCCACTCGGAGACCGACCTCCCGCAGGCACGCAAAATGCTACTTGCACTCGCCGGCCGCGATTCCAGCGAGCTGTCGGCCGAGTTAGTCAGAAGCGCGGCCGTTGAGAGTGCTGCCGAAAACCTCTCGGACGGTCTTGTCGGTCCGCTGGCGGCGTTTGCTATCGGCGCACTTGTCGCTGGCGCAGTCGGCTGGGCCGCCCTCCCGGTCGCGGTGGCCGCCGCGGCGTGGGTCAAGGCCGTCAACACGATGGACTCGATGGTCGGCTACCGCTCGAAGCCAGTGGGCTGGGGGCCAGCACGCCTCGACGATCTCGTGATGTGGCTGCCCGCCCGGCTTACTGCGATCTGTCTTACAGTGGCAGCGGCCAGCCCCGATCCCTTCTTAAGTGGTCGACGCTGGGCACGTGTCCCAGCCTCGCCGAACGCCGGCTGGCCGATGTCAACTGTCGCGGCCGCCCTTCAGATCAAACTCGAAAAGCCCGGCGTCTACACGCTGAACCCCGTGGCCTCGCTGCCGAGTGTCGGCGAGGCAACGCGGGCAGTCACGCTCGTCGACCGAGCGGGCTGGCTGGCAGTCGGACTAACGGGAGTGGTCGTGGGTGTCTAACCCGCTGGTTGCGATCCGTGGGGCAGTAGCGTTTCTGACGCGGCTGCCGGTCGGCGGGGGCCAAGCCGGTTGGGAGGCGTTCCGCCAGCGTCCATACACCATGGTGCTGGTGGGGTATCTCGTCGGCACGCTCGCGGGGGCGGCGTTTTTCCTCCCGTTGCAGCCGACAACAGTCGTGGCGGCGTATCTGGTTGTGTTGTATGCGATTTCGGGACTCACACATGCCGACGGGCTGGCTGATCTGGGTGATGCGTTGGCAGTCCACGGCGACAGCGAGCGTCGACGCGAGGTGCTCAAAGATTCATCGACGGGTGTCGGCGGCGTGTTGCTGCTCGGCGTCTCACTGATCGTGCTCACACTCGGTGCGCTCGCGTTTGCCGGCGTTACTCCGATGACGGCGCTTCGGGTGGCGATTGCCGCCGAGGTCGGCGCGAAACTCGGGATGGTGCTCGTGGTCTGCTATGGCCGGTCGGCCCACGAAGGCCTCGGTTCACAACTCGTCGACCGACTCGATAGCACACACATGCCGGCTGCACTGCTCGCTGCGGTGCCGGTGTTGCTGCTGGCTCCGACTGGGTCGATGCCCGCGCTGGCCGGCGCGTTGGCTGCCGGCCCGCTCGTTGGTGTGGTCACGCTGACGTGGGCCCACAGCCGCCTCGGCGGCGTCAACGGTGATGTGCTTGGTGCGACAAACGAGATCGGCCGGGCAGTCGGCCTCCATCTGGGGGTGTCGCTGTGGATTCTGCTCTGAGCGCGCTGGTGATGTGCGGGGGCCGCGGCACGCGCCTGCGGCCCGAAATTGACGTCGAAAAGCCATTGTTGGAGGTCGACGGTCGACCAATGATCGCCTACGTACTGGCGGCGCTCGACGAAAGTCGGATCGAGACGATCTCTGCGGCGGTCTCGCCAGCGACACCTGAGACGGCTGCGTGGCTGGAATCGCAAGACGTACGCGTGATCGACACTCCCGGTGAGGGGTATATCGCCGATTTGAGGACGGCACTCGACAGCGTCGGACGGCCGGTGCTGACGGTGAGTGCCGATCTGCCGTTGCTCACTGCCGAGCACGTCGACCGGCTCATAAGCGAGTACAGCGAGGGCTCGCTGTCGGTCTGTGTGCCGCTGGCGGTCGCCGAGGACGTCGCCGCGAGCGTCGAGACAACCGTCGACCACGACGGCGAGACGGTGGTTCCAACCGGGCTCAACGTTGTGGGCCGCGGCGACGACCGACAGACTGTCTGGACAGACCGGCGACTCGCGCTCAACGTCAACCGACCAGCCGACTGCCGCCGGGCCGACCAGTGGCTTTCGGGTTTCTGATATTTCGTTTACGAATATGATAGTGTCTCTCGGTGAACGGCAATATTCGCTGTTAGTACTAGCATAATTTATACCGAAACCGACTGTATAGTTGTATGGACCCCCAAATGGTCGACACTGTTGACCGCATCCCCCACGGTGGAGCCGCAGATCCGCAGCTACTGGATTTTAGCGCGAACACGAACCCGGTTTCGCCGCCCGGCACAGTATCGGTCTACGAGTCGGCGTTTTCGGCCTCTCGACGGTATCCAGTCGACGACTACTGTTCGTTTCGGGCGGCTGCAGCCGAGTACATTGGCGTCGAGGGACGGCAGATCATCCCCTCGGCGGGCGGGCTGGCGGCGTTGCGGCTGGTGTTTTCAATTCTGATTGAACCGGGCGACAGCGTCGCCGTCCCCGCGCCGAGTTTCGGCGAGTACGCCAAGGAGATCCGCCTGCAGGGCGGCGAGCCGACGTTCGTCCCCCACAACGAGATTCTCAATGTCGACCCTGCGGAGTACACACTGGTGGTTGTCTGCAATCCGAACAACCCGACCGGCACAGGCTACCGGAGCCCCGAACTCCGTCGGCTAGCCGAGCGATGCCAAGACACGGAGACGACGCTGGTGGTCGACGAGGCGTTTCTCGATTTTACCGACGCCCCGTCGATGGCCGGCCTCAAGGGCGTGGTTGTCGCCCGCTCGCTGACCAAGATCTTTGGTCTGCCCGGCCTTCGGGCGGGGTATCTGGTCGCCAGTGGACGGCTCCGCGAGCGGCTTGATGTCGCACGGCCGGCGTGGGCGTTGAGCATGCCAGCGGCCGCCGTCGGTGCCCACTGTCTGGCCGACATCGGGTTTGTCGAAGAGACCAAACAGCGTGTTAAGACTGAACGCGAACGAATGGCGGACCGACTCGCCGAGCGGTTCGAGGTGTCCGACTCGGTGGCTCCGTTCCTGTTGTGTGAAACCAGCAAGCCAGTCGACGAGGTCGTTACCGAGGCCCGAAGCGGGGGCGTTGCGATTCGAGACGCGACGACGTTCCGCGGGTTAAACTCGCACATTCGGGTGGCAGTCAAACGCCCCCACGAAAACGACCAGTTGCTTGAAGCACTCGGCGTCTGAACGTCTTTACCGAAGCTTCTCACGGACGACTGCCGAGAGCCCCTCGCTCAGCAGCACGATGCCAAGAATCGCAATCAGGATCGTCAGCGCGGCATCCCACCGGAAGAAATCAAGCACCGCGAACAGCTCGGCGCCGATACCGCCCGCCCCGACGAAGCCGAGGACGGTCGACGACCGGACGTTGATATCCCACCGGTAGGTGGTGATGCCGACGAAGGCGGGTTTGACCTGCGGGACGATCCCATACACCATGACGTCGACGGCGTTGCCACCGGTCGCTCGGATCGCTTCGGGCTGGCGGGGGTCGATCTCTTCGAACGCCTCGGCGAGCAGTTTTCCAATAAAGCCGATCGACCGGACGCCGATAGCGACGACGCCTGCCAGCGGCCCCGGCCCGAAGATCACGACGAAGACTAACGCCCAGATGATGACGCTGATAGATCGCGTGACAGTCACGACGAGCTTGCCAGCCAGATACGTCAAACGGGTCGGCGAGGTGTTTTCGGCCGCAAGATAAGCGATCGGAACCGACAACAGCACCGACAGTCCCGTCCCGAGCACGGCGATGTTGACCGTCTCGATCAACGGGCCGACGATCTCGTAGCTGTAGGCCATATCCGGCGGATACATTCGCATCAAAAGATCTTGGACTTCGGCGGGAGCCGACACCACGAAATCGTACCGCACCCCGAGTGCTTGCCAGGCCCACGCGAAGACGACCAGCGTCACAAGAAGGCCACAAAACCGGGCAAGTCGCTGTCGACGTGTGTGGTGTTCCCACCGTGGCCGGCCGTCGACTCCAGTCATCACTGAATCCGCCTCCGAACGGTCGAGCTAACCAGTTCACCAGTGATCACGATAGCGACAATACTGAGGATGATCGCCATCGAAAAGCCGTAGTCGAACCGCTCGAACGACGTAAGCAGCACCTGACCGATGCCGCCGGCCCCAACAATCCCGATGATGCTGGCCGACCGGATGTTCATATCCCACCGGTAGATCGCTAGGCCGATCATCCGCGGGAGCACTTGGGGCAGAAACCCAAACAAGATCACATCAAGCCGACTGCCACCGGTCGCACGAATCGCTTCGATCTGGCCCTCGTCGATATCCTCCAACGCTTCGGCCAGCAGCTTGGCATAAAAGCCGACCGTCGTAAACACGAGCGTGACGACGCCCGCAAACGGGCCGAAGCCGAAGGCTTTGACCGCGATAATCGCAAACACGAGCCCGTGAAACGCCCGTGAAAACGTGATCGCCCCACGGCCCAACAGGTAGCCCAAGAGTGGCGAAACGTTCCGGGCAGCCAGAAACGCAATCGGTATCGAGATGACGACGCCGACGATGGTGGCGACAATCGACATCGCAAACGTCTCGATACTGCCCGAGACGATTACCGAAAGCTCGTGTCGACCGACACCCTCGAAAGTGACCATGCGGCCAAGCAGGGTCGCCCCCTCCGAGACGCCCAACAGCAGCCGGTCGACCGAAATGCGGAGCTGAAAGGCGTTCCAGCCGATAAAAGCAACAACAAGCCCATACACTGCATGTTTGGTTCGGTGGCTGCCGAACACGGTCGGGCGCTGCCACTGTCGGCTCGGCGTCTCAGCGGAGCCGGGCTCGGTCGTCATTGGCGATACAGATCGGCGTCGTCGGTCGGAATCGGCTCACCGGACGACTGCGTGCGCGTCGACTGCGTGCCGTCCCGATAGATCGTATCCTCAAGCTGCTCGTTGAGTCCATCCGCAGGCCCATCGTAGACGATTCGTCCGTCGGCAAGGCCGACAATGCGGTCAGCATACTCCACTGCGAGGTCGACTTGGTGGATGTTGATAAGCACTGGAACACCTTCGTCGCGGGCGATCTCGGTCAACAGATCCATCACATCTCGTGAGGTCTCAGGATCGAGACTTGAGGTCGGTTCGTCGACGAGCATGATCTTTGGATTCTGAATAATCGCCCGCGCGATGCCGACACGTTGGCGTTGGCCACCGGACAGTTCGTCTGCGCGGTTGTTCTCGAAGCCAGCAAGGCCGACCCGATCGAGGATTTCGAACGCGCGGTCGACGTCCGCTTGGGGGAAATCTCGCCGGAACGCCCGCCAAGAGCTCAGATACCCAAGTCGACCTGACAGCACGTTTTCCATCACCGTGAGTCGCTCGATGAGGTTGTACTCCTGAAAGATCATCCCCATATCACGCCTGATCTCAGGGAGCCGCTTTTCGGGGAGGCCTGTCACCGCAACGCCGTCGAGCCAAACCGTGCCGCTCGTTGGCTCGACAAGCCGGTTGAGACACCGGACGAGCGTACTTTTTCCAGCGCCGCTCGGTCCGATGATCGCAACGATCTCGTTGCCCGAAACCTCAAGCGAGACACCATCAAGCGCGATGTCACCGGAATCGTAGACCTTGCGGAGCGAATCTATCTGGAGCATGTGAGAGGCCAGCAGTTAGTGGTCGACAGCTTACTCGTCGATGTTGTCTTCGGTGTACTCGATTTCCTGTTCTTCGTGGACCTGCAAGACTGGATCGTAGTGTGTGGCGTAGTCGATGGGCGCGAACGTATCGAATCGGTTGACGATCTCATAGAGGTCCGTGTCGCCGTAATCGTACTCAAAGTGGGCGCGTTCGATCCCCTCGCGGACGTCTTCAGGGAGGTTGTACTGGTAACACATCGGTCCCAGCGGGCGGGCAAAGGGGCCGGCCCAGACGACTTTGAGCTCTTCGGCGGTGATCTCGTCGTCGTCATCCATCACTTCGGGAATCGGGCCGGCAACAGGGCCGACCTCGTAGTCGCCGAGATAGATTCCTCGGACGCTCCGGAAGTGGCCGCCCGAAAAGGAGAGTTCATAATCCTCGCCGGGGACGATCCCCTCTTGTTCTTCGAGATACAGTGAGGGTTCGAGATGCCCTGACCCGGAGGTCTGTTCGGTGTGGACGACATCACGGCCGACGAGATCCTCAACGGTGTTTACGTCATCGTTGTCGATTCGGGTGATTACCCACAGCCGGTTGCCGAACGTATCGTCGCCGTACGGCATGGCGAAGGGGACTGCACCGGTCATGTTGACCGCAAAGGGGACGTTGCCGGCGGCAACGCGAGCGATATGTAGCCGTTCGGATCGGAAGGCTTCGACCATCGCCGCATACGAATCAATGATCTGAACGTCGACTTCGCGGCCGGTTTCGGCTTCGATATTCTCGATGAGTGGATCGAGTCCCTCTTCGTAGACCTGCTGTTCTTCGCCCGGCGTCCACGCAAAGATCAGTGGGTCGGGATCGATAGTTTCGTCAGCCTCGCTTGGATCTCGTGGCGCGCGCCCGTAGCGCGGTTCGTCGCGCGGTTCGAAGTTTTCTTCGAGTTCTTCAATCGAGGCGCGCGCAAAGCCCTCCTCGATGAGCCGTCCTACTGGCTGTGGATACTCCGGATCGAGCGGATCGAAGTCGGGAAACTGGTCGTAGTCGACCTCGATTTCCTCACTTTCGCCGCCGAGACAGCCTGCAAGCAGACCGACACCGGCCGCACTGCCAGCAGCCAGCAGTGCGCGCCGCGTTCGGTTGTACTGATCAGTCATTAGTCAGTGATACCACTACCCTCTTAAGTGGGTTAGCATTCGGTTACTGTCAGTGTACAATCAGTATCCAGCCAATAAGTAACTAGGAAGCATACTCCTTAGAGCCCAAGCCGAAACAGTCGGTTCGTGGCCAAGCCGCACAGGCTGAGTGCCATAACTCCGGCGAGCAGCCCGAATGCGACCGTCCAGCCAGCGGCATCCGAGATGGCACCGACAACGAGACTACCGCTTGCACCCAGAATCATATAGACCGTCCGGACGAGTCCGAAACCCGCGCCTTGTTCGGCTGTCGAGAGTCGGTCAAGAAATCTCGACTGGAGTGGCGAGCCCCAACTCATCGCCACTCCCGCACCGAGCGACCCGACGACGAGCACCCACAGTCGACTGTCGACGACGAGCAATCCGTAGGCCACAACCCCTGTCGCCGTCGTCAGCATCGTTGCGCCGTCGCGTGAAAACCGATCCGAGAGCCAGCCTGTCACTGGCTGGGTGAGGCCGTGGGACAGAAAGTAGAGCGAAAACAAGAGACTCGCCGTCGCCGTCGACAGGCCGTGGTGGGCCTGAAGCATCACCGGCAGAAACGAGGCGGTCGCCTGCCACGTGAACGCGCCGGCCATTGCCAACAGGGTGGTGTAGATAATCGGCGGCCGCGCCAACAGTTCGCCGATTGCACCAAGTTCGAACCGCTCGGCCATCGGCTGGTCTGGGCGGCTGGGCGGCGTCGACCGAACCAGCCACCGAAACAGCAGAAAAACCGGAATCGCCAGCATCGTTCCAAGCAGCATCGCCGCTCGCCAGCCGTACTGGGAAGCGACCGCAGCGACCGCGACCGGCGTGAGAAGGCCGGCAATCGGCCCGCCGGCGACATGAAACCCGATCGCTCGGCCGATATTGTCGAACAGCGAAGCGAGATACGTTGTTGCCACCGTGTAGTGGAGTCCGGCAGCCGCCCCAAGCAGGACAACCGCCAGCGCGAACAGTGGAAACGAGGGAACAACTGCGAGCAACAGCGTCGACATTCCCGTGAGTCCGACGGCCGCGAGAATCACTCGACGCTCGCCAAACCGATCACCGAGTACGCCGCTGGGAAACTGACACAGCGCGTAGGCTGCCCACATCCCCGAGAGCGCGAGGCCGACAGTCGCATTCGTGACCTGAAAGTCGGCGGTGATCTGTGGGACGACCGGGCTGATACTCAGCCGTGCAACCATCGTCACACCGAACGCCAGTGTACAGACAACGAGTGCGGTGTGACGATACGCCCAGTTCACAGTCGACGCTGGCAGGAGGGTTGCAAGTCGGTTCTGATTCGATACTGGTGGCGGAATATACAGTCTTAATAAACTCAGACGGCTCGGTGTACCAATGAGCTGTGATGAAATCGAGGCACTCCGAGTTGGGCTAATGAACGTGCTTGGAACCGAAGACCCCGCAGTTCGAGAACACGCCGAGAAAGAACTCGGCGAGGAGCTTTCGGGGCCGCTCGAAGCGTTGAAAAACGCACAGACGCTGGCCGAAATCGAACGCCATCTCGATGCCGCACTGGTCGACCTTGAGGCGGAACTCGCCGAGACGCCGAGCGATGACCCCGGATTCAACTACCTCCGCGGGCGCGTGGTCGCCGTCAGAGACGCCGAACGGGCCGTTCACCGGATTACCGCACAGACCGAAAGCGTTCTCGAAGGACTTGGTGAGGCCCACCATATGCTTCACGAGACGTTCCCAGTCGAAAACTGAAACCGAGAGCCGCTCTCGATCCGTCGACACCGCTTAGATGATCAGTCGATGTCGGCTCGGGCTGTCGGCGTGAGCGAATCCAGCCGACGAACTGGAAGGCCGCTGTCGACGACTGAATCGCTGTCATGCTGGGCGAACGTTTTGATCGCGGCGTCGTCGTGGGGGCCGTGGCCGAGATACCACTCGGCTGTGCGGAGATGTAACAGGACCTCACAGTCAGTACAGTAGCGATAGCCACTCGATCCCTCGCCGCCGTGGGCGGCCTGTCGGACGCTTTTACAGAGGCGGTGTTTACCCCACCAGTTGCCGCAGTCCGGACACTCATACACGTAGGCGAAATCCGCCCGTCGACGGTCGTAGTAGCTCGAACACCGACCGGGGAGATCAAGTGGGTCGACCCACGCCCGAAACGAGTCGCCGTGGCCGGTGTCGATTTCGAACGCCGACGGCTCCGTCTCGGTGGGCGTCGTGGGTGCAGTAGTGGTGAGAGCGCCGCTGTCGGCGTCGGCTCCGTGCTGTTCGCTGGCCGCAGCGTGGCTTGTCTCGCCTGCGGTCGACCACAGTTCGACGCC
>Ga0207421_10004692_pt1 | contig 15615 bp, 11 predicted proteins | sample SodLakKL_010_SED_4_FD_187542 | JGI IMG/M metagenome (GOLD analysis project Ga0207421, IMG submission 187542) | Alkaline sediment microbial communities from Lake Tanatar, Kulunda Steppe, Russia - 8KL_010_SED (SPAdes) (version 2) | ecosystem: Environmental > Aquatic > Non-marine Saline and...
TGTCGATGAACTGCAGCGTGCTATGGCCGTTACTGCCGGCCAGTTAATGAGCAGTGATGTTGTTTCCATCAGGCCTGATGATAAAGTTGAAAAAGCGGCAACCTTGATGGTGGAAAAAGGCATTAACCGGCTGCCGGTTCTTGATGTCAGGGATAAGCTGATCGGAATTGTTTCCAGGCGCGACATAATGAAAGCTTTGTATTCGTAATTAACCTGGATGGGTTGAATAGCTTACTGCATTAATTGTTAATTATTGCAAGGACATGGACACCATTTGATGCGTTGATGCATTAAACGATGGTGTTTTGCATTGCAATGTAAAGAATTTTTTAGATATGATTTTTGAATAAGCTTATAACACGAAGGGTTACAGGGATTGGCTGTTTTTATTATTCTTGGCATCAATATTGCGTATATAATTAATGTAATAGTGCAAAATGAAAGGAGAATGTTTTATGAGTAAAAAGAATGATAGTCAAAAGTTTGGACCGGGTCCCGTTTCAAAAGAACTGGCAGGGTTGCGAAGTGAAAACGTAGCAAAAGGCATATCATCTGTGATGCCAATATTTGTAAAAGAAACAGATGGTGCAAAGCTTATAGATGTTGATGGCAATGAATACATCGACTTTGCAGGTGGTATTGGCGTTGTAAATTTTGGCCATAATCATGGAGAGATTGTTGAGGCGATCAAAAAACAGGCTGATCAATATATACATACCTGTTTTATGGTTGCAGCTTATGAACCTTATGTTAAACTTGCATCCAAGCTAAACTCTCTTGTTCCGGGCGATGGCCCAATGAAAACAGCTCTTTTTAACAGTGGTGCAGAAGCAGTGGAAAATGCCGTTAAGCTTTCCCGTCGCTTTACAAACAAAACAGCCGTGGTTTCACTTGAATGCGCATTTCATGGACGCACCTTAATGACCATGAGCCTGACATCCAAAGTAAAACCTTATAAGTATGGTTTTGGGCCTTTTGCTCCTGATATTTACAAGATTCCTTCTCCATACTGCTATCGCTGTCGTTTTGGCTTGAGTTATCCCTCCTGTGATCTGCATTGTGCACATTACCTGGAGCAATTCTTAAAGATTGAGTGTGCCCCGGATAACGTAGCAGCATTAATAGCTGAACCTGTTCAGGGTGAAGGTGGATTTATCGTTCCACCCAAAGAATACTTTAAAGTTTTACATGAAATATGTAAAAAGCACGGTATTTTACTCGTAATTGATGAGATTCAATCTGGTTTTTATAGAACAGGAGGAGTTCTGGCCAGCAATTACTACGAAATATCTCCTGATCTTGTTACAATGGCAAAATCATTGGCCGGAGGTGTTCCTCTTAGTGCTTTGACTGGTAGAGCAGAAGTTATGGACGCAGCCGGTCCCGGAGAAATTGGTGGGACTTATGGCGGTAATCCACTGGGCTGTGCAGCGGCCCTGGCTGTTCTCGAAGTAGCTGAAAAAGAGAATATAGAAGATAAAGCACGTCAAACTGGAAAACTAATTGACGACAGGCTTAATGCAATTGCAGAAAAGTATGATCTTGTTGGCGAACACCGGGGCTTAGGCGCAATGCATGCTCTTGAGCTGGTTAAAGATGCAAAAACTAAGGAACCTGCTCCTGAATCGACTAAAGCAATAACCAGCTATTGCCATGAACGCGGCTTGATTCTTTTATCAGCCGGTGTATTTAGTAACGTGGTTAGACTTCTGATGCCTGTGAATATCCCCGAAGATCAACTTAACCGGGGACTGGATATCCTGGAAGAAGCTATTGCCACAGAACAAGGGGGCAAATAAGAATGCATGGCATCTTTGGTAAGATTTTGATTGTTGATCTTACAAAGTCTGATATAACAGAAAAGAATCTGGATGCGGAAGTGTTTAAAAGTTATCTTGGTGGTAAAGGGTTGGGGAGCTGCCTGTTAAATAAAATGCTGCCCAGGGGAGTTGACCCGCTATCTCCGGATAATGTCCTGATATTTACTACCGGACCTGCAACTGATACAGTTCTGGCGCCGGCCAGCCGTTATGGCGTTTTTAGCAAATCACCTGCTACCGGCCTATATTCTGAGTCATACAGCGGGGGCCATTTGCCCCCGCTGATGAAGCGGACCGGGTATGATGCTATTGTAATTAAAGGTGCTGCTTCTTCACCTTGCTTTATAAGTATTTCTGAAGTCGGAGTTAATTTTTTTGATGCATCAGAAATATGGGGGAAAGAATCATATGAAGCAGAAGAGGCCGTTTTAAAAGCTGCCGGAATCGAAAAGGCACAGGCCCTGGTTATAGGACCGGCGGGAGAACGAAAACTTAGTTTTGCCTGTATTAAAAATAATCGCTGGCGCAGTGCCGGTAGAACCGGCCTCGGTGCCGTGATGGGTTCAAAGAACCTGAAAGGAATAGTATTTAGTGGCAGCGCCAAGGCGCCACTTTTTGATGAAGAAGGTTTAAAGGAATGGAGTCAGGATTTTTTCAGGCGTACAAAGGATTCCCCTTCTGCCAAGCTGTATAAGGAAAAAGGCACTCCTGCCCTGGTTGCTGTCCTTAACGGTGCCGGGGCTTTTCCAACTCGTTACTGGTCTGAAGGCAGTAAAGAGGGTTGGGAAAAGATCAGTGCTGATTACATGCAGAATAACATGGAAGTTAAGTCGAAGGGCTGCTATCGTTGCTTCTTTGCCTGTGGCAAATTGACTACAGCCTTGCAGGGAAGGCATAAAGGCTTACAGGTGGAAGGACCTGAATTTGAAACGATATATGCCTTTGGTGGGCTTTGTTTAATAGATGAGATGGAAGAAATATTATACTTAAATGATTTATGCGATCGCTGGGGTATAGATACCATAAGCGCAGGCAATATTGCTGCTTTTGCAATAGAGGCCGGGAAACGTGGCAAGTTGAAAAATGCGCCCAGTTATGGCGACGCAGCCTCGGTAGCTGAATTTTTAAAGACAGTTGTTGAAGGTCAAGGAGAAGGAGAAATCTTCACCGGTGGTATCAGGGAAGCTGCTAAAACTCTTGATATGGATGATTTTGCGATCCATGTCAAAGGTTTAGAACCTGCCGGGTACGACCCCAGGGTTTTAAAAGGTATGGGTCTGGGTTATGCCACTTCTGACAGGGGCGCATGTCACCTCAGGGCTACTTTTTACAAGCCTGAACTAAGCGGGTTAATTCAGCCATCGCAAATCGCAGAAAAAGCAAGGATGTTTGTTGAATACGAGGATAGGCTGAATATTTACGATTGTTTGATCTTTTGCCGTTTTTACAGGGACAATATTCACTGGGAAGAATTAATCAAGATAATTTACCTGATTACTGGTGAGAGATATGGAGTAGCTGACCTGCGCGCTATGGCAGGACGCGTTCAAACTTTAACCCGCATCTTTAACCTGAGAGAAGGTGCAACCAGGGAAGATGATAAGCTGCCTAAACGCTTTGTTAGTGAAGCAATAAATAATGGTGAAAACTTAATTACCAGTGAAGAGCTGTCTGCTATGCTTGATGAATACTACTTGCTTAGAGGCTGGGACGAAAATGGTGTTCCCTCTGCAGAATTTACAAATTCTGGCTATCTTTGCAGGTAAGTAAATTAATATCACTTAACATAACTATTCCGACCCCTTGGTTATAGGGGTCGTTTTTTTTAAAGCAAAGCATATCTGGAAAATGGTTTAATCACAGGTTATTCGACTTTTGTTTTAGTAAAATTGACATTTTTTAAACCCACGTGATAGAATTTATAATAAGGAAGTATGTAATGTTACAATATACCTGCATGCTTGTCCAGCAATAAGAAGAAAACCATACTGCTGTAGAGTTGATCCTGCAACATGAAAGGTGTTCAAGATATGTATAAGTGCAGCGATTTGATGGAAAAAAAACCCATTAAAGTGCCAAAGGGCTCACAAGCAGATGAAGTTATAGAAAAGCTGATAGCCGGAAAATACAGGCCTGTACTTCTTGAAAATACTTCAGGATCCCTTAGTGTTGTTACTCCCCTATCTGCGTTAAAGCATTTACTTCAGGTTGTGGACCTGGGAAAAGTAAGTGCTCTTGATCTTGCTGAAGATAAAAGCAACTACATTAATAGCAATTTATCATGGATAGAACTGGAAAAAAAATTCATAAAAACATTGGATCCGTTAATTGTAATGAACGATAAGGGGCATGTATGCGGAACAATTGAGATTGTTTCTCTTCTGCAAGGGCTTTTTTCTAAAGTTAAAGATTTACGGCGCGAACTGGACGCGATTATTAATTATTCGAATGATTGGGTGTTCGTTGCTGATGGAAGGGGAATTGCCCAGCATGTAAACTCTTCATTTGAAAGAGATTTTGGAGTAAAGGTTGAAGAAGTTCTTGGTAAGAATGTAAGATTTTTAGAAAAAGAGAAAGTATTCTGCCCTTCTGTGACAAAGCAGGTTTTACAAAAGAAGAAACCACAGACGGTTATCCAGCTTCAACGTGACGGGCGAAAGCTGCTTGCTTCAGGTACGCCCGTTTTTGATGAAGATGGCAGCATATTCCGGGTAATTGTTAATGTCAGGGATATTACCCGCTTAAACGAGCTAAAGCAACAGCTTGAGGAGACAGAAAAGTTAAAGCAGCTTTATTACCAGGAGTTAGTCGAACTGCATCATGGTTATTCGGCTAACCCGGAAATAATCGCTTACGGTCCTTCAATGGTTAATGTTTTGAAGACTGCCAAGAAGGTAGCATCGGTGGATTCCACAGTATTGATTTCCGGTGAAACAGGTTCCGGCAAGGGAATTGTTGCAAGATATATTCATGATTGCAGCTCCCGCAAAGATAAGCCTTTTGTTACGGTTAACTGTGGTTCAATTCCGGAAAATTTAATTGAAAGTGAACTTTTTGGTTACGTTAAGGGCGCATTTACCGGGGCTAACCAGCAAGGTAAAATAGGAAAGTTGGAGCTAGCCAATCATGGAACTTTGTTTCTTGACGAAATTACAGAGTTGCCGCTAGATTTACAGGTTAAACTGCTTTACGTGATTCAGGAAGGGATAATTAACCGTATTGGTGATACGAAAGATATTCACCTGGATTTGAGGATTGTTGCAGCAACAAACAGGAATATCCAGGAAATGGTTAGCCAGGGCAGGTTTAGACAAGATCTTTACTTCAGGTTAAATGTTATTCCCCTGGAAGTGCCCCCGCTAAAAGAAAGGCTGGAAGATATAGAATCGCTGGCCCGGCACTTTCTTGATAAAGCCAACAAAAAATATGATATGCATAAAAAAATTGATGTTGAAGTTTATGCTTATTTACGTTGTTATAACTGGCCAGGAAATATTCGTGAATTAGAGAACTTAATAGAGCGCCTGGTTGTGGTTGCAGATTCGGATCTCATTCAGGCACATCATCTGCCCCATTATATTTTCAATGATTCTGAAAGCAGCAAAGAACCTAACTTTCCTTTTGTGCCTATACAACCACTGGATCAGGCAAAAGAAATGCTGGAAAAAGTGCTTTTGGCTCAAGCTGTAGAGCAGTTTAAAAGCACTTATGAAATTGCCCGCGCTCTCGACATAAATCAGTCTACGGTGGTTCGGAAGCTGAGAAAGTATAATCTTCACTTAACTACCTGATGCATTTCTGCAATATACTGCTACTGGCGTGATGCAGCAATGCAGCGATAATCTTTTGAATTGCCTTAAAGTGCCGTAGGTTAGAGTTGCGATTTTTATACTTATGTTTAAAATTTCTCTTCTTTATGATTATAGCCTGCCTTTTATCTTCAGATTTACGCCTCAGGTGTAATGCATTTTAATCATAGTCAAGCTAAATGCGGATGCATTATTGCATCAAAATGCCTGTTAATAGTGATAGGCACATTAAATCCTAAAAGCTTGACTTAGTGTGCGTCTAATTCCATTTACTGATTATAAACAAAACAGCATTTATTTCACTGATTTATCAGCGCAACTTTGTGTCTGGCATAATAATTGCGTGTAATCTATAAATAGCAATACCATGTCAGCATTGTATAGAGAAAGGAATTATTGTATAGTTGAATAAGGATAAAAAAAGTGGCAGTGAAAGGAGTAAATTTGTTATGGGAAAGCAGTTAGATGCAATTAATTATGCGGAGCGATGGCTGGACATTATAAAACAAGCGGAACTTGATGAAAGCAGTGCTCAAGAGATTAGCCGTGAGGCAGAAGAGAATATTTACAATTACTTTAACAAAAAGTGGATGACTTACAGGCAATCAGTAACGGCTGAAGATGATTACACAAAAACTGAATGGCGCGGAGAGGGCAGCTATTTATACGATGTTTATGGCAATCAATTTATCGATTGCCTGGGAGTATTTGGCGCTTTGAACCTGGGCTGGTCGCATCCGGAAGTAGTAAGTGCTGTTCAGGCGCAGGCTGGCAAAGGGGCCCTTCCGGGCAAGGAATTGTTAGAACCCTTAAAGGGGGCGCTGGCCAAATTAATGGCGCAAGTAACCCCGGGTGATATTCAATATTCCTTTTTCGTAAACAGCGGTACTGAGACAGTTGAAGGTGCATTGAAGCTGGCAATACTATATTCTGGTAAGCGCAACTTTATTTCAACTGTAGCCGGTTTTCATGGCAAATCGCTTGGTTCGCTTAGTGTGATGGGTAAAAAAGACTTCCGTAATGATTTTCAGCCCTTTGGAGGGCAAACTTTCTATGTTCCCTTTGGAGATGCCGATGCCCTGGAGAAGCAGCTTGAGATATGCGCAACCATTGACCAGGGGATTGCTGCATTTATTGTAGAGCCGATCCAGGGGGAGGCAGGCTGTATAGTGCCTCCCGATGATTACTGGCCAAAAGTACGGGAGATATGCGACCGCTATGGCATTTTGCTAATTGCAGATGAAGTTCAGACAGGTCTGGGGCGGACCGGCAAGTTTTGGGGTGTTGAGCATTGGGATGTTACCCCGGATATTATGACCTCGGCTAAAGCTTTAGGTGGCGGGGTAATGCCTGTTGGCGCTTTTATGAGTAACGAACGGGTATGGAAGGTATTAGAAGAACCCAACCCGTTTATGCATACAAATACCACCGGTGGTAACCCTATGGCCTGTGCTGCAGCGATTGCAGCAATCAAGGTTACCCTTAAAGAAAAACTTCCTGAGCAAGCAGCCGAAAAAGGAGACTATTTTATTGAGAAGCTAAATGTCCTTGTTGATAAGTACCCCCGGATTTATAAAAATGTAACCGGAAGAGGTCTTCTAATAGGGCAGCATCTAAATACTCCGGGCATAGGGTTTAAAATTGCTGCAGGTCTTTACAAGCGTAAAGTTTTGGTATCCGGAGCTTTGTTGAACAAAGATACAATGCGCTTTGAGCCGCCGCTAAATATTAAGTATGAAGAAATAGACGAAGTTCTTAACCGGTTGGAAGATGTTTTAAAAGAAATAAATGCTGAGATTTAAATTCCGGTAAGCTTTATCAGGATCCATGATTTGTAATGCAAACAGGTCATGAGTCAAGCAACGAACCATATTTTATTAAGAATCTTGTTGCCTGTAAGATTATAAAATAAGTAAGGAGTGGTAGGATGAGAGCTTTGACAGGAAAAAGCTTTATGGATTTGAACGATTTTACCCGAGAAGAACTTACTTTAATGCTTGAAACAACACGTGATTTAAAGCTGGAAGCTAAAAGAGGCTTTTATCACCCTTACCTGAAACATAAATCCCTGGGCTGTATTTTTGACCAGCCATCAACAAGAACCAGGATATCTTTTGAACTTGGTATTCAGCAGCTTGGCGGGTATGTAACATATTTAAAACCCGGTGAGATACACTTGGGCAAGAAAGAAAGTATTAAAGATACTGCCAGGGTTTTAAGCCGCTATTTTGATGCGATTATGATCCGTTGGAATAATTATGAAGAAATGAAAGAGCTGGCAATTAACTCTACCGTGCCGGTAATTAACGGGATGAGCGAGGTAAATCATCCCTGCCAGGCTTTAGCTGACATTTACACTATAATGGAAAGCTTTAATGAAATCAAAGGTAAGAAAGTTGTATTTTTTGGAGATAGGACTCAGCCGGCTCATTCATTGGGCCTGATCTGCTCGAAACTTGGACTGAACTTTGTGCATTGTTGCCCGGAGAAGTATAAAATCCTTCCAGACTATACGGATCTATACGAAAGTAATAACCGAGTTTCGGGTGGTTCATATATGCACACTGAGAATATTGACGAAGCTTGCTCTGGAGCACACGTAGTATATACCGATGTCTGGTGGTGGATCGGGCAGGAGCATGAGGAAGAGGAGCGAAAAAAATTGTTTGCTCCCTACCAGGTTACCGCAGAACTCCTGGCCAAGTGTGATAAGAACGTAATCTTCGAGCATTGCCTGCCGGCGATGCGCGGCGTTGAGGTTACCGATGAAGTTATGGACGGCCCGCATGCTGTAATCTACGACCAGGCTGAAAATAGAATGCATACAGAAAAAGCACTTATGGTGCTCTTGATGAGTTGATTTAAATATCAGGAAGGGGTGATAAAGAAAATTAATATGCATTGTGCCGGAATTTACACTTTAAAGGGGGTTTTGATAATAATGGCAAAAAAGAGTTTGCTCTATCTTTTAATTGTGATGGTTTTAATTTTTGGCGGATTTGCAGTGACAGGTTGTGAAGAACCGGTTGCCGATCCTGAAGAGCCGGTTGATGATCCCGAAGAACCGGTTGACGATCCCGAAGAACCGGTCGATGATGTGATTAAGGTTGGCGCGCCGGTCCCGCAAACCGGACCTTTTGCCAGTGATGGTCAGCAGATGGAGATGGCATTGGAATTTGCAATTGCCGAAGTGAATGAAGCAGGTGGATTGCTGGGCAGGCAGCTGGAATTGTATCCGGGGGATGTTGGTGCCCTGGAAGCCGAAAAGATCAGGGCTGTTGGTGAACGTCTGGCCGGGGAAGGCATAGATGTAGCAATAACCGGTTATGCTAACTTCGGTGTTGACAGCAGAACTTTTGGGCAATATGATATGCCCTACCTTCATGGAAACGCTGCAACGGCTAGCACAGAAATAGTTGCCGAAAACCTCGAAGAGTTTGGCAATGTATTCCAGTTCACTCCGAGCGAAGTTTCCTACGGTTACGATACTGCTGAGTTTTTATTTGACGTGCCCGCTGAAATGGGTTGGGAGCCGCCGAACGACAAGGTGGCCGCGATTAGTGTTGATTACTCTTATAATATTTATGCTTCGGAGGTATTCCTTGAGGAAGCCGAGGAGCAGGGTTACGAAGTAGTAATGAATGACATAGTAGATTTCGGCGTTGTAGAATGGGGCCCGTTCCTCTCCCGGATTGCCGATACAGAACCGGCATTTATCACTGTCTGGATTTTGGCGCCGGATGACTGCGCCCGCTTTATCAACCAGTTTGTGGAAAGGTTCGGTGAAGAAGGCTACGACGGGATAATTTATTTTCAGTATACCCCAAACATCCCGGAATTTTTAGAGCTGGCAGGTGAAAATGCCGAAGGAGTACTCTGGTCAACCAGCATCGGGGTTGTCAGAGATGAAGAAGCAGAAGAGTACGCCCAGAGGTGGGAAGAGTTTTTCGGTGAAGAGCCGAAAGCTTCATATGCCTACAGCGTGCGCGATGCATTTGATCTCTGGGTCTCAGCTGTCGAGCAGGCAGGATGTGTCGACTGCTATGATGAAGTTGTTGATAACATCAGGAATATCAGCTTCGAGGGGATGAGCGGGGTCTTTGAATTTGCTCCCGAAGACCAGCAGGCCCTGTACGGTGACGATTTAATACCGACCCTGTGGTACCAGGTCCAGGACGGCAGGCATATGCGGGCCGGACCCGAGAGGTACAAGGATGTGGAATTTGTAATTCCACCTTGGATCAAGTAAATTAAATTACAGGTTTGGGGGTAGAAGTATAAACTTCTACCCCCGGGCCGCTACGGAGAAATGACATGCTCGAAACACAATCACTTTCAAAAAGCTTTGGAAAACTAGTCGCTCTAAATGATGTCAGCTTCAGTGTTGATGCGGGTGAAATTTTTGGTATTGCCGGCCCCAACGGTGCCGGAAAATCGACCCTGTTCAATGTTGTTTCCGGCAACTACAGGCCGAGTTCCGGGCGGGTTTTTTTCGGGGGTAAAGAAATAACAGGTTTCACTTCAGACCGGGTCTGCCATGAAGGCATTGGAAGAACCTACCAGGTTCCTAAAAGCTTTGACAGCCTTACAGTCAGGGATAATGTTCGGGTCGGATCAACCTTCGGCGGCAGTAATACGCGCAGTGCCGAAGAAGTTATCGATTTTCTAAATCTCTCCGAGCTGGCTGATCATCCTGCGAAAAATCTGGATCTATACTCAACCAAACTCGTAATGTTGGGAAGCGTGCTGGCTACTAACTGCAGGCTGTTGATGCTGGATGAACCGATGGCCGGGTTTTCAATTACTGAAATAGAAAAATTTGTCGAAGTCATCCGCTCGGTCAACAAGAAATGGGATGTCACGGTCGTGATTATTGAGCACCTGCTGGATATTCTAATCAGCCTTACTGAGCGTATGCTTATTCTTGACAACGGTGCTCTAATTTATATGGGTACTTCCAGCGAGGTTACATCTGACAGACGGGTAGTTGAAATATACCTGGGCAGTGAAGATGAGGGGGAAGAGGATGCTTGATGTAAAAGGTGTGGATAGTTATTACGCCAATCTGCATGTTTTGGAACAGATTTCTTTTAATGTAGAAAAAGGCGAGAAAGTTGCCCTTTTCGGGCCAAACGGCCATGGGAAGAGCACACTGCTCAAGACAATCTGTGGCCTGCATCCAGCAAAACGCGGCTCAGTGATCTTTGAGGGCCAGGATATAACATCAAGCCCGGCTCACAAAATAGTCGAGATGGGCATTGCTTATATTCCTGAAGAGCGTTACCTCTTTACCGATATGACGGTTTATGAAAACCTGCTGATGGGAGCTTATACTCCGAAGGCCAAAGGCAAGTTTCAGGAAAATCTTAGCTATGTTTATGAAATATTCCCCAGGCTGAAAGAGCGTAAAAACCAAATCACCTCTACCCTCAGCGGGGGGGAAAGCAGGATGGTCGCTGTGGCCAGGGGACTGATGAGCGAACCTACCCTGCTCTTGGTTGACGAACCTTCGATCGGCCTTTCCCCCAGCATGCGAAAAGTTGTATTCCAATCTCTGGAAAGTGTTAACAGGGAAAAAAATATTACCATCCTGATCGTTGAGCAGGAAATACGCGATGCCCTGAAACTTTCCGAGAGAATTTATATGCTTAAAAAGGGCCAGATTATTTTCGAACGCACAGCAGAAGAAGCTGATGTGAAAGAAATTGAAAAGGCCTACTTTTAAATAAGGGTGAACTTATGGAAAGCTTTGTTAATGCCATAGTAAGCGGATTAATATCAGGTTCGTTATATGCAGTTATGGCCCTTGGGCTGACAATTATTTACGGGATCAGCCGTGTGTTTAATTTTGGGCACGGCGTTGTAGCTCTTATCGGAGCATATATCGCCTGGGCGATACTTCAGAACCTGGTGTTTTCAACCGCTACCTATATTGTCGGAATAGTGGTATCAATGGTGTTTCTGTCTGGATTTGGCTACTTGCTTTACTTACTTACAATCGGACCGTTGTTGAGAAAACCGGGCTGGGAAATATCAACCGTACTCTTCATGCTTGGCCTGGGGATTATGCTTGAAAACATTATTCTGCAGATTTTTGGACCTCGCATTAAATCGTTGCCGATTTTTGTAAGTGATCATTTCAGACTTTTTGGTGTCCGGGTTAACTGGCATGATCTTGTTATTCTTGTTTTAGTTATATTGATTGTAATAGCTTTAAATTATTTTTTTAAAGCCACAAAGACAGGTCAGGCCATGCGGGCGGTTTCGCAGTCTGTCGAGGGGGCCAATGTGGTCGGGATTAATATCAATTGGATATTCGGCCTTACTTTTGGTTTGGCCTTTGCTGTGACCGGTTTTAGCGGTGTAATGCTTGGCACAAAATATTACTTGGACCCTCATATTGGATGGGATTGGATGGTTATAGGCTTTGTTATCGTTTGTTTCGGGGGTTTGGGAAGCGTCAGCGGGGCAATTCTTGCAGCCCTGATCCTGGGTATTATTGAAGCTCTGTCCATTGTTTATTTTGGTTCAGTCTGGGTCTGGCCGATCTGGTTTGTAATCTTTGTTATTATCCTTTTAGTTCGTCCGCAGGGTATCCTCGGTGGTAGGAGTTGATGTTAACGGCTATGAACAAACTAATCAATAAAAAGCATTACAACTACTTTTTAGTTTTGGCCGTAATTGTGGGCCTGGCAGTTTATCCTTACGCCGGGGCTACTAGCTATATGCTGCACCTTTTTATCCTTTTCTTTATCTGGGCTGTAGTTGCAGTATACTGGAACCTTTTGCTAGGTTATTATGGCATTTTTTCACTAGGCAATGTTGCCTTTATGGCTATTGGGGGGTATACTTCGGCAATCCTTTCGATAACATATGACATTCCGCCTATGATCACAATCTTATTGGGTGGGATTGCAGCCTGTCTCCTGGTTACTTTGTTCCTTGGGTTACCCGCCCTGCGCCTGAGCGGGATCTATATTGCCCTGCTGTCCCTGGTGTTTGCTCTTACGATTCCTTCTGTATTAACCCTAACCCGCGATTTTTCCGGTGGAGGAGTGGGGTTGCACAGCATACCCGGTTTTTTACCTGGCCTCGAAAGGTTTCAGAACTATTATTTTTGCATGGTGTTTTTCTTATTTGCCATGTTCATAAAACACCGCATTATCCACTCAAAAGCGGGCCTGGCTTTTGTTGCTCTCAGGGATTCAGAGGACTTTGCTTCCACCCTGGGTGTAAACCGTTACTATGAAAAACTAAAAGTTTTCGCTATCTCGTCATTTATGACGGGAATTGCCGGGGGGTTTTACGTTCACAGCCAGGGGGATATAACCCCGTCTTTACTTGGCATTGAGCCATTTTTGTTGGGCGTGGCCATGATTGAACTTGGAGGTGTGGGCACCTTCCTCGGGCCGGTTATTGGCTCGGCGGCAATCGTTTTTGGCAATGAATTTCTACGTCTTGCAGGAACATTGCGCCTGGCAATTCTTGGTGGGCTTATCTGTTTCGTAATTCTTTTCTATCCCGGTGGATTGATGCAGTTCTTTTCGCAGCTTGGAGATTACTATAATAAAATCATAAATTACTTTCGCAAATAACAGGGCATTTTGATTAAAGATAATGGTGATTAAAGATCAAGCTGGTTGTATATCAGGCTTTAAAAAATCTTAGCAATACCTTGGAAAATATATCCTGGTGACACTTGCTGAGAGCTTTTATTAAGTAATATTGCACGGGGCTAAATTAGTTTAATGCTTTATTGCAAAAACTAACCCGGCAAAAGATGCAGCAGTGCATTGCTGTAACTTGCTTTTAGAACATTTTTATAATCATAGATTTTGCTTTGAAATGAGTCTATTTTTTATTATTTATTTCTGGCAAGTTATCCCTCCCTTTTTAAAAGTGCGGAGGGCTTTTTTTTACTAACTGTAAGATAAAAGTCTGGTATGGATCTATTGCTTTGATATAACTAAAAGCAAATATTTGCAACAAGATGATTGTTGTGATTGCATATTTATAATTATTGGCATTATAATTGCAAGTTTATAATAGTACAGAGTGATGCTAAGTAAAAGTGTCACTTTAACTGAAAATCAAATCTATCTATGAATATTGTTAATAATACCGTGGTTGTGTAAATCGGTTATATGTTATTGCCAGTGGAAATGTGACTATTTTAACTTCATGGAGGTTTGCCAAAATGGTAAGTGTGATTAACAGTATCCCAAAAAATGACGGGTTTAGAATGCCGGGAGAGTTTGAGCCTCATGATGGTTGTTGGATGATTTGGCCAGAACGAACAGATAACTGGCGTCAAGGAGCGAAACCGGCTCAAAAAGTTTTTGCACTTGTAGCTGAAGCAATAAGCAAGTTTGAACCTGTAACGATGTGCGTATCTAAAGAACAGTTTGTCAATGCCAGGAGTATGCTCCCCACCAGTGTCAAGGTAGTTGAGATGTCTAGTAATGATTCGTGGATGAGAGATGTAGGTCCTACTTTTCTTATTAATAACCAGGGAGTTTTAAGCATGGTTAACTGGGATTTTAATGCCTGGGGAGGCCTGGAAGGCGGCTTATATTTTCCCTGGGACTTAGATGATCTAATACCCCAAAAAATTGCTGAACTGGTTAATGCTGATTATTACAGGCCCAATGTTGTCATGGAAGGTGGATCAATTCATGTTGATGGTGAAGGGACTTTAATAACAACCGAAGAGTGTCTTCTTAATCCAAACCGCAACCCCGGAATGTCAAAGCAAGAAGTAGAAAATGTGCTTCAGAACTACTTGAATGTTGAAAAAATAATATGGCTACCCCGGGGATGTTTTAACGATGAAACAGACGGGCACGTAGATAACCTGTGCTGCTTTGTTAAGCCGGGGGTTGTAGCTTTGACCTGGACCGATGATAAAGGAGATCCTCAACACGAAATATCGGTGGAAGCACTTAATGTTTTAGAGAATGCTACAGATGCAAAGGGTAGAAAACTTGAAGTCCATCTTATTAATCAACCAGGACCGATAACTATTACTTCGGAGGAATGTCAGTTTATAGATAGTGTGGAAGGTACTTACCCAAGACAAGAAGGCGACCGTTTAGCAGGCAGTTATATTAACTTTTATATAGCAAATGGGGGGTTGATTGTTCCCACTTTTGACGATCCGGCAGATCAGCCTGCCTTAGATAAACTTAAGAAACTATTTCCAGATCATGAAGTGATTGGCCTGTATGCCCGTGAAATTCTATTAGGTGGTGGTAATATTCACTGCATCACTCAGCAACAGCCGAAAGTGTAACAAAAATTACCTGCAACAAGTATTAGGCCTTGTATTTAACCGGAAATAGTTTTTTACGTTGTAAAAGGGGGTAATAATTATATAGAAGCGGGACTATGTTTTAACTTATTAAATGTTACAGTAAAAGCAGCTAGAATAAGTTTTATGAGGAGGATAAGTAAATGGAATATGGCATTTTATCAGTATTGCCTACATTATTAGTATTAGTCACTGCAATTATTTTTAGAAGAGTATTAGAGCCCTTGCTTCTGGGAACTGTAGTCGGTTTTATTATTATAGCCGGTTCTGGTTTTTTTGGTTCATGGGTTGATGCAGTATATACTGTTATGTTTGGGGAAACATGGGTTTGGATATTGTTGGTAACCATGCTATTTGGGGCACAGATAGCCCTTCTGGATAGTTCTGGTGCGACTTTGCGATTTTCGGAAATAGCAACAAAAGTTGTAAAGAATAAAAAATCAAGCTTGCTTGCAAGCTGGGTTTTAGGACTTGCTCTTTTTATTGATGATTACCTCAATGCTTTAACTGTTGGTGCATCGATGAGAAAGATCACGGATAAATTTAAAGTGCCCAGGGAAATGCTATGTTATGTGGCTGATGCAACAGCAGGCCCAATGGCGATCTTGACTCCTTTTACTGCATGGGCGTTCTTTTTCATGGGGATGCTCGGTGACTTGGGAATAGATGAAACATT
>Ga0207421_10004693_pt1 | contig 15614 bp, 9 predicted proteins | sample SodLakKL_010_SED_4_FD_187542 | JGI IMG/M metagenome (GOLD analysis project Ga0207421, IMG submission 187542) | Alkaline sediment microbial communities from Lake Tanatar, Kulunda Steppe, Russia - 8KL_010_SED (SPAdes) (version 2) | ecosystem: Environmental > Aquatic > Non-marine Saline and...
CTTAATCCTGCCCATCTTGACTGCTGAGCTACGCTTTCATAGTCTGTCTTTATCTCCAGTCTGCTGATCTCTTGATCGCTCTCCATAAAATAATCATAGTGATGCACTGACTATCCTCCTGGTTTCGTGGTTGCATTGATCCGGCAACTCTAGTTTGGAAGGAAAGGATAGTCAACTGGGCTAGATGAACGCAAGCCCTAAATTCAGGCTTCAAAAAACACGGAATGCTCCCATGAAGAACCCGTTTGCACCCTGGGAGTGGCGGTGAAATTGACTTCAAAGAAAATACTTATTCCAACTTCCGGTCCCGATGATTGGCGGACTCTGCTTGCTGATCCGGAAAAGCACTGGTCCCGGGGATACTCCGCCAGGACAATTGCCCATTGCTGGGAGAGCGCCAATGGATTCCCACCTGAAATATATAGTGTATTGAACCAGAATCCGTCGCTTAAGGGAATAGAACCCCTCTTGATTCTTCCTGAGTGGAAAGTCCCTCTACCGGGTGGAAGCACAGCATCCCAGAATGATGTATGGGTCCTGGCCAAATGTAATGCCGGCCTTGTATCAATGTCGATAGAAGGCAAGGTGGATGAGTCTTTTGGCAGCATGGTTGGAGACTGGAAGGCTCAAGCCTCCCAGGGGAAACTGGACCGACTGTCGTATCTGGCTGAGGTTCTGGGACTCGCAGAGCCTATCCCAGACAATATTTAGGCTCCTCGACGAATAATGTGGATTTCTGTGCTTCTGAATATGTTGAAAGGCAGAAGATGTTTAGACAGGATTAACAGGATCAACTGGATTATTTTTCCTGCCCGCATGCCTGATGCCTGCGGGCAGAGAATCCAACTGCTGTGCAGGGGGTTAAGGCCCACTTCCATCCATCGCCAAGAGGCGATTGGGACCTTTCTTGGCGATCTTCTGGAGCGCCAAGAATTGATCCTGTACATCCTGTTAATCCTGTCTAAAATTTTTTCTTAGTTTCTGCAGAATTCCACAGTCAGCGTCGAAGAACCAATATTTATTACCAGCTGCTGCATAGAACCGCATCACCCGTAATAGAAGCTGAACGTTTCGGGGCCTCCCAGGCTGTGCTGCTGGTTCACTCCTTCAGCCCGGACAACACCAGATTTGAAGACTTCAGGGATTTTGCTGCGCTGTATGGAGCATCTGCCGAGATTGACAGTGTATCCACAGTCAGGGCGGAAGCATATTCATCTTCACCTGGCATGGGTTCACGGGGACGAAAGATATCTGTCTGCGTAGGGCGGAAAGCATTTTGGCAGGCGATTATCAAGAGTTGAAATCTCACGCCTGAATCTGCAGCTCACTCCACCCCCAGGCCTTTGAACACTGCATCCACAGGATCGGAGTAGAAGCTGGTCTGGAATTTGGCAAAGAGCTCTCCGGGGATGGTGGGGATATCGCCGACACTGCTCATGGGGACCAGAATGCGTTTGGCCCCGGAGTCAAAGGCCACCTGGAGGCCGGCAGCCAGATTGTCCGCAGGTACTATGCTGCCTCCCAGGCTCATGTCTCCCAGCACCACCAGGCTGCCCTGGACAGGCCTGCCCATCAGCCCTGAACATAAAGCAATGAAGCAGGGCAGGGTCATGGCGCTTGTGGGTCCGGTGTTGTTGAGTTCCACAATATGCAGGTGAAAGTCCTTTTCTCCCGGCTTCAAAGATACGCTTATCCTGTTTGAATTGGCCTTGAAATAATCAAAGGCCACCTTGATGGCTTCCCTGGTCCTGGAACTGGAGCCTGCACCGGATATGGACAGTTTGCCGTTGCCTGCGGTTACCTGCAGCTCTATCCTGTATATGCCAAGATGCCCGCTGCTGCCCGTGTTTATTGTGTGCAGCGTGCCGGGGTTCAGCGGCCCCTCGGGTATCAGAAAGCCGCCGCCCTGTTCCGGGACCCCGACAAACTTCTCCTCCCTGGTCTCGGCATCAATATAACTGAAATGCACGTCATAAAATTCCATTCCGCCCAGTCTCTTAAGCTGCTCCTTGACCCGTCTGCGGCACTCCAGGGCGTACTGCAGGCATTTTTCCACGGCTTCTCTGGAGTATTCGCCATGGGGATACAGAAGCTTGAGCAGGCCGGAAACAGTCTTGCGCACGGCAATGGTATCGCGCTGGTTGAGATTGTTGCCCAGGAGAAAATAACTGTCCACGGCGTCGGCAAAGGTGGTCTTGCGCATCTCCCGGAAATACTCCGCCAGGTAATCCACAATGAGCCCGTAGAGGTTGGTGAAGAACTCCGGGCGCATCTTGGGGATTTCCCAGCCCGGGATGTAGCAGTGCATACGGTCAAAAAAGGCGGTGTCTATCATGGATTCCGAGAAGGGGGCAAAAAGATGGCTGGTCTTGAGCAGGTTGTCTATACTCTGGTTGATGTTGCCCACAAAGACCATGGCCGCATTGGCGCTGATGGAGTCCCTGCCCCTGGAAAATGACCCCGAGGCCATGTAATCCTTCATGATCTGGACCCCGTCCTTGTCCTTGAACCTGATCCCGGCCACCTCGTCAAAGGCCACCACGTCCCACATCCCTACCAGGCCCACCCTGTTGGTGCTCATGTTGTAAAACAGGTTGGCCACCGTGGTCTGGCCCCCGGAGACCAGGATGCTGTTGGGGCTTATTTCCTTGTATACATGGCTTTTTCCGGTTCCCCTGGGCCCCAGTTCGCAGAGATTGAAATTATTCTCCACAAGGGGAATCAGCCTTGCCAGCAGATGCCATTTGGCCCGCTCATCCAGGGAGGTTGGCTCCATTCCGGTGGACCGCAGGAGCACATCCAGCCACTGCTCCTCAGTAAAGGCCTGCCTGCCGTTGAAGAGTTCCTGCATGTTCATGTTGGGCATCTGGATGGGCTTTAGCTCATACACGGAAAATGGCGAGCCCTTCTGACCCTCTTCATGGAAATAATTTATGGAGATAATGCACCAGATGCCTCCCACCAGCAGTTTTTCAAACCTCTCCACAGTCTGGCTTGAGATCTCCACCCCCTTGACTCCCAGGTTGGAAAGAAATGCCTCGTAGCAGTCCCTTTTTTCATTGAGGGTCACCGTGACCTTGTCTATGACTTTAAAGCTGCCCCGCTCCCGGATGGTGGACTTGACTTTTTCCGCTTCGTCGGGACGGACATAGTTTTTGGCCAGGATATCCTTGACGCTCTTGATCCCTTCCTGGATGACTTCTTCATCGCTGGATGCACAGTAAATGCCCAGCAGGTACTCCAGGACATACACCGGGACGTTGGCCCCTTCTTTGAGCAGCTTGGTCAGATCCTTGCGCACCACCCTGCCCTGAAAGTGCTCGTTGAGCAGAGTATCCAGGCTTGCGGTCTTGTTTTGCAGCTGTATGTTCATTCTTTTGGTCCAGTTGACTGAGTACAAAATATTTATCAGGCGTACATCAGACGGCGCCCTTTAGGTTCAGGTACAGGATCTCCAAACTCCCTTGCAGTATCTATCCAGAGCTGGATCGCTTCTTTTACGTTGGCAAGGGCGGATTCATAAGAGTCTCCATGGGCCATGCACCCCGGCAGTTCAGGAACTTCCGCCAGATATGCCTGATCTTCTTCGCTCCAGTAAATGATTGTTTCATATTTATACATTACATGCCTCCAGTTAGTTTGTACCATAAAAGAATTGAACGGATCTATTTTACTTGATATGGCTTCGCATTGCCGTCATCTCGTTGCAAGTTGATTTTTTCGGCTACACCCTGCTTTCTGAAAATATGATGACTTCCTCTTACCCTTTCTTCAAATCCCAACCGCTTTAAAAGACTGCAAATCTCTTCAAAGCTCAAGTTGGCATCCGACTTACCCTGAAGTATTTTATCAATCAACTTTTCATGTTTTCCCATGACTTCATTCCATTCATGCCTGAAAGTATCGCTGTAACACTAAAAATCATCAATAAAAGCCAGATCAATGTTTACCGGGATCCGGTCATATTCGATCCTGGTTTCCGGGTCCCGGAGCACCAGGGAATAATCCTTTGTGCTGTTATAGTCGCCTTTTTTAAGCATCAGCCTTACCGAGCGCTTGCGCTCCTCCATGGAGTCAGAACTGCTGTCAAATGTCACTGTCTGCTCATCGCTTATGAGTTCGTCGCCGTCCCGGATGGAAACCACCAGGGTCCTGGGAAGCATGCGCTGGGAAACCTTTTCGGTCTGGATAAATTCAAACCTGTGGATGGTGTTGACTATCTTGCGGTTGGAGCCCAGCAGGGACACCCCGACCTTTTTGACGGCATCCATGGCCGCAGCCCTGGTATCAAGCTCTTTTACCTTTATAATGGGCACCACTACTTCCTGGGGCATGGCCCCGCCGTGGGTAAACCTGGCCCCGCCTGAAAAATGAAACCGGGTGACCCCCCTGGGAATCCAGAATTCCATGTCATCGCTGGTGCCTGCTGTTTTCCTGGTGCTGCCGTGCAGGGCATTGCCGGCCCGGCCCAGGTTGTACCCCAGGATATAACGTTTCTTGGCCTTGACGGCCCCTTCCGGTTTGTGGCTGATGCTGCTTTTTTCCAGGTGGGTGGGAGCCACGTCCCGGTACAGAAAGCCGTGATCAGCAGTGACCAGGACATTGGAGCCGTTCAGGCTGTTGACCACAAAGCGCACCAGGGAAGCCAGCTCGGAAATGGTCTTGCGCACCGCAGCAAAGGTTTTCTTTTCCGTGGCCGCGGTGTCCCCGGTGGCGTCAATCTGGTTGTGATAGATATAGATCACCCGCCAGGGACGCACCAGTTCCCGGCCCTGGTCCTTGCTCATGGCCAGCAGGTCTTCCGCCCTGACCGCAACCCCCTTGTGCCTGGAGAGGATCTCGTTTCTCTGCTCCAGGGTGGCGCAGGGCAGTCCGTCCACCAGGACCTGGTCTGTACCCTCCTTGTATCCGTAGCGGTCAAAGGGCATGAGCGAGGCCATGCCCAGGGCCGTGTAGCTGGGCAGCACTCCCAGCTGCGTTGAGAGTTCAGCCCTGAACCTGGACTTGGTATTGAGCTCCCCGGCAAGCTCTTCGGCTGCTTCATAGCGCAGGGCGTCGCTGATGATGACATACGCCTTATGCTTGGGATGTTTCAGGATGGGCTTGACCATGACCGAAAAAAAGCCCTGCTGATTGACCGCCGATTCCAGCCTCCAGTTGTTGACCAGCCCCTGCTCTCCTTCCAGAAAACTTCCCCAGGACATGCTCAACTGATCCAGGTACCAGCCGGAATAGCAGGACTCAACGCTTTCCTGCACATCCTTGAGCACGTCCCACCCGGCCAGTTCAACCGTGTCCGCAGCCTCGTGAAAATGACGGTAAAGCTGGTCAAAGCGAAAAAGCTTTCCGACGTATGCCTGGTACATGGACTCGGCTCCGGGAAAGCTCAGGCCTGTATCGTGCTCACGGCGCAGCAGGAAAAGGTCCAGGGCGGCTTCCAGTGCCTGGTAGGTGACTGCGTAGATGCTCATGCCCTGCTCTGAAGTCTCAAGCTGCACAGTGGCCCAGTGCCCGTCTCTGCGGCGCTGGATCAGGGATTTCAGGTCTTCCTGCCTGTCAGGGCCATCCCGGATGATTCTGTCCCGCAGGCAGCGGATAATCCTGCGCTCCACCGCCTCAAAGGACATGACGTCCACAAGGTTTTGTTCATCATACCTGTCCAGCAGATCCCCCAGCCCCAGCTCTTGGGCCACCTGGCCGGAAATCCGGCCGTATTGCCGGTAGTGTCCCATGTGACTGCGCCACTGGGCCGCAAACACGGAGACATTGGCCCCCACTCCCTGGCCCTGCAGCAGAAAATGCTGCAGGGAGCCCGGGGCTTTGCCCCTGAGGTTGCTGGCCAGGTCTGTGACCAGGATGCGGATGAGCAGGTCCGGGATACCCGGGTCCTGTACATGGTAGCCGAATGTCCTGGCCATCTCCTCCCAGAAAAAATCCTCCAGGCCGAACTTTTCAATCTCGGACCAGGCTCCTGGAGGTGTCCTGAAATCGCATGCATCCCCCTGACACATCTCCCCAAAGAGCTTCATCAGGATGTCGAAGATGCCTGCATGCTCCGCCCTGGTAAGCACCGCCAGCATCTTCAGGTCCAGGTCCTTTTCCCGGTCCTCGGCAGTGATGAGTTTTTTCAGCCGGGACACGCGATCCTTGTTGTCGAAGAATTTCCTGCGCCTGGCCAGGTGCTCGCGCATATAGTGGTGAGTAAGCCCCAGTTCGCTCAGGATGAGGCTTGGCTTGTCCGCATAAAAGCTGTAGCTGTAGAGCCGGATGTCCAGGAGCCAGTCCTTGTCCGGGTCGGGCTCGGGTATGGCAGAATAGATCAGGTATTTGCCGTCTTGATCCTCGAGCTCCAGCCTGACCTTGAGCTCAAGCAGGCTCTGTTCCTGCAGGTTGATGACCTGCACCCCGTCCAGTTCCAGCCCCGGGGCCAGGTCCATAAATTCCTGGTCTGGATCGTGCCAGAAGACTATCCTGTGTCCTTGCGCGTGGAAGAGGTTGTGCAGACTGTCGGTTATACGGGTGATGTTCATTAATTTACAACCATTTTGGGATTATCCGGTCTTATACTTAAAAATCGCTTCCATTACATCTTCCAGGCACCTTTCTTCTGAGGAATACAGGTTTCTTTGATGCTCAATATGTTTGTGGTGGGATGCGACTGCAAAAAGTCTTTTTGCAGTCACATCTTGTGGTGCGGGCGTTATCCCAACCCATCCCTGCAAGCCTGTTCAGCCCGGGCTGTTTCATCTTTTGTACGAATTGTGTCCGCCAGCTTTTTTTCTAATGTCTGGGGGCTTACTTCTTTGATTTTCCCATCTTCCCAAATTACGACCGGAGTATTGAACATTTTAGCTCGCTGGACAACATTATGTGAAGCCAGGCGAAAGGCCTCGTCAGCCTCTTTGGCCATAGACATCGGGGTGTCGTTATTCATTCTGATCCTCCCTGGAAATGGAATTGTATATATCCGGCTCGAATATCATAGTTCTGCCGTCCTCCTCGTGAGCCACAGCACGGGGAGTAAGCAAAGAAGCATTGTATATACGCAAGACATCAATAACTGGTCTGTAAAGTTTATACAAATTTTTCAGTCCAGCATAATAGCGCCTGATGATAATATCTGAAGGCACATTGTGACCACCCTGCCTGACGCGCATCTGAACTCTGGAAATGGCCATATCAGGATCAGGAAGCCAGAGAAAAAAAAGAAATACTCGATAATTGAGTTTTTTCATACGTATCAGCAGCTGGGCATGGGATCTGCCTGCCAAGGTGGTTTCAAACGCAAAGGATTTACCCTCTTCTGCCAGTCCGTGCACCCTTTTCAGGAATAAACGTGCAGCCAGCATTTCCTGGGTATGCGGTGCAAAAGGGGAGAGCCCGGCTGCTATAAGGTCGGCATTAACAAATTCATAACATTTCGCAAAAGATGGTAAAAACTTTTCTGAAAAAGTGGTCTTGCCGGCTCCATTGGGACCGGCAATAATGTATACATGAGGCTGGGTGTCGCCCTCCATCATAACCCCTCAGCCTTCTGTCCGGTAACCGCCTTGACCTCTGCCGGCAGGTCCCCGAATTTGCCGTAGTTCACCTTGACCCCGTCGTCCAGATCCAGGCTGATGCGCTGGTCTGCATAGTGGCGCAGGACTTCGTCGAAGCGGCGCAGCTCCTCCTGCTTCTTGCGCATGCTCTCCAGTTCCTTTTCCAGCTTGTTCCTGATGCTGCCGGACCCGGCCCTGTCCCGTTCCTGCTGCAGGTACTCCAGGCGCGCCCGGTATTTGCCCTGCAGAGGGGTGACGTACATGCCCCGCATCCTGGACAGGGTGGCTTCATTGTAGCGGTGCAGATAGACCAGGCATTGAAAGGCCCGCTTTTTGCCGCTGGAGAAGAGCCAGTAGATGGGACGTTTCTTATAGACCCGCAAATGGTAGTCCTTGAAAAAGGAAGTGCTGATGAACCGTCTGATGGTCTGGATAGGAACTTCACCCTGTTTGGGGCCAAGGCTGTCCGCGATGAACCTCAGGTTTTCATCTAAGTTTTCTCGTGGCCAGGCAGTGGCAATGAATTCCTGAAATCTGACACTGGCATCATCCTCAAACCAGTCTTCATCCATGATGGGCACAATACCGTCATCATCAGCAGGAAAGGTCTGGTACCTGTTTGGATCAAAGCCCTCATTTCCACTGTGGGCATAGATGAGGCCCGGCTCATCCAGGGAATACCTGCCCATCATACAGCCTATGGCATAAGAGATTAGCTCCTTCATGGTGTCAGCCTTGAGCATTGTCTCAAGATCGTCATCTGATCTGTTGCCACCATAACGGTAATGGGGATTGCAGGTCAGGGTGATCTCTTTCAGGGGCACTTCTGGAGTCAGTTCATCCTGCAGGCAATAAGCTTCGATGAAGATACGATTGTTTTCTTCCTCCAGACGCTGCATTTCACTGGTCATTTCCTGCCAGTAGGTGCGGACATGGGAATAGGTTGAGGATATGGTGTTGGATTTGTGGTCAGGGTTCAGCAGGGGGAAGATGGTGAAGTCCCAGGAGGTTTCGTATGAGTCCCAGTCGGTTTTGGAGATCATGCGCAATTTTTTTGTCAATTGTTGAATCTGCGAAGAATATTGAGTTAATTCATTATGTAGAATTGGCAAGTTGCCGATCTCCCAAGCTTGGAAGTTCAGTGTGGGATTAATCGCAGTTATCATCGCTCTCGCAATCGGCGAATTTAAGAAGGCTGCAAGAATGTATATCTTGTTGGTATTGTCTGGGAAAGCAGCAGAACCACTGGCATCAAAAAGGCACCCTTTTTCTGTTAATCTAACTGAAAAGAATCCAGAAGTAACGGCAGACCAATTTACGTTAGCACGAAAAATAAATTTTTCATTAAAAGCATGGGCAGGAATCTTTCCATTTTCGTCAGCCATAGTTCTTAAACGCTTCCCATCATTCTCCCAATCAACAACATATTCTAGGTTGCCATAATATTTTCTGAAAGGCCCCCCCTTTTGATACGGAAACCATTTACACTTTGAAGCCTGAGCATCTACACGACTTGAACAGCTTAGTGATATTTTTGCAGCAGAAACCTCGTGAGCAAATCTAACAAAAAGTGAATTATTCCCCGTTATCATTCCGGCTCGAGGTGTTGCAAATTCATAAAGTGGCAAACCACATTCAAATCCACTTATAATATTTTCACTCACCCAATATGCAATCGGACTTCCAGGAATCTTCTTGAAGTCGGAGGCAGAGACAAAGAATCGGTTAACCTCACCTTTCTTGAGGCCCTCAATCTTAGCTTCTTCTGACTTTTCATCTGTAAGCCGAAGATAAGTGCCCTTGAAATCTTCCAGCCTTTCATTGAATAAAACAAATGTCGTGGTCTGGACCACTTCGCCGCTGATGCTGTCAAAGGCCCTGGCCCCAAGATGAGCCATGGTTATGATCGTTTCTGTATCAAGAATTTTATTTCTGAGCTTTTCAAAGCTGGATAAAAACATCCAGCTCTGCATTGTGATCAGGGCTGAAAAGCCATGATCTTTAGTCATTTGAAGGTTGCGCTCAATAAACATGGCAAACAGGTCAGACTTGCTGTCAGGATAATTATCCTTAGCAAACTTCTTCAGCTTGGAATTAAGCCCTCCACTCCCCATATACGGCGGATTGGCCACCACAAAATCGTATTTTTCAGCCAGGAGCCTGGCCTGGTGCACCAGGGGAGCCAGGGTTTCTGCCAGGCTTCGGGCATAGGCGTCCTGCTTTTCGGTATTGACCAGGAGATTTTCCAATGCAGGCAGGGAATCTTTGATGTTTCCCGGGACTGTCAGCAGGGACCCAAAGGTTTTGCCGTCCTGAAACAGTTGCAGCAGGGATTCGATGTTTTCCCTGCTTACCTGCACAGTGCTGGTGCCAGGTTGTCTTTTCAGCAGTCCCTGTTCCAGGTCCTGGGCGTCCAGGCCGTTAGTCTCCTGGACGGCCATGACATTGAGCCGGACAGGCCTGTCCCGGTTCAGGATGCGCCGGTCATCAGCCCTGGCCTTCATGAACAGGGTGAACCTGGCCAGCTGGGCGGCCCGGTCGTCTATTTCCAGGCCGTAGAGATTCTTTTCCAGGATGAGCCGGGGGATGTCCCGGGTGCGGTAGCCCCGCTCCTGATAAATATCCTTGAACAGCTCATAGGCCTCGGCCAGGATATGCCCGGAGCCGCAGGCCGGATCCATGAAGGTCAGTTCCTCCGGGTTCAGCTGGCCAGGGGTTATGGAATCCAGATGGGCCTGGACTTCAGGGTCCTGCTCAGCCGGCTGGATGTAAAACTCCATCCTGTCCTTGATGCTTGAATCCGGGTAGGTCATGAGCCATTTTCGGCCCAGGGTGTTCTGGACCATGTACTTGACGATCCAGTTGGGAGTAAAAAGCTGGGTGGCAGCAGGAATGTCCTCACTCTTGACCACCTTGCCTATGACCTGGCTCTTCTTTTCTGAAATGTAGAACTGATACAGCCAGCCCACAATCTCGATTTCCTGCCAGTCTGTTTCCGGGATTTCACTGATCAGCCCGCGCAAAGGGGAGTTGGTCTGGAGCAGATTGTCAGGAAGAAGCAGCTCCATGACTTTGCTGAAGCGTTCAAAGAGAAAAGGCATGACCCTGTTCAGGGCATTGCACTGGGCAATGATGAGCATGCGGTACAGCTCGTGGTCCTTGTCCCCGGCCAACCTCAATTCTGCCACTTTTCCCCTGTCCAGTTCCGGCAGATCTATGCTGGAGGCCTTCTCAAGCATCTCAGGGATGTCAGAGCCGCTGGGGTTGCTGAGCACCCTGATCCCGTGTCCAAGGTAGTCGTGCAGCTCCATATAGCGCAGGGCCACAAACCTGTTGAACCAGGTGTAGGCAGCTTCTTCCATGACCTGGTCAAAGCCTTTGCGCTTGATGAGCTGTTCAAGCTCCTGGCGGGTCTGTCCCACTTCTCTGGGCAGGGGCCTGCCAGCGATAACAGCCACATCACCCTGGATTTCCACAGGTTCGATTTTGTCCTTAGACAACCCCAGTATCCCGGCCCGGTCAGTGACCGCCTTGATAAACTCGCGTCTGGCAGCCGGGGCATAGGCTTTAAGTATGCTGGTGTTCATCCAACCCTTTCTTTCAGTTGTACTTAATTTTAGTCTTTTAATGGGAAAAAATCACTGCAGCCTGATGCGCACATTGTCCTTGAGTTCCTGCAGGAGCTTTTGTTTCAGGTTCTGAACGAACTCCTCCACGTCCTGGTTGCTTTCCAGGTACTGCCTGGGGTAGACTGTGGAGAACTTTATTACCCTGGTCTCTTTTTCCGGCTGTAGGCTGTACTGCCCAGCTTCTTCCCGGATATTTTCCTCCACCTTATCCAGGGCTTCTTCCTGGGTCTGGCGGAACTCTTCCAGTTGATATGATATGTTGGGAATGCTTGTTTCTTCTGCTATGTGTTTCTTGAACTGCTGTAAGGGAAAAAGTACCTGGTTGTTGAAGTCGGAGCTGGAATTCAGGCTTTGCAGTTCCTGTTTAACCTGCTCGATTCCGGATTCGACATCCATCAGTGCCTTTTCCCTGCGCTGCTGCACCAGCTGCTCATTGATCCGGGAGACCTGGGACACCAGGGGTTCCACTTCTTTGAGCATTTGGTATGGAGACGGGGCGTTTTGGATTTCTTCCAGGCGGGCAAGAGCCCTGGAGGCCTCCTGGTGCTTGGCCAGTACTGCCTTGTTCCTGGAAAACCCGGACAGGGAGTTTTTGAGCTTTTCCCATACGGCAAGCTGATTGGTATAAAAATCATCCAGGGTGTGCAGGTCCTCTATGGTGTCATCCAGGTCTTCCCTGCACTGGTTGAAGTTCTGAATGAACTCGTAGGTGTCACTGACTGTCAGAAGCTTGTGAATACATGCAAGGCCATCCTGGATCTCCTTTTGTCCGGGATATTCTCCTGTGCTGGCCAACTGCCTGTATTGCTGCAGTGTTTTTTGCCGGGTCTCAAGCTCGAGGCGAATGGTTTTATCCAGGTCATCAGGGCTTTCCGGGCCTATCTTTCCGAACAGGTCCTGGCAATGTTTGCGGGCCTTGCGCATATCTTCCATGGAAGGGGTCTTTCGCTTCAGGATTTTGATGTTCCTCCACCTGGTTGTCCTGAGCATGGGATCCACCGCCTCTCTGGGTTCAAGAGAAGCACCGTCCATAATCAGATTAAGCTCTCCGGACATGTAGAGCTTGGCAACCAGGAGCACCACCTCCCATTCCGGCCAGCCAAAAGGCCTGCTGCGGAAGTGTTCCACAAGATCGCTTAAAATCACATGAGGTTTTTTGGCTGCCATGAGAGAAATGTATTCCCGGATCTCCTCCATGGCCTGCCTGTTGGGTTCCTGCTCTTCATTCTGCAGGTCCAGCCGGCCTATGTCCGTGGTCAGAAGTACGGCCTTAATCTCATTGACCGGGTCCTGGTGCAGTTTTTTCAGGTAGCTGAACTTGTTGTACAGGTTCTGGATCACATATTCGATGCCATTCTCAATGGCAGCCTTGGGGCTGGAGGATTTCACCTCCAGGACCTGGCCCTGAGCATAAAATCCCCCCTCCACAACCAGGTGCTCCAGGAGGCTGCGCATTCTGTTGCGGCGGTCATGGTTCTCCTCCTGCTTGTCCCGCAGGATACGCTTGAAGGAGTGGGTCTGGGAAATATCGCTTTTTTGCCTGATGTATTTGTCTGTCTGGAGGAAGGTCCGGACCTCGCGCTCCAGGGCCTGGCTGTCCCCGAGCCTGATGAGTATACGGCCCCTGTCCTCGGAGGTGTGAGAGATGCACCTCATTTCAACAAAGGATAAGAACTCGTCATTTAACGGAGTTATCACCTCCAGGGAGATTTCCTGGTCCAGTCTGGTCCCGAAGGGGTGTCCGTCCAGGAAGCGGTTGAAACCGTAATCCCGCATATAGGGTTTGTAGCGGTACTGTTTTTGATCCTTGAGTATATCCGCGAAAACAATCTCTGATAAAAGCCTGACCTCGTCGGCCCCGGTCACGTCCACGCCCTTGATTTCCCGGTTTACGTCGCGCTCCTCGTTGGTCAGAAAAAAATACAGATCCCCGTTGCGGCTGATGAGGGTCTGTTGCTCCAGGCGCTGCAGCCCGGCCTCGATCTCCTGCTTCAGGCTCAGGCGGTCCGCATCCACCTCCTGGATAAACAGGGTGACCAGGTTATCCACGTTTGGTTTGAGGATTTCCACGTAGCGGATGAGAAACAGGGTCTGCAGCAGTTGTATGTCCAGGGGGAGCTGGAGCCCAGGGTTTTCCCGGGCCTGGTCAACTGTGCGCTTCACTGCGGTGTCCAGAAAGCTCTCAATGGGCGGGTAGAATAAATGCAAAGGAACCAGGGCGCCGGTGTGCTGTTCCGAGATATTCTTGGCCGCGGACTGAAAGGCATCCAGCATGGATCTCTCCCCCTGTCCCAGGTGCATGCCGGTGGCCCCGGCAGTGCGGATGGATTCAAAAACCTTCTGGACCAGCTGGAAATGAAATGGAGGAAAGGGATAGTTTTTTACAAAATCCTGGTTGTTATCAAAGGATCTCAGGCTGACGCTGTCCTGGGTGAAGCTGAGCTGGTTGCGCAGGATGTCTCCTTTGGAATTAAAAAGGCTGTCCAGTTCACGGGAAGCCTCGCTCTTTTTTTCCAGCAGCCGGGACTGGATGACCTCGTCAGTGTTGGAGCTTGACAGGGAAAGCCTGGTGGTGAAGCGGTCCTGTATCTTGGAAAAATCATAGGCCCTGGATGATTTCAGGTTGCCGATAATGGATTCCATGTCCTCCTGGGATGTAACCACCACCCAGGCCCGGCCCTGGCAGATGCGGCCCAGATCCTCGGTAAGGGTCTGCAGGTTGAGCATCATGTGCCCGTCATCGCCAATAAACTGGCCCACCTCGTCCACAAGGAAGATGATGCGGTGATCTTTGCCCTTTTTGTCCAGATACTCCTTGACCCTCCCGGCAAAATTCTCAATGGTCAGGCTCATGTTCTGTTCAGCCTTGTCAAACCACTCTTCTGCGGATTCCTGCCTCTGCCCCAGGGTCATGGAAAGTGCCTGGACCACTTCGTCCTTGCGGAAATAATATGCGTCCCGAACTTCTTCCCAGTTCTCGCTGCTAAGTTCCTGGAACCGGCTGCAGAAGTCCCCGTACCTGCCTCTGTTTGAAAGGTAGCGTTCCATTTCGGCGATATGCGGGGCATCTCCCGAGAATCCCTGCATCTCATTGAAGACCTTCCAGAAAACTGACAACAGCGCTGCGCGTCCTTCCTGAACATCGGCCTTGCTGTCGATGTTGAACAGGATCACATCAGAGCCTGCAGCTGCTGCCTTTTTTACATCCGCCAGGAACATGGGGTCCTGGATCTTGTTTTCAAAAAAATCTACAGCCCGCCTGCTTTCCCTGGTGACCGGGTCGGTGGCTTCAATGTTTTGCAGAATGTAGGAGATGATCTTTAAGAAATGCGATTTACCGGATCCGAAAAAACCGGAAATCCACACACCGATGAGCGCGGATATGCTTAGATCGTGTTCACTTTGCCCGACTGAGTTGAAGGACTCAAAAAACCTGCGCAGGTGCCGATCCATCTCCCTGGTAATTACGTATTCGTTAAGCTCCTGCCAGACAATGGCGTCGTCCTTCTGTTCGGCCTTGACCACCCCGTTGATGGGCCGGAAAAGATCCTTGGCAAATATGTCCTTAATCTGCATGCACAGTACTCCGTTGGTCTTGCTTTAGCGGTGGCACCAGGCGAAAGGCCCGGTAATAGTTGCTTTTATTGAGCCTTCCAAAAAGGCGCAGCCCCTGGCCGTCGTACCGGCCGGGGTAGAATATGATCAGGGGAGTGTCCTGCATCAGGGGATGCAGGCAGTTGAGAAGGTTGTGAGTGCGCAGCATGGGCCAGCTGCTGCCGATGCCGGACATGAGGACCAGGTCGTGCTCTTCAGGCCTGGCAGCCTGGGCAAGGCAGGATGCTATCTTCCGGGCCTCCAGGGGTCCCTTGAGGGCCTTCAGCAGGGCTTCATCTCCCTTTTCCTTCTGTAACTGGAAGGCCCGGTCCAGGAGCTTTCTCTCCCGGAGATAGTCAATGATCAACCTGAACAGGTTTACGTGGGTAAAGGCCAGATCCGGTCTGCGCCTGGCAAGCTGCTCCTCAATGGTCTGGATGAACCGGCGCACCTGGAGTTCGTACTCCGGTTCATAGTCGAAGATGTAAAACCCGATCTCGTTTCCAAGCCCGGCATTGGACAGAAGCTCCCTGGACAGCAATCTGTCAATGACCTGGTTGAGGCGGTTCTCGAAAGGTGCGCTCACTTAAAGACCTCCAGGCAGTGCAGGATATAGTCTTCATGGTTTTCTTCCAGCAGGGTACGGACTTCGCCCAGCAATAAGAAAGGCTGGATGCGCTTGCTCCTGGTTGTGTCAATTATTCCGGCCTCGGCCAGGATCCTGAATGACACCTCACGGACTTTCCTGCGTGTTGATTCTGACCAGGCCCCGATTGATGGGTCAATTCCCTGGCCCTGCTCAAAAAACACATCCCAGTCCCGCAGGGCGAGTTCTTTCTTGAAGGTTTTG
>Ga0207421_10004694_pt1 | contig 15614 bp, 14 predicted proteins | sample SodLakKL_010_SED_4_FD_187542 | JGI IMG/M metagenome (GOLD analysis project Ga0207421, IMG submission 187542) | Alkaline sediment microbial communities from Lake Tanatar, Kulunda Steppe, Russia - 8KL_010_SED (SPAdes) (version 2) | ecosystem: Environmental > Aquatic > Non-marine Saline and...
GGTTGAAATGCGTCCGCCTGATCCATGGTTATTTCCATAACCGGCTGGGCATAGCTCCAGTCCAGTGCTGTAGTGCCGGTCGGTGTCAGTGTCCGTGTGCTCGGGTCGGTGGTTACGGCGGGCAGGTCACCGAGCTTGGTTTCTTCGCTGTCGGTAAAAGCGTTCGTGTCTGCATTGTTTTCATAGGCGGTCTTTATTTCAGCATCCGTCTGGTCGGCAGTTGCGCCCGATTCAATGCCATCCAGCTTAGTTTTATCCCCATTGACAAACTCCCCTTCAGTAAGTATATCCTGCTTCCCCGCCAGCTCCGCATTGGTGTCAGCGGGGATATTACCGATACGAGTCTTCTCCGTACTGGAGGGCAGGTTGTCGTGATCGTAATCCTCCTCATGCCCCTCCACGGACACCTCGGACCCGGTGAATTTCAAGTTGCCTTCCGTATCGGTAATATAGGGGCGGACGATATCATCATACCCTTCCACCTTGACCCAGTACAGGGCGTCAGCTTCCGGGGAATCCGGCAGTTCATCAACTTTATAAAATTTAATATCGGTCATATAAGATCTCCTACCAGTCCGTCTGCTCCCATTCCAGGTTATATACCACCTGTATATGTTCTATATCCTGATCAGGTGTGTACATCGTTCCTTCTCCCAGAAGATCGTATATCGGACGCCCGTACGGCAGGCGTTCCATAGTGATCTGTTTATACAGTACCGGGTTTCCCTCAACGACCGCCCCGGGCGCCAGCACCAGGACCTCGTGGATCCGTCCGGTCCCCGCGGCCACCCACAGGTCCCCGCTGTGCAGTCTGGGAAAAGCCGGACGGGTCATGGACACTTTCTCGTCCCCCGCGGCCCCCAGGGGCTCCCGGGTCTGGATCTGACGGGGGCCGCGCTGCAGGTATCTCATGTACATCTCAATCCCCGGCAGATATCCTCCTTCTATCCCCGTCCCGTAACAGTCCGGACAGGTATCCGACGAACCGCCGTCCAGATAAGGATCGGAACAGGTCGTGCACGAGGGCCCGTGCACCCGTTTAGGATAAAGCACCCCCTCCACCCCGCCGAAAGATTTTTTAAGTAATTTCCGGTCATTGTCCAGCAGGGTCCGGACGATCATAAATCCTTCTTTCGTAAACAGTCCCGTTTCCGGAAACGCTCCGGAATACAGGGAGGTGCCGGTATCAGACAGGTCTGGGATAAGCTCCAGCCGGTACTCCCGGTCCTCTCTAAGCCCTTTCATAGTCTCGTCCCCGTCCACCCAGAACATAGCCCGGGAGATCGGGGCGTCCGGGTTCATCAGCACCCAGTCCCCTCCGACCCGGCGCTTGTATATATTAACGCCCGGATCAGGGGCGGTGACTGCATCTCTTATCTCCCAGGACAGTCTCCGGGTAGTCCTGTCATCCGGAGACACCTCTATAGTACTGAACGGTCCTTTATCCATTATCCAGTCCTGTTAATATGAAGGATGAGGGTGTATACCCGCGAAAGAGGCGGCGTTTCGATTGGCCTTGACCATGGAGACCCAGTGACGATACTCCTGTATCATCCTGGTTCCCTGCTCTAAATAAAATTCAGCCCGGGCCCTGGAGTCGCCGGCCACTCCCTCTCCCTGCACCGGTATGCGATTGCGCTGCAGTTTATGACCTTTAGCCAGCAGCAGTTCCCCGGCCGCTCCGATGGAATGATGATAAGTAAAAGGAAAGTCCTCCCAGTCCTCATAGACCGGCTGGATCAGGGGCAGTGACTCGTTCCAGTACTCGACGGCCCGGCGCAGGGCCCATTCTATATCGTCATCCACGAAATCAAGCTCGTCAAGGACCTCGTTATCCTCATAGGTCCTTTCCATTATCATATTCCGAACATCATCCACTGAAGCGGCCATAATACTGATCTCCGATTAATTATTTGAGAGGATTCGCCTGGAAAACATTCACCGGCTCTTCGTTCTGTCCGGGATTATCGATCGGATGGATAGGCACCTCTTCATTATCCCCGGGAATTTCCGGATTCATCTTCTCGCTGTCGGAAAGGGCTTCGGCCCGCCTCTGTTCCACTTTCTGACGTTTCTCCTCGTACTCTTCCCGTTTCTTCTTTTCCAGCGCAGCCCGTTTTTTCTCCATATCCTCGGCCTGCTGACGGGCCTCTTCAGCTTTACGCATCTGGTCCGCGGTCTCTTTATCCCGGCCCTCTTTACGGGCGAACTTCTCGGCTTTATCCACACTGACCGGGGTTTTTTCTTTATTAACCCGCAGATTTGTGCGGATCGTCAGTTTGACCATGCCCTTCTCCCACTCTCTTTCACAATCCTCCGCGGCGGCCTGGTCCCGGCACATGGACGGGTAAGCCCCCTTAAACACTCTGGTCTCTCCTTTGTTTAACCATTCCCCCTGATCCGACAGCCATCGGACCCTTCGCCCGCGGACGAGATTAGTAATATGTGTTTCCAGTATTATGTGTTCCATCTTTATACTTCCTTAAATTATAAGTTGAAAGAAAAAGGGGCCGCCCTCAACGGACGGCCCCTGCACTGTCCGGACCATCCCCGGACAACTTACGAGTCTCTAAGACCTGTTAAGACTCAAGATCCGGCCGCCAGTCTTCAGCGGTGCCGGTGAAGTCCGCACGCGCGAAGGCGGCGATATTCTTCCAGCACTGGCCGAGATATTCGTAACCGAAGAACTTAAGCATATAGTCTTCTTTCTTGAAACTCATGGTGGCGTCTGTCACGATCAGGAAGTCGCCGATATAGTCCTGCGGGGCGAACATAAAGATCGAATCATTGGGGACCAGGTCCCGTTTGATCGTCACGATCGCCTGCATACCCATCAGCGGCATCTTGGTCCAGCCGTTCTTGAACAGATCCTCAGCTCCGGGACCTCCGAGAGCATCGTGGTCCATGCCTAGAATGTTCGATACGAACGAATGGTTGATCACGCAGGTTTCCACCGGAAGCGCGTTATCGGTCTCGCCGATACCGTTACGAGCCAGAGCCATCGCCTGACGGGAATAGCTTCCGACTGTAATCCAGCCCCGGGCGCCCGTCTGCTTCAGATGAATATCGTCAGCATCCGTGGCGTTCCGGCTTCCAAGACCCGATTCGACCGACGAGAACATATTAACATCCTCGCGATACAGCATATCCTTCAGAATAAGCTCGTTGAAGAGCTCCTTCAGAGAATAGGTGTAGGTCGAAAGCTGAGCCACGTCGGCCGTATACCGCTTGGAAGCGATACGATCGAACATAACCCGGTATTTCGGAGCGCCGATATACGCGTCATTAGGTCCAATACCCAGGGACAGGTTGACAGCCCCCGCGCTGGACGGTTCCATATTGCGGACCACGCAGGGTTTGTCCGTATCCACCTGCTGGGTGAATTCGGACGGCGTGATCGTCTCGGGTTCCATCACCGCCCGGGCGATACCATTTTCATGGGCCCGGAGGTGAAGGTATTCAGAAGTACCCTCGGCAGCCTCTTTATGGCGGGAGGGATCATCGCTCTGGAGCATTTCCAGAAGGCGAGCATTCTCAAGAGTATGTTTGCTCATCTATCAACCCTCCTTAAGAAGTTTGCACTTTAGGTATATTCATAGTCCAGAACTGCAGCAGAGACTGCCCGTACTGTCCTTCCACAACGCCCTTGCTGACCTGGCCGATGATAATATTATCATTATAATTGGCCGGGCTTTTCTTGACTTCAGCGTCTCCGTCGGAGGCGGTCAGGAAGTCATTAGCGTCGTAGGTTTCGGTCTGATCATACTCGGTGGTCTGTATTTCAAAACCCCCGGTCGCAGGCAGCAGTGAAGCCACCCGGCCGATCGCATTGCCGGCATCAGCTTTCGTGTCGAAATCCTCGGCCCCTCCCCGGGCGAACAACGGCATTTCGTCATCGGCGCAGCCCGCCTTGACAACGATATCCGCAACAGTCCGTCCCCGGACAGTATGGGTCGTGATTTCCTGAATTGAGACCACGGATCCCGCTTTCCAGTCCGCCCCGGCTACCGGTTTACCAGTCGTTTCCAGGGACTGGTTCATAATATAGCCGGACACAGGCTGGAGCAGGTTGTCATAGGTCTGAGAAGGATCAAATGCTCCTTGATCCCAGCTGGCAGAAGTAGTAGCCATAACCTTATCTCCTCATATATCTTATTTTCCGAACAATTTCTGCCACACGCGATCCGATGCGGGAATTTCCTCCCGCGACCGGCTGTTCGAAGAACCGCCGTCATCATCCACGGTGACACCTATGCCCATATCGGGCATTTTCTGCATTGACGCAATCTTGTCTGTAAATACCAATAGTCGTCCCGGATTCTCCTGGATATCTTCAGCGACCTTGTCTATCTCGGCCGCGTCCACATATCCCAGTTCCTTCAGACTGTTGACGGTATTCCGCAAGTCCGTCTCATTAAACACTTCCTTGGGACGTTCCGCGGAAGCGGTCTTACGGCCGTTCTCCTGAACCAGCTCGTTAACCTTCTTCTGCAGTTCGTCAATCTTTCCCTGTTTATCATCCGCCTCTTTCTGGAGGCCGTCTATGATATCCCGAGCCAGCACAGCGTGTTCCGCCGCCGCTCGTTCCAGGGATATATTATTTTGTCCGCTCATAATCAACCTCCGTCAATAGTTACGGGAGAGGCACGTCTATAATATCTTCGTCTTCAGCCGCCGGAGCCTCTTCAGTTTCCGGTGCAGGTGTCCTCCTTTCTTCTCCTTCTTCTGGAGGAACAGCTTCTCCTCCGCCCAATTCGGCGGCGGCTTCCTCACCGGCCTGCAGTGACAGTTCCAGAATTTCCTGATAAGACAGGCCCTGCTCCTTCAAGCGTTCGATCAGCTCTATAGCCTGCATAACGTCCTCTTCAGACGCTCCCGCTTCCTCCAGGTACGTACTGAGCTCCTGGATGTCCTCCTCCGTTACTTCCGGGACCTCTTCCGCCCCTTCTTCCGGAGCCGGAACCGGAGCTTCTGCCGGGACTTCCTCAGCCTGCTCGGCCTTTACGGCTTCCGCCGCTTCCGGGGGCAGCATTTCATCGGGATTCTCACTGGCCAGTTTAGCCCAGAGATTTTCCCATCCGCCCGCCTTACGGGCCAGACGTTCATCCACGCCGGCCTGCTTCATCAAAGCAATGTCGCGGGCGCAGGTCTGCCGGATAGGCAGAAGGAACCGGTACTGCTGGTTCATTTCCTGACGAAGGTCGGAGGCCACTTTATCCAGTACAGGGTCTCCTGAACGTCCGGAAGCGGTCTTTTTACGTCCTTTCGGCGCCTGCCTGGTACGCTCTACCAGACTCTTCCGGATATTACCTTCCAGGACTCCCAGGCGCTGCCGGTCCGAAGCCATCTTCTCTTCGCCTGATTTCGAACTTTCCTCAGTAGTCTCGGTAGATTCGCTCTTACGCTCCGTGACTTTCTTGAAATCACCTTTAACGCTCTCTTCCGCGTCACCGTGACTTACCGACCCGTCCGAACCTTCCACCCGGCTCTGGGCTTTCCGCGGGTTCTTGACCTTCTGGTTCGTGGAACCGGCCTGTTCAGCGGCGGGTTCGGAACCGATCTCCCCCTTGTTCTCATCGGTATGCAGGTTCTCCTTCTCGATCTCTTCGACCGAAGTGGCGTCCTTGGGCGTCACGCTCTCCATGAACGAAGTGAACCTCTGAATTAGATCATTGTTTTTCTGGCTCATTGTCATACTCCTAAATATATTCTTTTGACAGTATCTCTAAGAATTTCCGGATCGTTTCTCGCCGCTGTGACCGCGTATTTAACATACTCCCTGGCCACTTTTCCAGCCTCTCCGGACGCTTCTTTACCGGCCTCTCCGGACCGCTCTCCCGGTTCACGCACGATAGTCAGCCCTATCCGCCGTGATCTGTTTTCAGGCCCCAGGAGAGACAGGGCCTTATCCACTGTACGATTATAAGAAGGCTGATACACCGCCTTCCGGGGTTCGTACGCCCCGTCTTCGACCAGTTCCTCGCAAAGAGAACTGTCCACCCCTTCATCCGAAAAAAGTCCGCAAATTTCTTTATTTATTTCTCCGGCGGGAACCTTTTCCGGCTTCATGTTTAATAATATAACACAGAATTCCCGGGGTGCAAGTACTTTCTTGGAATTTTTTAATTTTTCCAGAATAAAATCTTTCGGCACATCCTCAAGAAGCCCTGAACATTCATCAAGCTCCTCATCCGCCGGCTCCTCTCCGGCCATCTGGATGACATCCTCCGGACAGGTCATGGCCGGCACTTCCTTCATCATCCTGGCCATCTTGTTAAGAGCCTCCGTCCGGGGCGCGGTGCTGACTGATTCCACCAGACCCTCCAGAGCGCTCAACGGGACATACAGCGAACCGTCCACCGCTTCTTTATAGCCCGGCCCGGCCGCTTCCTCCCGTTCTCCGGCCACTTTCTGGAGAGTGAAGGCTATAATCTCCGCCGGCCTCTGGACATTGCTGATATCATGAAATACCGGGACGTCAGTCAAAGCCACATGAGGTTCCCCCTGAGAATTCAATTTGAACTTCATCGGCCCCTTCAGATGGGAGCACTTGTCTTTAAGACTTCCCGCCCGCCGGCCGCAGGTGGAACATACATCGTCCTCGCAGACGCACCCCTGGGACCACTGGACCGGTATGTCATTAGCCAGATTCTCCAGAACATCCCGCCAGACATACTCGCCTTTCTCGTCCTTAAGGTCGTCCTCAATCTCTATTATAACCTCCCCCCAGTGCATATCAGGATTTATCCGGGCCTTTATGATATTCCCTTTAGGGGTCCCTTTTTTCCTGGAGTTCTGATGTTCGACATAGACCTTGCCGTAATTCATGAAAGTGTCGTCATGGTACTTCTTAAGTCCCCCGTCCAGATCCACATATCCCGGTGAATCTTTTTCAGGTTCACTGACGTAATGTCTCCGGGAGTCCTCGTTAAAATAATCGGCCTTGTTATTGGCCGAGTACCATTCACCGGCCCCGACAGTTATAATCCGCAGAAATGTGCGGCCGGGGCGTCCTGATATGTCCTTGACGAACTCTTTATCTTCGTCTGACGCTTCTTTATCCAGCTCTACACCCCCGGACCATGCCCTTAAAGGGACACAGATTTCCTCCGCCGGGGCGAACGCGGATGGTGATATACGTTTGAATAACATACTTTCTCCTGATTAGGGTGCCGGATATACATTAGCGGATCACTGGTTCGCTTCCGCCTTACGCCGGGCCTGTTGTTCCCGTCCCAGTTCCTGATCGGTCTGACCCAGCTCTTTCTTAACGGTCTTCAGCTGCTGATTAAGATCCTTAATCTCTTTAGCTGACAGCTTTTTATCCTCTTTAAGCCGGGACTTGAGCTCCTTCTCTTTCTCCCGCTCATCTTTGAATTTCTTCTGAAGCGCCTTATTCTTCTTATTCTGAATAACGCTCTTGTCTCCCTCATCAGCTTCCACTTTCCCGGGGGCTGTAACTTTAGCTGCCTCTTCCCGGCCTTCCTGCTCGGCCTTTTCTATATCCTCCTGGGTCTGTTCGGTCCTGATGTACTCCCGGTACTCATGCGGATCAACCACGCCCCGGCTTTCCAGATACTGCATCATCAGCACTTTAGCCATCCCGGGTTTCCGATATGCTGTAGGGTGCATCATCAGAGCCTCATTATACGCTTCCGCCAGTTCCTCCATCGGATAACGGGACAGATGCTTGTCGTACAGGGACAGGTTAAGGAAATTCTCTTTTGTCTGCAGTTCCCTCATGACCCTGTAGAACTCCGGTCCTCCGGCCTTGATCATCTCCATCTCCGGGTCATCCGGAGCTTTCTTGTAAGTGGTGAGCATTCGCTCGGCCATCCCTCCCCCGGTGGGAAGTTTCACCTCCCGGCCCGACAACGGGACTTTAGCGGTCGGCTGGACGTTAGCCAGTCTCCGTCCCAGCCCGTAAGCCAGTGTTTCCGATATACCGGCCTCTTTCCCCTGTTCCTCCGGTCCGGCGGAAGTCATCTGATAGAACAGCGACTTCCCTTCCGCGTCCGGGAAACGATAACCATTGCCCCGCCATTCATCCACTATCCGGGCCAGCGGTCCGCCGGCGTGCTTTTCAAAAACCTCCACCCGGCTGACCAGGTCTCCCAGTTTATTGATACCTGTAAAGAAATCGTCAACGGCCTTATGGAAACGGCTGGCCGGAAGGACCGCGGTGGAAGCCGTCTTTTCGACCGGAGCCTCCATGTCTTTCCCGGCCCGGGCTATGATCGTATTCAGCATCGTGGTTCCGTAACGGCCGTAGGCATTCACTGTCAGACGGGCCGATTTCTCCGCCTCCCGGCGCGGCATCCGGGCCAGCCGGTCCGCCGCTTCATTCAGAGCGTCGCCGACTTTAATCTTAGCCTGCTCCAGTTCCCCCCGCAGCCGGGACGACGCGTTTTTATACTGATCGTGCCAGTTGATGCACTTGTCGGCCAGCCAGGAATCACTCATCCGCATAAGGCCCTTGATATACCGATCCTCTTCAGCGGTCCCGGGATCTTTATCATCGGAAGCGGCTTTATCGACTCCCCGGTCCTCAGACGGAAGTACGGGACCTTCGTTCTTTGCTTTCGGTATGAACTTGTCCACCGTATGACGCACCGCGGCGGACACATCGGCCACCGGGAAATGACGGGCGTTCTCGTCCGACGAAGCCCGTTTAAGAACCGCGGCCGCTCTGGCTTTATTATAGAACGTGCCTAGCGTGGAGGTCAGCCCGGGGCCCAGATCACGATCTTCCGCCGTCTTGATCAGGGCGTCCGTCGGGGACATGCCTTTAGCTGTCAGACCCGCCATATCGTCCAGTGCTTCCGTAAGTATTTTCTCCTGATCTGTAGCCATCTCGTTCTCCTTAAAATATCAGCTGATCAACTTCTGATCACACTTATTAATCCCGGACCTCTTCTCTTCGGCTTCCAGCTGTTCCGGTTCAGTATCATTTCTTCCCTGGATGACACCGGCCACCCGCAGGGACATAAGCTCATCCAGGTACCGGTCGAACAGACTCTCTCCGCCCGTCTCCTCCTGGTGCGACCAGAGATGTCTGGTGCTGTCCAGGGTCATCGCGGCCTGTTCGGACCATCCGGCCTTCAACTCCTCAACGGCGTTCATAGCCCGGAACATATTCTCCTGACGTATGGCCGCGGCCATCCATTTCTGCTGTTTGTCCGTCATACTGCCGGTTTCCGGACCTCTGCAGACGGCGTTCATAAATTCTTCCGCTCCCCAGGTGTAGGAAAAGAGCTTCCAGACGTAATCACTGGTTCCCATAACTCCCGCCCGGTTCCCGGCTGAGGCCAGTACATTGACCGATACGGCCATCGGCGAGTCCCTGTATTCATCTATATCGAAAAAGAGCTTCCGGTACGCCGTCACAGCCTTCCCGGCCTTCCGGTCCCCTATCAGGTCCGCCAGGTCCTGGTCGGACGACGGGGACATCAGCAGGGCCTCCAGCATCCATTTCCACCCGCCCGGACGACTGTCCGAGAACGCCTCCAGGGCCGCCCGGCAGCCGGGATACTTGCGATCCAGTTCAGTACCGGAAGCCCCTTTCCGGTAATCCCGGTCGAACCTCCAGCCCCTGCCGATCCACTGGTCCTCTCCTTTAACCGGCCCGTCCGGACCGGTCGACACTATACGGGCCCAGCGCCACATAGGCGGTCTCATCCATCCGGGCAGGCCCGCGGGACCCTTTACGTCCGGCAGATTATTGTTACTTGACTGTTTCTTTTTACGGGGCATAATGTTCTTAAACGATCGTTGAACAAAAGGTAGAAAAACCTCATGCTCTTTGTGTGCCACGGGCGACGGTAAACTGCCCAATGAACACGGTTCATTTCAGCTTTCTCCGCCATCCGTCTATAAATCAAGTCGATATTCCAATTTCCCAGTAACTTTCTGGTCGCCGTTTCCTTAATTAAAAGTCAACCCAGATCCCCGACATCTCCGTATTCTTCATCGGCGATATCATAGCTCGGTTCAGCTTCCGAATCAGTCAGTTTCTCCCGGACGAACAGGACCAGATCCCCGAGTGACTCGAAAGTCTCATTAGCCGAACTCTCGAAGATCTCCATATCCTCGGCACCGAAGTTCTCCTCGAACTTGTCGTAATTCCAGTACACGGTCAGCAGATAACGGCCCGCGCTGTCCATAGCCATGGCCCATTTCTTGATCGCGTCGTTCTTCTCCTGCTCTATATCACCGGTGGCGAACAAAGCCCGCAGCACGTTGACATCGAAGACCTCCCGGATTCCCTGCTCGGCCGCTTCTCCGGCCTGATCAAGGAACTTGTCCCGGATCTTTTTATCACCATCAATCGGCTCTTCCTTCTCCTCGTCAGGATTGCTGTCCTCCCGGACGCCGGGGGCCCTGGTGCCGTCTCTTTCCTCTTCGATAGAAGCGGACTTGCCCAGACGGATAAAATATTCATCCCCGTCCGCGGAGGCGTTCTTGACCAGGGACCGGGCCGACCCGGCCTGTATGCCCATCTGATCAGCCAGCCAGGTTATCACCTTCTTGGGAGAATCGGCCATCTTCATGGAAGGCGTCTCCACTATGACTTTATTATCCGCCGGAGTACTCCGGACTGTCAGAGGAGCCCACGACGAATCCAGGCGGATGGAATTGACCACTGTGACATCCGTGGCCAGGTTCCGGTACTGATTATCAGATTTAAGTTCTTCATAGACCGTATCGGCCGGCAGGTTGTAGAAACCTTCCATCCGTCCGCCCAGGGCCCCCTTGCCCTCTGATTCTTTAAGGGCCCGGTCCGGGACCGACAAGGCCCTTCCGGGCGTCGGGTAGTCCCCGCCCGGCAGTTTATAATCGTCATAGGATTTTTTACTATCGGAGGCGCGGGCCACTCGCACGCCCTCCCCGGGAATTCTCTCCAGGGTGACGACCGAGCTCTCCCGGGGGGTATGCAGGGCCACATCGACCGGTTTATACTCGCCGTCCGGCACCAGTCCCGCCAGGGCCTGTTCAGAGGCCCGCGGCAGTTTCTCTCGTAATTTACGTTCCGTATCGATCGGGGCCAGACCATAAGTCACCATGAACCGGTCGGGACCGCCCCGTCCCCAGTCTTTCCCTTCCGCGCTCTTGATCAGAACCTCGCCGCTCTTCAGGGGATAAATACGGACCTCTTCGGTCTTTCCGTCCCTCAGAAGCAGATGCCCGTACCCCCGGTCGGCCGGCTGGGTATACCCGGCCAGTCCGCCCCCGGAAAAACGGAATACGCCGGACAATTCCTCCGGCCCCCTGGTGTCGTTAAGATAGAAACCGTTCTCGAACAGTATCTTTCTTCCCCGCCCGTCCAGTTTAGACGAGACCTCCCTGGCGGTCTCCCGGTCCATCACATCCAGGTCTATAAGTTCCAGCCCTTTATCTTTATCATCGTCCTTCGCCGTCTTGGGCGCCGCTCCCGGCGACACTTCAGCGGCGAACCGGGCCAGCTCTCCCTCACTGTAGAACTTGAACAGGGAATTAGCGAAAGAAGCGTCTTTCATCACCCAGTCCATAAATTTAACACAAGGCTCCGCGCCGGCCTCTTTCAGGACCGTCAAAAGGTCCGGACAGTTCCAGGAGGCGTTCTTACCTCTTCCCAGTTCTCCGACAAGCCAGTCCTTGACGGACTCTTTATCCATCGAGGAGACTTTGGACATCGTGGATATTTCATCCGGCAGATCGATATCCTCCACGCCCGCGTAATCCTCGGTGCTCTCACCTTTCTGTTCGTCCTCGTCGTCCACGGCCTCCATAATATCGCCCAGGACATCCCGGCCCTGCTCTTCAATAGTATTAATCCACTTATCCGACAGCGGGACGACTATACGGCGGTGCTTGATGAGGGCCTGGCGCATGCCTTTGATCTGATTATTGATATAAAACACCGGGACGTACAGCCAGACTTTATTAATAACGAACGCCGCGGTCCCGACGGCGTGCTTCTCATCCTCCGTTTTATCCAGAGCCTGGAATCCGACGTAATGCCGGTCCATCATCCGGGGCGACCGGGATCGCAGGGCCGTTTCGGCCAGTTTAGAGAAATTAACTTCGAAAGTGTCTGTAATAGGCATATCGCGCTCCTGTCATCCGCATGAAATGTTCACCGGTATTTTTAATAATAATATACTATAGCGTATCTTTCAGTTTTGTCAAGCCGTATCACCGGAAACGGCCGTATTTTTTTCCAGCCGCGGATCAAAGGGGTTCATAAGGAACGGAACGTACGACGAGTCGCTGTAATCACTTTCCGCCCCCCTCCGGACATTCTCCAGAAAGTTCTTCTTAAGATACCATCCGGCCTGCTGGGCCTTCCAGTCCGGGTCCGCGTCCATAGCGGTCCTCAGTTTCACCACGTGCGGCCGGAACCCCGGGGGCTTGTCGTTCGTCGTGATCTGTTTGATCCCCTGTTTCTCAAGATCCCTGACGACATCCCCGGTCACGGGGGTGCCTATCGTATGGTGCATGACCGGCTGCTCCAGATACTTCCCCAGGGCTTTATCCGGACTGGACTGGACGGAATCCTCCCGGGGCCGGTACTGCCTCTGCACCCGGTCGTACAGGACTATATCCCCCGGAATATGCCCTTCCACGGTATCCGGTTCGGTGATCTCCACATGATTAAGGAAAGACCTGACCGTCGGCTCCAGGTTCCTCTCCCGGATATTGACTCCCGAATTCTCCAGGGTCCGGCGGAAAGCGTCCAGGAACACTTTTCTAGTCTCGCCCAGTCCCCGGTGTCTGATCACGTCCCTCGGGTCGGGCACGCCGTCCGTAACGGGCCATCCGGCCTTGACGGCATCCCCTTTCCCCACCAGGGGCTTCCGTCCTTCCGGGACCTTCAAGGTCTCTCCGGTTGTAAGCCGGATCACTTTATTGCCTATTTTATCCTTTTCAACAGCTTTCACCTTCGCATCGGACGGGGAGGTCACGGAGGATCCTTTGAAGCCCCCTTCGCGCATCTGGAACATATTGTTTATCAGATCGAACCCTTCCGGGTCATCATCCTGTCCCGGGGCCAGTCCGACATGCTTGGAGCCTATGGCGGTCTGACTGAGCGGTTCGGACACGGTATCAGCGACGGTTATCCCCAGGTACTCCCCGATCGGCGGGAAATGCCCGTCCTCCCGGATACCGGAGCACTTCTGGCAGATCCCGTCCGGCTGTTCGCAGGTCACCGCGCTCCGGACCATCACGTCCCGGTCCCCCAGTTCGTCCAGTTCAGACGCTCCCAGGACCTTGCCGGACTCCAGTCCGCCCAGGCTCCGGGACAGGACCGAACCGATCGTCTCCGGGTCCGCCGCGCTCTTGACCAGCCCCTTGTCAGTGCCGCAGTCCTTTCCGGTCACGGCCTGACGATGATTGATCAGGGACAGCTGCTTACCGAAATACCCGGCGGTCGGGGTGGCCATCTTGACGGCCGCCAGGGACGACCGGCCCCCGTAATTGGAAGCCCAGGCCTGCATCGGAGTAAGGCCTTCAGTGTAACTGCGGGTCAGGGGGATCGGCATGACCTCTCCGGTCGAAGTGTCCACAGCGGTAATATCACCGGCCAGCATCTGCAGCAGCTGGGCCGGATTGCCTTTTATGCCCCATTCGATCGCTCTGGCGAAAGCGTTGCCGTCCCTTCCCGCCTCCTCCATGACCGTCTTCTTAAGTTTCTCGGCTCCTTCCGTCAGTATGTTCCGGACCTCCCGGTCCCGGCGGTCCTCAGTCCAGTCCGGATGTCCGGCCGCGTCCTTCACTTTTCTCATCAGCTCCGCGCGGTACCTGGCGGACTTCGGGGGGAGCCGGAAATCATCGAGAGTAAGGCTCATCCGGTCCGCCTCGCTGTCCATGGCCAGGCGGGATATATCGGTAAGATCGAGCAGGGTATCCGCATATTTCTGCGGATATTCACGCCCCAGGAGGCCGTACCAGTTCTTAGCCTCCTTTTTAGTAAGAGGCCGGTCAGGCATGGGCATCCCTTCAGGCAGGGACTCCCTCATCATAATTCTGCCGGCTGTCGTTCTATTCATTTTCTCCCGCCCGGTTCAAAAAACCCGCAACTGTATTTGTAATAATTTTTCTAAACCTTTCCTTCTCCTCATCCGTCTCCCCTAACTGTTCAGCATGCTGGCCCGCTTCATTAAATACCTGTCTATAAATTCTATCCGGAGTGGCCGGACGATCCCGCAACAGCTTCCTTACATTACCTAATACTTGATGTGCCGCATTGTTAAGATAATATTGTGTCTTCTGTTCCGCATAGTCTTCCTGTGATATATCCGGACTGGCAAGTCTTTTCAGATACGACTCCGACTCCTCCTGAGCTAATTGAGACGCCCGTTCTGTCCTTTCCATATACCTGGTCTGTCTTCTCTTAGCTGGACCTGTGGCCAAATGCCTCCAACCGCCCATTTCGTTCTTAAGCCGTCTACTAAGTTCGTCACGATATACTTTATTTATCACTTGCGCTCGCAACTGATTAAATCTTTCCCTCTGATCTTCATTAGTCAAGTTAAAGGGTTCGTCTGACTGCGAGCCTATCTGTACAACCTCTTGCCTGACAGCCCTCTGCCCCTCGGGGGAATTAATCCATTCCCAGACTTCCGGTTCTATCTTATCAGCTACGTGCGACATCCAGTCAGACCTTCTCCCTATATCAGCGAGAGCTTCATAAAGATCTACCCCCTTTAAGCCGACATATGTAGCACCCGCACCGACTGATGGAGCCGCGGTGTACCCGAGCCAAGTCCCGAGAGCCCCCCCTTTCACTGTCCCTGCACCTACAGACCCAGCAATACCCGTAGCGCCAGCAAGAGCGGGCACCCCTATTTGCACCTGCCCTGGGGCCCTGTAGGGCTCATATCCGGGATTTGATATATTTCCGTTATTCTTTTTCCGGTCCCTCAGTTTCTCTAATTCCTTAGCAGACCTTGATTCAGATATAAATTCACCTTCGGGCAACTCCCTTTCCCTTACAGGCACACCTGGTTTATCCTTATATCTTGCCGGAGAACTATAAGTCCAGTCCGTACTATACAACCCCTTATCCCTCAAACCAGGATCCCGCCTCAGACTACGGGCCGCCCATTGTCGTCGTTTCGCGGCACGTTCCTCCTCCGGTACACGCATACTCGGCGGAGGCGTCGCCCAGCCCTTCCCTTCAGCTCGTTGCCGGACAGTTCCGGAAGCTGCGTACTTCTCAAGGGCCTTCCTCAATATAAGTTCTCTACGGTCCATAATCCCTGTTCTCCCTGTAGTAATTACTGCACGGCTCCCGGGGGCATCTGCTGCGGTCCGGCGGCCCGGGCCATCGCGGCCATTCCCGCCCCGCCTTCACCGCCCGGAGAAGCTTCCGCCTGCCGGGCCGGTTCAGTCATTCCTTCCCGGACTATTTCATCCGGCGAGTCTTCTTTCTCTTCCTCCCGCCCTTCGGATTTACTTTTACCTTCTCCTTCCATTTCGTCCATACGGGCGACCAGCTGGTCCAGCTTATCCGACATCTCCATAAGCAGATTCACCAGGGTCATAACGGGATCTTCACCGCCGCCTCCCGGTCCGCCGGGGTCCATCGGGGGCATTCCACCCTGTCCACCCGCGGGCATCGGCGGGGCTCC
>Ga0207421_10004695_pt1 | contig 15610 bp, 21 predicted proteins | sample SodLakKL_010_SED_4_FD_187542 | JGI IMG/M metagenome (GOLD analysis project Ga0207421, IMG submission 187542) | Alkaline sediment microbial communities from Lake Tanatar, Kulunda Steppe, Russia - 8KL_010_SED (SPAdes) (version 2) | ecosystem: Environmental > Aquatic > Non-marine Saline and...
ATTTTCTTCGAGTTTATTTAGCTGATCTTTTTTCTCTTGTAGTTTGTCAATTTCTTCTTTCAGTTCGTCTTTTTTTTCTTCCAACTGTGAGATATTCTGAGCGATCTGACTTTTTTCATCATCTACTTTCTTTTTTTCTTCTTCTAGCTTTTCTATTTCATTCTTTTGTTTTTCTAGTTCATTCTTTTTGTCTTCCAATTCCTTTTCTTTTTCGTTTATTTTTTCTTCTTTTTTTTCCAGTTCTTTTTCTCTTTCTTCGTGTTTTTTCTTCTCTTCTTTCAGCTCATCGAGTTCGCTTTCCAGACTTTCCTTTTTTTCTTCGAGCCCCGAGATTTGATTTAAAAGTTGATTTTTATCCTTTCCGGCTTGCTTTTTTTCTTCTTTCAGTTTTTTCAGCTTTTTGTTTTGTTCTTCTAGCTTCTTTTTTTTGCTCTGTATTTCTTTTTTATCCTTTCCAGATATTTGTTCATCCCGTTCTAGTTTTTTCTTCTTCTCGTTAAGTTCCTTTAGTTCTTTTTTTAGGCTCTCTTTTTTATCCCTCATCTCACCTATATCGTTAAAGGATTCACCAAGTTTTTCTTCAAGCCTTTCCTTTTCCTTTTTTAGGTCTTTCAATTCCTTCTCTAATCTTTTCTTTTCTTTTTTTCTTTCTGATATGTTTTTTTCTAACGACCCCATTTCCTTTTTTAGCTCTTCCTCATCTTCCGACTCATTTATAGATTGTTCTAGTTTTTCTATTTCTTCATATAAGTCATCATCGATTTTTTCTTTATTTTCTGATTCATAGAGAGATCGCTCTAGCTTCTCCATCTCCTCTACCAAATCCTCTATCTCTTCGTCTGAACTTTCGTCCAATTTCAGCTCTCTTGCCTCTTCTAATACTTTTTTAGCTACTTCTTTTTTAAAATGATGAACTTTTACCAATTTTTTTATGCCTAAGTCAAGAATATCGTCTAATGATCTACAACCATTTTCATAAAGCCTTTCAGCTTCTTCAACTCCAATTATAGAAATCTGGGTCAATTCCTCTATTGATCCCTCTTTATCTTTTTTCTCATTCATTTTTATCTTGACATCCTTTTTTCGATATTATCTCAGTTGATTTTCCTCTACAGATCATGTCTCAATTTTTCTCAAGCTCTGAGAAATACTAGATAATGGTACAATTAGCAACAAATTGCGTCTTTCTTTTTTTGATCTTTGCATCATTTTCCACCTCTAATACTCTCAAGAGGGTATAATATTTTTCGATTAAAAAACGGTTTTATCAAGGATAATACTAAAACTTGAGCTCATCAGAGCGAATTCAGATATTTTCGATTAAAAAAACAGAAAAAAAAAGTTTTTTACTCCGGGTATTCCTCCACCTTTTCGTATTCATTTTCTATATGGTCGAGGATTATATCTCTGTCTCGTCTCAGGTGTGATTCGTACCAGTTTTTGACTACGTTCTTTAGTTCGGCGTGGAAATCATCCATCTCGTCGTCGTCCAATGGGAACTCTGCATCGAAAAGAGAGTATCTCGCGAAGATCCTTTTCCAGCCGCTGTATTTGTAATATTTTTCGCCTTCGCAATATTCGAAGAAAAGTCCTATCTTCAACTTTTCTTCTTCTGAATAGTATTCAAGTACTAGACTATCACCGGTTCTGTTATGTTCCTGGGTTTTATCCATCAATTTTATTTTGTTCAAATTTGAAAAATCGAAATCTTCTTTGAGTTCCCAGTCTTCCGGGAATTCATTGAACCGGGCAAATGAACTATAATCCGGTTTCATACTGAAATGAACATTTAATTTTTCAAATCTGATCCACACTCGCCAGAAGTCCTTAACAAACTGTTTGTTTAGTTCAGCCATTTTGGAATCTCGCTCGCCTAGACTCCTATAAACTTCTGAAGTCTTTTTTTCCAGTTCGGCATCTAATTCGTCAAACCAATCTCCCGTTTCTTCTTTAGCCTTATCTTTTGAAGCCATGAATATCACTTCATCTTATTCTCAAATTTAGAGTACTCACTTAATTCAACCCTCTAATTAGAGTAGGCATATAAAAGTTTTCTCAATGAATTAGCCCTAAACAAAGATAGATATAGGCAATCTTTAAATCGTTTGATATCTTAATGTACATCCACGTTAGAAGTATACTTTAGGGTGTAAGTCATGAACTGCGAACTTTGTGGAAAGAAAACGTCTCGTACTACAACCGTTAGTATAGAAAATTCAGAAATCGAAGTATGTGACGAGTGCAAAAGTTATGGAAAAGAGATATTCAAGGGCAAAGGTGATATATCTTCCAAAAATCAAATCCTTCAGAGGATAAAAAATAAAAAAAGAGTCGGACGATCTTCTGAAATGGACGAGATCAATAAAAAGGAATTGGCCTTAGATTACTCCGAAAGAATAGAACGGGCTAGGATCGAAAAAAACCTTACACAAGAAGAGCTAGCCAAGAAGCTAAACGAAAAGAAGTCTTTGATCGCTAAGCTTGAGAGAAGCGATATGAGGCCTAGTGACGACCTGAGAAAGAAGTTAGAACAAACGTTAAATATCGAGTTGATGGAAAAAATAGAGAGCACATCGACCAAGAAATCCGAAAGTTCTAAAGGGTTAACAATAGGTGATCTGATAGATACTGAGTCCTAGAATGAAAAAGATCATCCGAGACTAGGCAGATCCTCTGCCATCTTTTTCAGATCGTCCATATTTATCCTATAGTACATTTCTTTCTTTTTTTCTACGAATCCCCCACTTTCGAGGCTGATAAGGTTGTTTTTGGCGATATTGTGATCCATGTTCAAACGTCCAGCAACATCTGAAATCGACATCTCTTCTGTTTCAAATAAAAGTTCAAAGATGCTCTTAACCAATGGAGAATATTCCATATACGCTAAAATCTTATCGAAGATCATATAGTCTAACGGTTCTCTATCCACAGAATCTACACTGGATACATATCCCAGCGGATGTGGTTTCATCTTGTTATTGATGGGATCTATCACCAGCGAGTATCGCCCTGTTTGAGTGTAAAGGGAAAAACGGATCTCCATCGGTAATACACCGGACCTTACGTCAGACCATAAATCATTTAGTTTCATCAATACCGGGTCATATTGCCGAGGGATCTCTTCAGCATGATGATACTGAGACTTTTTTAGGATGGAGATAGGCACATAGAAGTCCGATACAAATGCCCTTACCATGACTTTTTCCATATCGGCGTGTTCAGATTCCAACCAATTATTGAGAGAGGTGGGATCATAATCAAAGGTTTCACAAATACCCTTCCCTTCTTTTTCTTTCAACTCTTTAGTGGGCTTAGAAAAGTTCCAAGCCCCCTCTATATTGGGTTCTAGAAATTTGAATTTGATTTTTTTCAACTCGTCGACCTCGTAAAATCCTCTCAACAGATTATCGTATCCCTTCCCATTTATGTAATATTCTATTTTCGCAAGATATTCTATATTTCTGTTATTCAGTCTGTAGAGTCGGTTCTTCAATTTTTCTAACGCATATTCATCTATTTCGTGGTCTGGAGAAAGCTCTAGAAGTTTCTTTGCATCTTTTATCACTTCGTTCATTTACAGGAACAAGTAACTCGTCTATAAAATATTTTACTATATTACTGAGCTTACGCATAAATCCTAAATACCAACAAGTCTTGAATTACACATGTCAAGAAAACTTCTCATGGGTGTAGGCAATGATATAAGAGGAGACGATGCGGTAGGTGAGGAAGTCGTAAGGGAGTTCGATAGAGATGATTGGGATTCCGTTGACTGCGGTTCTGTTCCTGAAAACCAGATAACCATGATCGAAGAAGATCAATACGAATTAGTAGTCATAGTGGATGCCGCCGAGATGGGTCTGGATCCGGGTGAAATCAGAATAGTACCCAGGGATCATCTGGGTGTTTTCACCATGAGTACTCACGCCATGCCCCTTTCCACGGTGATGGATTTTCTCGCTAAAAAGGTGGACGAGGTGTTCTTGATAGGCATACAACCGAAAGAGATGGGATTGAAGGAAGGCATGACAGCAGAATTGGAAGAAGCTAAATATAGGATGATCAAACTGTTGGAAACAGGTGAATGGAGAGATATACCCGAGTTAAAGAAGAAATAGAGATCAGGGGTTCAAAACTAAATCTTCATACAACTTTTCTGGTCCAGCCATAAGGAATTCATCGGTAAACTCGAAACTGTCCGTGGGACATATGTCTACACACTGACCACAGAAAGTACATCTGTTTACATAGTGCCTGACTGTGTTATCCTCTTTAAAAACTAAAGCTTGCGATGGACAAACCTTTACACATAATTGACACCCGATGCAGGACTCTATATCGTATTTTAACTTCCCCCTAAAGTTCGGAGGTACATCTACAGGAGGATTTATCTCTAATTCATCTTTCTCTATAAGTTCGGCTGCATCGTGCATATTTTCAGGTGTATACTTCACCGGAAAAGGATTGGTTGCCTTTTTGGTGAAGAGCTGTTTGATGAGCGTGTATATCGTTTGTGTTGGCATTTTTTATCACCTCATAATCCTGTTCTTTCCAATACTACTAAAAGTGTCCCCAACAGACCTATAATGGTCATGGGTACCCAATAGAAATAACTCGCTTTATTTATCTGGAATCTGGCGAAGGCGACCCTGATGACGGAAACGCCTACATATATTATCACCAATAATTTGACCAAAAAGAACGCCACATCTGCGATCATAGCCCAAAGTCCCATCTCTAACAAAGGTATCGTGGGCCCGCCGAGACTTATCCAAGGGTCTATCAAGGTAGAAAGTTGATAAGGGAAAAACAAAGCGATCAGCAAAGCCCCTACAAATATCATCTTAACGGCTTCGGCGATATAAAATAAAGCCAAATTTCTGCCTGAGTATTCTACGAACAGTCCTCCGGCCAATTCAGTTTCTGCCTCCGCTTGATCGAAAGGGACTTTAGAAAGTTCTCCTGGCATCACGGCGAGAAGGGTCGCAAGGACCAGGGCAAAACCGACGAAACCCATGGCTCCGACGGTGCTCCAGACCGGTTCAGACGAGATGACCCCAACGGAGAACGTTTCATAATTGTAAGCCAAGGTCACAGCGGCGATGGCCAAAGGCAACTCATAGCTCATCATAAGTACTAATTCTCGCTGGGCACCGACGGTGGCGTAAGGGGATCCACTGGCCAAACCACCTATCGCCATGGCAACGGCAGGGATCGCTAACAAATACAAAAGTAGTATTAGATCGCCGTACCCGTCCATCAAAGGCCCGAAAGGGCCAAGGGGTAGGTAAGCTAAAGCCACAAGTGAAGGCAAAAGAGCGAAGATCGGTGCGTAGTTGAACAACCAAGGAACCGCGTAGTCAGGGATGATAGTTTCTTTCATGAATAGTTTTTTAACATCACGGAAGGGCTGCCTCAAAGGTGGTCCAATCCTGGACTGCATCATGGCAGTTATCTTTCGATCGAAACCCTTGTAAAGCAGGCCCAAAAATATTCCTATCAACGAGATCAACAACACCAGAACGAACTTTATCCCCCAATCGAGCACAAAGTTCATTCTACCCCTCCTTTTGTTATCTGTTTCGTCTTCTTTACGGAAAGCTCGTGAAGCTCTTCCTTCGTATAGCTTTGAACTTCTCCCCTGTTTATATCTATTATCTCTGCTCTATCCATACATCCTATGCAAGGATCTATCGAAGCAGCTATGAGAGGGATATCTGCGATCTGTTCACCCATGAACATGGGGGCATAAGTGCTTAGATTGTTATAAGTAGAAGCTCTTATCTTCCAGCAGTCAACATCGTCCCGTTCCTCACTCAATCTCACGTAATGGATTGCTTCACCTCTAGGTGCCTCTATACGTCCTATACCCTCTCCCGCACTTTTACCTAGTTTGTTCAAAAGAGCTGCTTTTTTAGGTTCACTGGTTATCTCACCTTCGGGCATCTGTTCTACGCACTTCTTTATTATATCAACGGATTGAAGTAGCTCTTTCAGTCTAACTACGGTTTTACAAAAAACGTCTCCCTTATTTTCAAAACCGTATCGAGACGGGATCACATAATCTAGATCTAGATCTCCATAGGCTGCGTAAGGTTGGTCTATCCTTACGTCCTTTTTTACACCAGATGCACGAACGGTCGGTCCTACTCCACACAACTCAAGAGCATCTTTTTTGGTCAATACTCCTACACCCCGTGTCCTCAATTTAATACTAGGATCTTCTAGAAAGATCTCCTCTAGTTTCTCATATAGGTTCTCATAATACTCTAGAGTCTCAAAGATCTTCGGATACATCTCCTCCGTTATGTCTCTTCTGACGCCTCCGAAGGTCCACATAGAATAATTGACCCTATTACCGGCTATATATTCTAAAAGGTCCATCACTTTTTCTCGTATCTTCCATGTAAAATGAAGATGGGTGTCGAACCCTATCTCATGGGCAGCTACTCCCGCCCACAATATATGTGAGTGTATCCTCTCCAATTCACACATTATGGTGCGTATGTATCTAGCTCTATTCGTAGGTTCTATGCTCAAGGCATGTTCAGTCGCAGTAGTGAACATGTGCTGATGAACTATAGAACAGATCCCACATATCCTTTCAGAGAGAGGGATAACTTCCATGGGGTTACGGTGCATACCCATGAATTCGATGCCGCGATGGTTCATACCAGGGAACGGCTCGGCATCTACGATCTCCTCACCCTTCAATTTGAATTTTATCAAAAAGGGTTCTTTCAATGCAGGATGGATAGGTCCTATGGGTACCTCGTAGGTAGTGTCCTTTTCTCTACTCATCTGGTTCACCATCCTCCTTTTTCTTTTCTTCTTCCATGGTATCCTGTCTATTCTTTTTCTTCTCTATCTCTTTTTTTCTAGGGTATTTAGCGATCGGTTTATCGAAGGTTTCATCATCTTCACTGTGAACGTACTTTGACATCTCTTCCATGCCTTCGTGGTCCCAACGCCATGGATACTTATCTTTTGGGAAATCATCTTCCAACCACAATCTTCGCGAATCAGGTATGTTTGTTACATTTACTCCCAGGAACTCCTGTTTCTCTCTTTCAGTTGTCAGGGCCCCAGGAACTATGTCCGTTATGGAGGGAATATTCAGATCCTCTTTGGGTAGATGGACTTTCATATTGATGGAGATCTCCTTCCCAGGATATCCGTAATTTATCTGAAAGTGGTAGATCAGTTCAATATTTTCACCCATATCAGAACCCGATGCCACCGACAGATGTGGTGTCTGCAGTTCCGCTAAAGCCTTGACCGCATCTCTAAATCTTTCTCTCTTCACAGTGAACCATATAAGTTCGATCCCAGTTTCTTTTAGTCCCTTTTTGATCTCCTCTGTTTTAAAGTCATTCACATCGTCTTCAAGTTTTTCTTTGAAGTAATTTTCAACCTCTTCTACACTGAGTGGTAATTCGTAGTTCATTTGTCATCCCCTCTCAATTTTTCAAGATATATCCAAGCTTCTTTAACACCGTTTATAATATTTTCAGGTCTGACAGGGCAGCCGTTCACGTATATTATGTGTGCATCCTCTGGAAGAAGAGTATCTATAGGTCCTTCGATTGCATAGCTGTCAAAAAAGACGCCTGTAGTATCTCCACAATTTCCTATGATGAGCACGACTTTGGGGTTAGGAGTCTGTTCATAAACTCGTAATACTCTATCCTTCATCTTTGTCGTGACCGGACCAGTAAACAGCAACACGTCGGCATGACGAGGTGAACCCACCAGCTTTATTCCAAATCTTTCAGCATCATATCTGGGTGTGATAGCGGCAACTATCTCGATATCACAAGCGTTGCATGAACCGCTATTCATATGAAATACCCAGAGGGCTTTATCGAAGGTTTTAGACAGATCCATTGAAATTCACCTCTGTTATCTTTACCATATTTTCGATATCACAATTCATCACTTTCACACCACCATGTATATGTAAACTAAAACTACTGCTAACGTGATCACTATCCAGTACATATAATCATTGATCGATCCCGTGTGTCCCTTTATCAATGGGTCGAAGTACTGTTTTAATGCGTCTCTAAATCCCCAAAACAGATTATCTCCTGCAACATGGACCCTTCTCACATCCCCCGGTGGTCGATTACCAGAGATGAACGGTTCTCCACTGTGTTTTGTCTTCTTATAATCAGAATTTCCCATCTTGTAGAGCCAGTATACGATGAGTAAATTCAGCAGTACGATCGATATGAATATGATGGGACTCCACATATCTTTCAATACTATATCTATCATGGTATCACCCCTTCAAACGTTTCGGTCAAAGCGTCGATAGCCGGGGTCACGACTTCAGTTACGACGATGTTGGGGAATAAAGTGAATAATACCAAAGCGACTGTCAATATCCCCATTCCTAACAACATGGTTTTAGAAACTCTTCTTTTTACCAAGCCCTGATCTGGACCGAGGAATGCATTGAAGAATGCTTTTCCTATTATTGCAAGGGTGATTATACTAACCACCAAAGCGACTATAGCTAAAATCGGGCTGTAGAGGTAAACTGACTTGTAGATCAGCAATTTAGAACTGAATCCCGAAAGAGGGGGGATCCCAGCTATGGATAATGCGCCCAACAAAAAGAAGAAAGTGACATAAGGCATCTTATGAGCGAGACCACCAAGGTCATTCAGGCTTCTTATATCGGTCACGTGTACCACCGCTACGGCTGAAAGGAATAACAATGCTTTGTAAACACCGTCGTTGATCATGTGGAATAGTCCACCTTGCATGGCCAATTCCCCAAAGCTGTCATAGTCTCCTGTGTTCAAAGTAGCTAGACCAACGCCCACCGCCATCATCATGTAGCCCACTTGCGAGACCGAAAGGTAGGCTATGAGACGTTTGAGGTCGCTCTGCACAAGCGCCATGCTCACCCCTATGATCATGGAAAGGGTCCCAAGGATTATCAATATGCTACCTGAAACAACGGTCAAAGAAAATACGCTGAAGAGCAGTCGAAACAATACGAAAAGAGAACCTAAGCTGGTTATCGCGATGAAAGGTGTAACTGAACCCGGCGCTTCACCATAAGCATCCGGTGCCCACATATGCATAGGGACGCTGCTCGCTTTCATAGCAAGTATGACCATCACCAGGCCAAGAGCTAGTTTATCTATGAAACTTCCCGTTATCCCCTCTCTCAACAGCGCATAGTTTAGAACGCCGTGCTGACCGTATAACAAACCTATAGAGAATAATATGACCAATCCACCTACCGTACTCAAAATCATATATTTTAAAGCGGCTTCGACACTTTCCCCTCTATAATTTTTGAACGCAACCAGAGCGCAGGATGCCACCGAGGTAACTTCAAACCATACAAAAAGGTTGAAAAGATCGCCGGTTAGCACCATCCCGTTCACACCTGCCAGGGTCAAAAGAAAAAGAGTGTAAAATTTATTCAATCCGGTTTCAAATTTCATGAATCCGTAAGAATATATTCCGGCGGCCACTGCCGTGATCATTATGGTAATGGTCGCTAAAACCGCAAAACCATCGGCAGCAAAGGTGATCCTAAAGAACGATCTTATGTTTTCAGGGCTTGGTTGTTCGGCTCCAAATACATAGAACCAGCTTTCTCCAGTCAGAACTTCATAGGACATCAGACTTACAAAAAAAGCCGTCGCTATCAATGCAATAAAAAATAATGTATCTCCAATTTTCTTTGAAAATCTCCCCGAAAGGGCCGTTAAAAATGCAAAAAGAAGAGGGATCCCAAGGATGAACGTAGGGCTGTTAGTCACCAGTGTATCCCAGGTCATTCTTTACACCTCCTCATGTCTTCTGTGTTTATACTGTCGTAGTGCTTTTTGATCATCATGGTCAGCGAGAGCATGAGTGCAGTGGTTGCCAATCCGATCACGATGCTGGTTAGCGTTAGGGCATGTGGCGTTGGCATCACCATATCTGTAGACTCTGCACTGGTGAATATAGGTGCGATATACCCTCTTCTGTAAGCTAAAGAGACCAGGAATAAGTTAGCTCCGTTCTGCATTATCGCTATGCCCATTATGATCTTGATCAAGTTCTTCTTGAAAAGCACGGTGTAAAGTCCGATGGCCATGAGGATCACGACCGTTATATACGGCATCATCATGACAAAGGATTCCCAGCTCAATCTTTCACCTCCGCTTTTTTGGATGAACTACCTTTGGGTTCCATAACCCCTCCTCTTTTAGACATCATCCAGAGGATCAAACTCAAAGCGGCGGCCACTTCTATTCCTACCATGAGGTTCATGAACGTTATGGTTCCTCCTGTATTGATGTATCCTGGATTTGGACCGTGGTAAGGCAAGCTACCTCCGAACGGAAAACCGGTTCCAGTGATATAGTTGTAGAATACGGTGGAACCGATCCCTAGAAAAGCGATCAATATAAAAAGCGTTAAACCTACTGCTTCTATGGAGGACAGATCTTTCTTATGTTTTCCTAGTGTACCATAAGCGATTATAAGCAAAGCAGTAGACGACGCTATCACCGCACCACCTTGAAATCCTCCACCAGGAGTTAGATGACCGTGTAGAATCAAGTATATTCCGAATATGATTATAGGTGCCACTAATATGTCTGTTACAGTTTTGACGACTCTAGACATCTCCCACTTCATTTTTCACCCTCCTCTTTGTCTTTGAATCGACGGAGTACCGTGAGCACACCCGATACTGCTGCAAAAAGTATCGTAGCTTCGCCCAATGTATCTAGACCTCGATAATCGAACAGTACTGCTGTGACCACATTGTTCACTTCATGTCTTTTTTGACTATCTCCAAGGAAATAATCGTCCATATCTTCGTTCTCCGGTTCACCGAAAGGCCTCATCTGAACCACACCCAAAAGTAAAAATGAAAATATAACGAAAAAAGCCACCAGGGCCAAGGCTTTTTTCATTTGCATCCCTCCTTTCTGTCAGTAGATCTTATGGCAAAAATGAATATAGCCGTAGTCAAAGCCGCGCCTACGGCCGCCTCGGCGATGGCTACGTCCGGTGCTCTCAGCAAATAAAATTGCAGTGCTAAAAGCAAACTGCTCGCCCCAAGAGCTATAGCCGCGGAGATAAGGTCTTTAAAGAAAACTACCGCTAAGGCCGTTACTATCAAACCTATCAAAACCAACAACTGGATTATCTGTATTATAGGCTCCATTCAATCCACCTCCTTTTTTTTCTGAAGATCCGCTTCTTCCAGATCGTCTCTCACCGCTTTTTTGGGCTTTATACCCATCTTGTGTGCCGCCCGCGCTATGGCATGTGCGCCGGTTGGGTTAGTTAAAAGAAGTGCCGCCAGTGCTATGAGCGTGTGGATAGCCATATTGAGAAATTTAGCTTCGTCCGTAAGAATATACTGGCGGGTGCTGTACGCTATAACGGTAAATGTGATGAAGATGGTTCCAAAAGTGGTACATTTGGTGGCCGCATGTAGTCTGGTGTAAACATCAGGGAACCTATGTAAACCTATAGTCCCCAATCCATTGAAAACAAGGGATATGAGCAAAAGTATTACGATGAACAGCATGGGAAGGGTCATCCACTTTCACCTCCTTCTAGGTACTTAGCGATGAAAAGTGTAGTGACGAACGAAAGTACGGCGTAAACTATCGCAATATCTATAAAAAGTGTCTCCCACATGGCCGCGCCTAGTGCTATCATACTACCAACCACCAGCGTGTTTATCGTATCTAAACCAACGGTTCTGTCTGCCGCCGTAGGTCCCAAAAAGATCCTGAAAGTACATATGATGATGTACACGCACAGAACAGCTATCGCACCGTAAAATAGAGTTGTAAGTTCCATCATTCCGCGAACCTCCTGATCCATCTTACAAAACTTCCCGCTATCCTTTCAGTGGGTTTATCATCCATCTTGATCCAATGTATATACAGTTCGCTTTTTTCGTCATCTACTTCAACGGTCAGAGTTCCGGGTGTAAGAGTGATAGAATTTGCCAATATAGTGATACCTAGATCTGTTTTCAGGTCGGGCTCTATTTTTACGATGCCCGGTTCTATCTTGCCAGTTATAACTCTATATGCAACGTCGATATTAGCTTTAGCCATCTCGATGAAAAGGGGTACTGAGTAAACTAAGATTATTAACCATCTTACCGGATTCAGCATCCTATAATCTTCTTTTCTACACAGTATGTGGTCCGTTAGTGCGGCCACTATAAGACTTACAGAGATCCCTATGATGATCTCTTCAAAACTCCAAATTATATGGTCCCAAGGAGCATCCTGGGCCATGGACTGACCGGCAGCTAACGTCAGGACCAAATAAGTGAATAACGCTAACAAAAATGTCGAAACAAATGCCTTACCTCTTTTCATGGTCTGCCTCCTATTATATTTTGAGAAACTGGACGAATCCAATTGTTTCTCAAGGAATCAAGGTTGATTAGAGACATATTTGTGAGGAATTAGCAGAGGTATAAAATATTTTTGTAATCGCTTCGGAGGAACCACCCCTACTTCGATCCGAGAGTTTTTAACGTGAAAACGAGCGAACTGCACTTACAAGCGACAAAATTAAATAATCGCCCCTTTCTACGAAGTCCGGTCATCATGAAAAAAGATTATACATGTACATCCTGTGGTATAACGCTTGTAGGGATGAGAAACACGGTATTCCCTTGTCCCGACTGTGGAGAAACAAATATAGGTCGATGTGAAAAATGTCGAGATCAAAGCGAAAATTACAAATGCACTGAATGTGGTTTTAGGGGGCCTTAAGATGGGTAATGTGATGCTTGTTTATAAGATAATGCCGGAAGGAACAGAAACCGACCTGGGTAAAATCAAAGAAGAGATAAAGCTCATCGTAGAAGATGAGCAAGGTGACTTTAAAGGTTCTAATGAAGAGAAAGTAGCCTTCGGTCTCAAAGCCCTCATAGCAAAGATAGTTATACCTGATGAAGGCGGTATAGTAGACAATATAGAAGAAAGGTTAAAGGAGATAGATGAAGTTCAAAGTGTGAAGGCTGAAGATATCACGCTCATCGATTGAACTCGTGTGTATCTCAGGTACCTTCCTTCCAATTTCCCAGATAATCTTTTTGTTCTTCTCTCAATTTATCTATCCGTATATCATCCGATTTTAACTTGGTGAGTGCTACTTTTTCATCTATCTCTCTAGGGATGTTATGAACACCTGGTTCAAGGTCTTCTTTTACAACATATTCTGCGGCCATCATCTGGAGTGAGAAACTCATGTCCATTATCTCCGCGGGATGACCTTGCCCTGCGGCTAGATTCACCAAACGTCCCTGGGAGAGAAGATAAAGTTTCCTCCCGTCTTTCATCTCGTATCCCCTTACGTCGTCCCTTACTCTACTGGTAGAAACCGACATATCTTTTAATTTTTGCACTGAGATCTCATTGTTAAAATGTCCCGAGTTTGCTAATATACACCCATCCTTTGCATTCTCTAATTCCTTTTCATGGACAACTCCTTTACAACCGGTAGCAGTAACGACGAAATCGGCTTTTTTTATACCTTCTTTGGCGGGCAGTACTTCAAATCCATCCATATTAGCTTCTACGGCTTTTACAGGATCCACTTCGGACACCATCACGTTTGCTCCCATCCCCTTTGCCCGAATCGCGATGCCTCTTCCACACCATCCATACCCACAGACTAGAAAGTTTTTCCCGCTCAACTGTAGGTTGGTGGCTTTCAAGATCCCCGCGATGGTGGATTGCCCCGTTCCATACCTGTTGTCAAAAAGATGTTTCATATGTGCGTCGTTTACCGACAGGACTGGAAAGCGCAGGATCCCCTCTTTTTCCATGGCCCTCAATCGGACAATCCCCGTGGTCGTTTCTTCAGCACCTCCGGCGATACCTTGGATGAGATCCTTCCTCTCAGTATGTATCAGTGATATGAGGTCACCACCGTCGTCGATTATAACATCTGGGTCGTGTTCCAAAGTCAGGTTTAGATTCTCGTAGTATTCTTCATCACTTTGCCCCCTTTTTGCGAAAACGTCCATGTCGTATTCTTTTCTCAAAGCTTCCGCCACAGAATCATCCGTTGAAAGAGGATTACAAGAAGCCATCTTTACATTTGCACCGACCTCGCGCAGTGAAAGAGCTAAAATACCGGTTTTTGCTTCGACGTGAAGCGCCATGGATATATTCTTGTTTTCAAGATCCCCTCTCTCCGATATCTCTTTTTTTACTCTTTCTATCACTTTCATGTGTTCGCGAGCCCATCCTAGTCTTTTTTTTCCTTTCTCTACTATATCGCTCAAGGTCTCACTTCCTGGGATAAGTGTTTTAGTCTATTATACATATGGTCCAACGTGTTCCTCAAATTTTTGTCGTTGTCAAGATCGTCATACATAGGTTCAAATTTCATCATGTTTGGGACTGCTCTAACCAGATTATCCACGATTGTGATATCGGCAGTTTTAGCTGTCCTAGAAAGAGGGTTCAGATCTATGGTGATAGTTTTTTTTCCCATGTCTTTTAGGGCCTTCGCTCTGTCCCCGTCCTCCAAGGGTATGAGTACCACGTCGGCTGAAAAAATTCCCTCCTCGGCACACAGTGCTCTATCGTGGTCGAGACCAGGTATCTTCGCCCCCGCTCTTTTACCATAAACTTTTTTCGCCCCATTTTTTATCAGTTTTTTTTCTATTTTTTCTATCCTCTCTTCCGTTCTATGGAATAGATTCACCTCTAACTTTGCATCCAATCTATCGGCTAAAGAGACTATGCCTGATGGAACTAAGGCGGCGACGTTTCCGTTAACGGATATGACTGGGTTTTCAGCTTCTAGCATCTCCGCTATCGCTTTTCTCTCAGCTTTTTCCGCGAACTCGATGGTTTCTTCACCGATCAAGTAGTCGAACATCTCTCCTCTGCCATGTGCGATCAGTCCTGCCTTGGAAGTGATCCCTTCTTCAACGCCGTTTACCAGCAGTTCTCTTGTCTTTAACGATAGATATCTAGGATGAGATTTTGGTAGTTTAACCATGATTATCAAGTTTCCTGAGTGGTATAATGTGTGAGGTATATAAAAACCCAATGGCGCTTTAGGTTACCTCTTCTTTGCAGGGATGAAAACATCTAAGTATAGTCAATTTTTTAAATATAGATCATGTTTTTCGAGCAACGATGCCTATAGACTCCGATCCTTTTTCGTATGGTTTTCCGGTCAGATCGCTGTAGAAGCTTTCCACTTTAAAACCATATCTTTTAAGCAGCTTAGTTATCTGTGTAAGTGTAAAATGTTTATGCCATATTCTGAAAATCCTCGTATCCCCATTCTCCCCTATTATGATGTACTGATCCAGCTTAACTTGTTCCTCCGGATAATAGAATCTTTGAGATAACTCAAGGTAGGCGGAAGGACTCCAGAAACCCCCGTCTTGCTTTACTCTCCATCTTGAAGTCTCCTGGTCCGCTTCGGGATGAGAGGGAGTTAGAACATCGAATACAAAATATCCTCCTTTTTTCAGTAGCGATCTTACTCTATCCAACATCTTGATCCGTTCTTCGTCTGAGAGTACATCGAAGTCGTAGTATATCATAAGTGCTGCATCGAACTCACCGGAGATATCGACGGATAG
>Ga0207421_10004696_pt1 | contig 15608 bp, 18 predicted proteins | sample SodLakKL_010_SED_4_FD_187542 | JGI IMG/M metagenome (GOLD analysis project Ga0207421, IMG submission 187542) | Alkaline sediment microbial communities from Lake Tanatar, Kulunda Steppe, Russia - 8KL_010_SED (SPAdes) (version 2) | ecosystem: Environmental > Aquatic > Non-marine Saline and...
AGGGAGAACGATCCCGCTCTTGGTCATCTCCTCTTTTTCTATGGGCTTGATGACCACGCGATCACCCAATGGCTTTATGTTCACTACAATACCCCCTTTGAAAATAATTGGTGTAAAATTGTTAGCACTCCTTTGAGCCGAGTGCTAATGTTCACACAGATAATAATAATCAAGAAACCAATTAAAATCAACCACTTCCAAAGGCAAAATTCAGCTTTCTATGGGCATTAACTTTAATCAGCAAACAAAAGCTCACTTTTTCTTCAAATAGTTGTCGTTTTTATTTTTACAGTGTTTTTTTCAACCGGAAATTTCCAAACAGGGAATGCCCATCTTTTCTTCCAGATCAGTAATATTCCGGCCCCAGAGGTCCCGACCACGACTATCAAACATGACCCCCGGAAGTACTATTCTTTCCATTTTTTTCTCCTTAAAAGCTTTTCCCGCTTGCTGGAAAACATCTTTAATACCCAAAAGCCCGACAGAATTCAAATTCTCTCCGAACCCTTTATTTGCGACCGTAAATACCTCAATTTCATTTCCTGAAAAACCGGCTTGCAACAAGGGGAGTGCTCCATAAGATGTTACAACACCAACCTTTTCCCTTGCTCCCATTCCCTTAATTTCTTCAATAATTCTAAAATCGATATCTCGATAGAAAATCGCCCCGCTGCGGGAAGTACTCCCATTCTGCAAAAATAATTCATTTGCTTTCCCCTCTCTCTGAATAAAAAGCTTTTTTCCACCAGGCTTATTCAGGGCAAGATGTGCTTCTACCCGGGATTTTGGCCTTACCCTGTCAACAGAAACAATTACATCTCCAGTTTTTAATCCAGCTTCAGCCGCGGGGCTTTTTTCCCGGCCTCCTGCAACTCTGGGGGTAAAATCGAAAAGCCTGGAAGGTTCAAGCAAAAGCGGGGTTTCAATTTGAGAGGAGAGAATTTTAAGCTTTTTTTCCAGTATTTGCTCCTGATCCGGGGTAAGGATTAAATTATTAGGAGCCTTTTCTGACATCGCGGGTCGATAAACTGTAATATCCTCGGGGCCATATCCTGAAGCAATAGTAATAGCTTCATTCAGGGCTTCCCATCCGGTTAAATGAGGGATAGCAACGGCAGTTACCGAATATGAAATATCTGCCAGGTGCAGGTGGTTTAGAACTGGCTCTATATCTAGTTTTTTTGCAGAAAGAAACTTTCTTCTCAGGGTTGGGTCAACCAGGTTTAAAGAAAATTTTAAACTAAGGGGTTTTAGCTCCGCAAGTCATTTTATCTCATCCTTTTCCAGCAAATCCCCACCGGTAACTATTTCCAGGGGAGTACTGGGATAGCGGGACCGAAAGAATTCTATAATCTCGAAAAAATTAGGGTGGCAGAGAGGTTCTCCTTCAATTACTCTGCTTACCGATTCTCCAGTCCTAACCGGTCTCCCGGGATCTAAAAATTCTATTAGTTCCTTAATAAAAGGAAAGGACAGGTGCCCGGGAGAAAAAACTTCGATTTCAGGGGGGTTAAATCTGTGGCTGCAAAATACACATTTCTGGGAACAAACAGAAGTCAAATGGAGAGTATTATCTCTGCTATAGCTTTCCATGATTAACTGTTCCCATTTTTTGTCCATTTCCGGCAACCTCCTATATCCACAGTATCCACAAACTTATCCACAATTAGATCCCCTAAAAGCCGAAAATCATCGACCTTATCCACAGGTTTTCTTTATTTTCCCATTTTTGATTGCAATTTTTCCCTTTTTATGTCCACATAAAAACCCTTTCCGGCATAAGGAAGAAAGGGTTTTTCCACATTTTCCACAATTAGCCAGCGCGAAAAAATTCACAGGCTATAATTTCAACTGGGGATAAGCATCTAAATCCAGCGTGCTGGTTTTTCCCTGTTTTAGCAGGAAATAACCAGCCCCGGCAACCATCGCTGCATTATCGGTACAGTATTCCAGTGAAGGGTAGTACAGGCTGGCCCCTTTTTGTTTTAGCATTTCCTCCAGGCGCCCTCGCAGATACTTATTGGCAGCAACTCCTCCCGCAAGAAGAACCTTATCCACAGGAAAATCCTTTAAAGCCCTTTCCACCCTTTCCAGGAGAATATCAACCACTGTTTTTTGAAAAGAAGCCGCGATGTCTGCTTCGGGAATGTTTCCCTCTTTTTGTTCAAGGTTGTGAGCCAGGTTAATGACCGCTGTTTTCAAACCACTAAAAGAAAAGCCAAACTGATCATCCCCAAGGTCTGGCCTGGGTAGAGGATATCTTTCGGGGTTTCCGGTTTCCGCAATTCTTTCAATAGCGGGCCCTCCCGGATAACCCAGACCAAGGAAACGCGCTACCTTGTCAAAAGATTCCCCAGCAGCATCATCTCTGGTTCTTCCCAGGATTTGATACTGGCCCCATTCTTCGGTATATATAAGATCTGTGTGACCCCCCGATACGGTCAGACAAAGCAGGGGAGGCTCTAATTCCGGGTGTTCCAGGAGATTGGAATAGATGTGGCCAAGAATGTGGTTGACTCCAATGAGGGGTAAACCCAGAGCCCAGGAAAGGGTTTTTGCAGCTACAATCCCTATCAGCAAACTGCCCACTAAACCGGGCCCATAGGTTACTGCTATCCCCTGCAGGTCGGAGAAATTAACTTCCGCTTTTTCCAGCGCCTTTTTTATTACCCGATCCAGTAATTCCAGATGCTTTCGAGAAGCCAGTTCGGGAACCACACCCCCGAATACTCGGTGCAGGTTTATCTGGGAAGCAATTATATTACTTTTTACATATCTTCCTTTTTCCACTACAGCGGCCGAAGTTTCATCGCAGGAAGTTTCAATCCCCAAAATTAAATCCCTGGCCATCTTCTTTGCCTCCTTTCAGCTCCCTGGTCATTATTACGGCGTCTTCCCGGTTATCACTGTAATAACCAGGGCGAATTCCTGCTTCGGTAAACCCTTCCTTTTTGTACAGGTTGCGGGCTACCTTATTGGAAGCTCTAACTTCAAGCGTAATTCGAAAAACCTTTTTTTCCCGTGCAGCTTTATATACCTCTTCAATTAGCCTGGAAGCAATCCCCTTGCGTCGATATTCTGGAGCCACTGCCAGACTGGTTATGTGGATTTCACCGTGAACAAACCACATCCCAACATAACCTATAATTAAATCCTCGTCCTCGAGCACCAAATAACGGCTCCTGCGGTTGCGGGCCAGTTCATGGCGAAAAAGCCTCTCCGGCCAGGGGGAACGAAACGATTTCTTTTCAATCTCAATAATTCTCTGGAGATCCGAAAGCTTCATCAGCCTAATTTCCAGAGTGACCACCTCAATTAAACTGCTTTTTTCATGTAGCGGGGGACTATTTTATCCAGGCTTTCTCCTTTGGGATTCTCCGTGCTGAGTAAATATCCAGCGTAAGCCACTACTCCCCCCCGCAGCTGGTTGTTAAAAATAGGAGGAGTCGAAATGGATCCGGAAAAACCACGCCCCAAAATTTCCAGGTAATGTTCAGGGTATTCCCCAACCACGACCAGGTTGGCACAATAGGCTTCAACCTCCGCACCAAGATCGCTTACCTTTGCTACCCCGTCCTTGATCATAGCAACAGGCCTTTCCTGCTCCCAGGAATAAAGGCCCCAGTAAACTCTCTCGTTGCGGGCATCAAGCAAGCTGAGAACAGGTTGTCCCTGGGGACAATTAAAAGCAAGGGCCTGTAGGGTGGATAGACCCCAGAGGGGAATATCCATAGCAAGAGCCAGAGACCGGGCCAGGGTTATTCCAACCCTGGTTCCGGTAAAAGAACCCGGACCGCGGCCCACAACAATTCCAGTCAGGTCAGCGGGCTTTAACCCCAGGCGAAAGAAAAGCTCATCCAGGAGGGGATTTAAAATTCTACCGTGACCTCGCTCAACCTGGAAGGATATTTCTCCTCTTATCCCTTTTTCTTCCTGAAAAATTCCCATAACACCAGTTGAAGTTGCAGTATCAATCCCCAAAATCATTGTTTTTCAGACTCCTTACCCAGGATTTGCCTTCCATTACAATCTTTCTTTCTTTTTCACCTTCAATAAAAAAGGAAATAATTAGATCGGGGGGCGGCAATTGCCCGGGAAAACGATCAGCCCATTCAACAAGCCAGACATAACGGTCCAAGTATTCCTCCAGACCCAGATCATCAATTTCTTCTCCATATTCAAGACGGTAAAGGTCCAGGTGCAGAACCGGAACCCGGGCCCGGTACTCGCACTGCAGTATAAAAGTGGGGCTAACAACTTCTTCCTCGTAACCCAGGGCTTTTAAAATTGACCGGGCCAGAAAAGTTTTGCCTGCTCCCAACTGGCCCTGCAGGAAAATGATTTCATTGCCCTCTAGTTTTTCAGCAATTTTACTTGCAAGGAGAGCTGTCTGTTCCTGATTTTTCACCCTTATTTCTATTTTTTCCATCCAATTCCCCCTCCAGGTAATTGCAAACAGCAGCGGCAAAAATTTTCATTCCAACTGGAATTGCGCTTTCATCAATATCGAAAAATGAGTCATGAGCCGAGCATTTTGTCCGCTCATTCGAACCGGTACCAAGCCTGAACATAACTGAGGGAACAAGCCGGGAAAAGTATGCAAAATCCTCTCCACCCATAGAAGGGGTAAAATCTTTATTAACCTGGAAACCCTGATCCAGCTGGGCAACTGCATCTTCAAGGGTTTTTACCATAACAGAATCATTGATTGATGAAGGGTAACCTTGATTAATTTCCAGGGAATAGGTCGCCCCGAATGCAGAAGTTACACCCTTTAAAACCTGTTCAATTAGGCCCGGCATCTCTGCCCGGAGTTCATCGCTCCTTGTGCGAAGGGTTCCTTCCATTCTTACCCGGTCAGCGATAACGTTGCGGCGATAACCCCCTTCAATCTTTCCAAGGGTAAGAACAACGTCCTCACAGGGGTTTACCATCCTGCTAATAATATGCTGCAGGGCCACAATAGCCTGCCCGGAAACAGCCAGGGCATCAACGGTGTTCTGGGGTCGGGCTCCATGTCCTCCCTTGCCGATTATGGTTAAATTGATTTCATCAGCGTTGGCATTTATCGGGCCTGTTCCAAGGGCAATTTCACCTGGAGGGCAAGAAGAATCAACATGCAGGGCCAGAGCTGCTTTGACTTTGGGTGCTTCCATAACTCCTGCCTCAATCATTGGTGCTGCACCTCCCGGACCTTCTTCGGCCGGCTGAAAAAGAAACTTAACGTTTCCTTTTAGATGCCTTCGCAAACCAGTTAGAACCTTTGCGGTTCCAACAAGAATGGCAGTGTGGGCATCGTGTCCGCACGCGTGCATGACTCCTTCCCGCCCCGAAACATATGGAACATCCTTTTTATCCTGGATAGGAAGAGCATCCATATCGGCCCGGATTAAAATTGTGGGCCCTTCCTGTTCTCCCCTAAGCAGGGCAACAACTCCTGTTTTGGCAATTCCAGTCTGCACCTCCAGGCCCAGCTTTTCCAATTCTTCCGCAACCCGGGCGGCGGTTTTTTCTTCAGCAAAACCCAGCTCGGGATGCATGTGAAGATCTCTCCTTAGGGAGACAGTATCTTCTGCGAATTTTTCCGCAAGGGTATTAATGGTTTTTATCATTTCTTTGTCCATTCCGGCATCTCCTTTATAATATCTTTAGAATCAAAACAGGTTTTTATCTTCCCTACTTCATCACCCCGACGGTTTTTAATTACAGGCAACCTGTATTTTGCAAGTTCTTCTTTTTCCTGATCACTTAAGATCCCCAGAGCATCAAGGGTATGGTAAACAATTGGTCCCAGGCCCCGGCTATTACCGTCCTCAATTTTTACTGCAAGACCCTGGTCCCGGCCATGCAGGCCAATACAATAAACTCCTTCTGCCCCTCCTTTTGCTAAAAGTTTACCGGAGGTTGCCTGTATTAAATCAGTGCATAACCTATTCCTTCCTGCAACCATGTAGGGTTCTTTTTCCATGGCCTGAGTTACTCTTTGCGCTGCTTCCTGGTAAGAGGGAGGAAGAGTTTCGGGATTAGCCAGACGAGCAAATAGATAGGCCATCTTCTCCACCGGCAAACCGAAAACAACAACTCCACAACCATCAATACCTCTATCGACTTCCGCAGGAGACAACTCAGCAAGTTCGGCGATAGTTTCATGCATTAATTGTTGGAGGGGGTGTTCAGCTTGAACATACCCTTTTGTTTGCCAGCCCATGTGCTGACAAAGAAGCAGCATGCCAGCATGTTTACCAGAACAATTGTTATAGAGAGGAGAAATTTCATCCCCCCGGGCCATTAGGGCCCGGGCTGATTCCTTATCGTAGGGCAGGTGGGTTCCGCATTCAAGGTCTTTCTCGGTTAAACCTGCTTTCTGTAAAATCCCCCGAGCTGTTTCCACATGGATATCTTCACCATTATGGGAAGCACACATTAAGGCAAGTTCTCGGTCCGTAAGATTAAATCTTTCTGCTGCTCCCAGGACAAGAAGGGGTAAAACCTGAATTGGCTTGGCGGAAGACCTGATATATGTTTTCCCACCGGGAAGACCGAGCTTGCCTAAAACATTACCTTCCACGTCCACCAGGGCTAGGACACCTCGATGAGTCGATTCAACAAGGGGACCACGAACAACGTTTACTAAAGGAACTGTTACCATCTTACTCCTCCTCATTAATTGAAAATAAAAAAATCAAGCTGGTTAATTTTTTTCTTTTTAATCCCCAAACAAAAATATAAACCTCAAGCAGAAAACTCAAGGTTCATAAGTCGATTAAACCCAGGCTAATCTCCAGAGCATTATTAACCCTGCTCATTATCTCAGGATCAAGATGAGCGACCTGGCGTTGCAATCTTTTTTTATCGATTGTCCGGACCTGTTCCAGGAGAATAACAGAATCAACTTCCAGGTTACTTTCATGGGTTTTTATTTCTACATGAGTTGGAAGTTTGGCTTTTTTAATTCGGGAAGTAATCGCCGCTATAATAACGGTGGGGCTATACTTATTACCGATATCATTTTGAACTACAAGAACGGGCCTAACCCCTCCCTGCTCGGACCCGATTACAGGATTCAGGTCCGCGTAAAAAACATCGCCTCTACGAACCACGACTGCCATCACTGTCCACCAAGCCTTGTTCGTATTTCTCCAAAATTTTCAACTCATCTTTACAATTATGCTCATGAGCAACTTGGAGATTAAAATTTGCCATTTCCTCATAGCCCCGTTTCATCTCTTCCCGAAGTTCTCGCCGGCGAAGATCAGCCAGATAAAGCCTCATTGCTTCCCGGATAAACTGACTCCTATTCCCGTTTTCCTGCTGCACCAGCCAATCCACTTCATCCAGCAAGCTCTCGGGCAGGCTGACCATCACCCGCTTTAAATTATCCATAACAATCTCCTCCCGGTCCGGTTTGTTTTGGCAAAACAGTAAACAGCACAATTTCTACAATTAAAATTCGATTATTGTTACAGGAGACAAAAGAGTATAGCTAATGATATATATATTTTTATACACCGAAGAAAATACTCCTGCCCGGAATGGGTTAAATAGTGGCGAAATTTTTATCCGGGCGGAATTTCCCTTCTTTTTTATAGTATTTCCTTGATATTTATAGCCCTTACTACCCCAACTTGAAAAACAAGCTGAAATAGCCTTTTCCGGCTTTAAGTTTGCAAAAACCTGGGCACTCTTTTATTTATCATGCAAACAACTTCGTAGTTAATTGTATTAATTTTTCCGGCGATCTCATCCACCGTTATTTCCTGTTGACCCAGTTTTCCAATGATTACAACCTCGTCCCCAATCTCCGCCCCGGGGACAGCTGAAACGTCAACCACAACCTGGTCCATGCAAACCCTTCCCCGCACGGGAACTCTTTGCCCTCTAATTAAAACCTCTCCTTTATTGGATAAAAGGCGATTAAATCCATCCGCGTAACCCAGGGGAAGTAAAGCAAGCTTTTGTTCCCGGGAAGTTTCATAAGTTCGGCCGTAGCTGATAAAACTTCCCGGGGGCATTTCTTTTACCTGGACCAGTCTTGCCTTCCACTGAAGGACTGGCTGTAAAGAGATCTCTTCCTTATTCACATCCCCTGAAGGCCATAAACCGTAACTCATAATCCCCGGGCGAACCATATCCAGGGCCATTTCCGGGAGGTCAATTATTGTAGCACTGTTGGCAATATGGCATAGAGGTATCTCTATACCCTGCCCCTTAAGAGCAGATATAACCTCCTCGAAACGTTGAAATTGCTCTCGAGAATAGGTTTTATCCGGTTCATCTGCCGAGGACATGTGGGACATTAATCCTTCAAGTTCTATTCCTTCCATCTGGCTAACTTCCCGGGCGAGATCAATAGCCTTGTCTGGAAGAGGGCCCAGCCTGCCCATTCCGGTATCAACTTTCACGTGGACAACTGCCCTTTTACCCAGGGAACAGGCTCTTTTTGCTACCTCTCCTGCCATCACTTCATTTCCTATGGTCAGAATAATATCATGCTCCAGGGCAGCATCAATTTGAGCAGGAAGAAACCCACTCATGGCCTGAATAGGGACTTCTATCCCTCCCTGGCGAAGTTCAACTCCCTCTTCCACAAGGGCAACGCCCAGGCGGTCAGCTCCGGCTTCCACCGCTTTTCCTGCCATTGGCAAACTACCGTGCCCATAGGCGTCGGCTTTTACAACAGCCATAATCAGGGGCCCCTTGCCAACCCTTTCCCTTACCTGCTGGAGATTATGGGCATATTTTTGCGTGTTGATTTCAACCCATACTGGTCGGTTAATTAAGTTCATTTTATCCTTCAACCCTCCTGTATAACTTTCCAGGCCTGGGGTAAGAACTCTACCAGGTCTCCGGCATTAATCCCGTATATCCCCTTTTGTTCCACAGCGAGATCTCCTGATTTCCCATGCAGATAAACTCCCATGGCTACTGCTTCCGTCAGAGAAAGGTTCTGGCCCATGATTCCAGCGATAACTCCCGTTAGGACATCACCTGAGCCCGCTGTTGCCAGGCCGGGGTTGCCTGATGTGTTTACATACATATTCCCGTCCGGAAGAGCGACCAGGCTGTGAGGACCTTTTAAGACCAGAATAACTTCCCATTGCAGGGCAAAAGCCCGGGCTACTTCAAAAGGAGCAGTAAGCACCTCTTCCTTGGAAACCCCTAAAAGCCTTGCCATCTCCCCGTAATGTGGGGTGAGTATGGTCCGGGCCCGGCGGTCTTTTAATATTTGGGGGCCCGGAAGGGCATTAATTCCATCGGCATCCAGAATTATCGGAAGCGAGCTTTCTTTAAGGATTTCAGCCACAAGCTCTTCTATTTCCGGCCCTCGCCCCAATCCCGGCCCCAGAACAAGGAAATCATTGCTCTGGGCTCTCTCCATAATTACCCCGAGCGCTGCACTCCCAAGAAGACCCAGAGTGCTCTCCGGCAGGGGACAGCTGATAACCTCTGTGGCTTTAATTTCAATGATATCGTTGAGGCTGACCGGAACCCCGAGGGTAACCACTCCAGCCCCCGAGCGGAATGCAGCCTGAGCAGCTAGCAGGGGAGCCCCGGTCATACCGCGGGACCCGCCTACAATAAATATTCTCCCGCAACTACCTTTATAGGCTTCAATTGAACGAAAAGGATAGTGCTGTGCGGCCCAGTTTTTTTCCAGCATAATTGCGCTGGTTTCAGCTTCCTCTGTAATGTAATGGGGAATTCCAATATCGATTACCTCAACCTCTCCGCTATAAACACAGCCCGGATAGACCTGGAGCCCAACCTTCGGTAATCCAAAAGTTATAGTTACATTGGCGTCAACTACCTGCCCCAAAATTTTCCCACTGCTGCTGTCCAGACCGGAGGGAATATCAATGCTTAAAACTGGGATCTCATGGCTATTTATAAAGCTAATGGCTTCTTCAGCCAGGCCCCGAACTTCTCCTTTAAGTCCGGTTCCCAGCAACGCATCAATTATCAGGTCATATTCCCTGTCCCTGGTTGCCTGCCATAGGGTCTCAGCGTCCTTAAGATCAATTACCTCCAACCCTATATTACTGAGAATATTGTAATTTAATGCGGCTTCTCCCTCTTGAGGGATATTTCCAACCAGGAAAACATGAACCAGGTAACCTCTGTGAGCAAGGATACGGGCAGCGACAAAACCATCTCCTCCATTATTGCCTGCCCCACAGAGAATCATAATACTTTTTTCCTCCGGCCCGAGCATTGAAATTGCTTTATCAGCAACCCCCTGGCCTGCTTTTTCCATAAGGATTGTCCCCGGAATGCCGGCTTCCTCAATTGTTCGGCGATCAATTTCTGCCATTACTTCACCGGTTACCAGCTTCACTTTTCCCAACCCCCTTAGAGATTAAAACCATGGCTACCGCCCACTTGCGCTCGTGAGACATTGAAAGTTTAATATCCACATCAGGATTCAAAGAACACCCCTTCAACTTAATTTCAGGTCCATCAATACCCGGGAGAATTTCAACCTGCTGCCACCCGGGCCTTTTAGCAGAAGTTAACGCTTTAGCAAGGGCTTCTTTGGCTGCAAACCTTGCTGCAAGGTGCTCAGCAGGTTTTTTCTTAGCTTTACAGTATTCAATTTCACCCGGAGTAAAAAGTTTCTGCAGAAACCGGTTGCCATGTTTATTATAAACCGAAATAATTCTCTCCACCGAAACTATATCCACACCAATACCCTCAATCAATGTTACACCACCTCATTCAACTGTTACGCTTTTTGCCAGATTCCGGGGTTGGTCGATAGGACAATTCCGGAAATCTGCCGAAAAATAGGAGAGCAGTTGCAGGGGAATGGTTCCCAGCAGAGGAGCAAATATATCAGGAGTATTGGGTGTTTTAAGAAGGAAATCAACTTCTGCTTCCACGCGGGATGCAAACCTGTCCTGGGTTATACCAAATACATAGCCACCCCGGGCCCTGATTTCCTGAATATTGCTAATCATCTTCTCCAAGAGGCTCTCCTGGGTTAGGAGGGCAACAACGGGAATTCCTTCCTCGATTAAAGCCAGGGTTCCATGTTTTAATTCTCCTGCTGCATATGCCTCAGCGTGAATGTAGGAAATTTCCTTTAATTTCAAGGCACCTTCCAGGGCAAGGCTAAAATCCAGTCCTCGCCCCACAAAAAAAGCATTATCCCAGTTTTTGATGTACCGTGCCGCTTCGCGGACTGGTTTTTCCATCCGGTGCAGGGTCTTTTCCACCTGAGCAGGTATTTCCCTGAGAAAATGGAGCAATTGGTCAATTCCATCCCCAGCAATATCACTTCCACCCATTTTAAGGGCCAAAAGGTTAAAAGCAGCAAGCATATTTAAATAGGCTTTTGTAGAAGCAACAGCAATCTCTGGCCCTGCTTTAATTAATAATAACTGGTCTACCTCCCTGGCTATTGTGCTGCCCTGGACATTTACTAGTCCCATCGTTTTTGCCCTTTTATCCCGGGCATGCCGGAGAGCTGCCAGGGTATCAGCCGTTTCTCCGGACTGGCTGACCACAATTACAAGTGAATCCTCCCCAACCAGCGGAGAACGGTAACGGAATTCTGAAGCCATATCAACTTCGACTGGAATCCCCGTTGCCTTTTCCAGTAAGGCTTTGCCAATTAAACCCGAGTGATATGCGGTTCCACAGGCAACAATAAAAATTTTCTCGATTTTTTCCTTTTCCTTGAGAATGGCATCAATTTCCTGGAGTTCGATACCGTTTCCCCGGAGAGGTTTTTCCAGCAATTGCCGCATGACATCGGGCTGTTCATGGATTTCTTTTAACATGTAATGCGGGAAACCCTTTTTCTCTGCCATTTCCAGGTCCCAGTCAATTTCTTCAATTTCCTTATTCTGCAGATTCCCACCGGGCCCAATAACCCTGAAGTTTTCCCTATTCAATTCCGCCATTTCACCGTCCTCCAGGATAATAACCCTGCGGGTATATGGCAATAGAGCGGGAATATCCGAAGCAAGATAAAATTCATCTTCGCCAATTCCCAGGATAAGGGGACTGTCCTGGCGGTAAGCTACAATTTGATCGGGATTTTCCTGGTTGATTACTGCAAGGGCATAAGACCCCTCAAGTTCAGTGGTAGCTTTCTTTACTGCCTCTGAAAGGTTGCCCTCAAAGAATTTTTCAACCAGGTGCACCACAACTTCCGTATCTGTTTCCGAGGAAAAGGAATGTCCCTCCTTTTCAAGAGTCCTTTTAATATCCTGGAAGTTTTCTATTATCCCGTTATGAACCAGAGCCAGTTTGCCCTCGCAATCCTGATGCGGGTGTGCATTCGCATCAGAAGGCCTGCCATGGGTAGCCCACCGGGTATGTCCAAGGCCAACATTCCCCTGAAATTTTTCGAGCCCGAGTTTATCATCAAGAGCCTTTAGCTTGCCTTCCGCTTTACGAAGTTTTAGTTTTTGGTCTTCAATTACTGCAATTCCAGCGGAATCATAACCCCGGTATTCCAGTTTTTTCAATCCTTCAAGCAATATTGGAACGGCCCCTTTAGGGCCTATATAACCAACAATTCCACACATTAACTTCTCCCCTTCCATTAAAACTGCTTTAGCCACCTGCCAGCCCCTTTGCCTTACAATCACTTGCAAGTTTTAAAGACTGGCTCAAGACCGGTAGCAGACCTAGAGGCATCCGCCGATAATTCGATAAACCTCTACCTCGTCAACTTGGCTTGGGCCAAGACCAGGCGCTTGATTAACCGAGTTCTTCCTCAATAACTCCAACAACATCATCCAGGATCCCACCTAGAATTTTTTCTTCCTTTCCTTCCACCATCACTCTAATTACAGGTTCGGTTCCCGATGCCCTCACCAAAAGCCGGCCCCGGTCACCCAAAGTATTTTCTGCCCTGGTAATCACCTCCTGTACTCTCAAGTTATCTTTCCACTCTTTGTTTTTCACCTCGACATTTCGTAACAATTGCGGCCAGGGTTTCATTACCTGTGCCAGCTGTGAGAGTTTTTCTTGCTCAGAAGATATTACATTAGCCAGCATGATCGAGGTAAGGATGCCATCCCCTGTAGTATTTTCTTCGAGGAAAATAATATGCCCTGACTTTTCACCTCCAAGATTTAGTTTTTTCCCTTTTAGAGTTTCAAAAACGTAGCGATCACCATTTTGAGTAAGAAGCAACTCCCCACCCAGGTTTTGTAAGGCTTCTTTTAAGCCCTGGTTACTGTACTTGGTTGCCACTAAAGTCCTGTTAGCAAGTTCACCCGTTTTTAAAAGGTGACAGCCACAAATAGCCATGATATAATCACCATCGAGCTCATTACCCCCTTCATCAATGGCAATTACCCTGTCAGCGTCTCCGTCAAAAGCAAAACCGAAATCTGCTCCCACTTCCAGGATAATTTCCCTGATTACCTGGGGGTGAGTGGAGCCGCATTGATAGTTTATTTTTTCTCCCGCAGGAGAATCGTGAAGACTAATAACATCCGCACCCAGTCGTTCCCAGACTCGGGGAGCTATTTCCCAGGCCGCCCCGTAGGCTGTATCCAGAACAACTTTATAACCGGTAAAATCTCCTTTTGCCTTGCTGCATAAAAAGTCCAGGTATTTTTCTTTTAGCCGAAGAGCTTCTATTTTATTGCCCACCTCTTCACCCTCCGCCCGGGCATATTTTTCTCCATTTTCCAGATAAGCTTCAATTTGATTTTCCTGTTCATCTGTTAATTTATTTCCATCAGCGTTAAAAAATTTGATCCCATTATCTGCAATGGGATTATGGGAAGCGGAAATCATGACTCCCCCCGAGAAATCTTCAGTTCGAGTTAAATAGGCCACTGCCGGGGTTGGTAAAATCCCACCAAGGTAAACGTCAAGACCTGCGGCAGTTAATCCAGCGACCAGCGCAGATTCCAGCATATCTCCAGAAAGTCTTGTATCCCGACCGATTAAAACCTTGGTCCTAGCCGGATTTTGCTTCTTGTCTAATAAGTACCTGCCTCCTGCGAGGCCTAATTTTAATGCAAGCTCAGGAGTTAATTCCCTGTTGGCAACTCCCCGAACTCCATCGGTTCCAAATATTGAAGGCAAGATTGAATCACCCTTTCTAAAGATAAGTTTCATGTTCTAAATTAAAGAGGGGTAATAGGCGGAAAAAATACCCGCCAAATAAAATCAATTAAGCAGCGGGAACCCAAAAATTTTTGTTTCTCCTCTCTGCAACCGGGCAAAAGGTTTTCCCTTTACCCCATATTACTTCGAATTTTCTTTCGCTAACCCTTTTCCCGAAGCCTGGAAAAATGAAAGCCAAGGATAAAAACCAAATTACTGGTTCCCTTCCCAGACATCAACTTGAATACTCCGTGGCGAAATAAAATCAATTTCCCACTCCTGGGGATGGTCTAACACCACTGGCAGCCAGTAAACCCCTGGGACAACGTGCTCAAAATCAAGGTAAGCGCTTAAAAGTTCCCCGATTTCTTCTTCTGGGTATTCGGGAGCAATTAAGCCCACTCTGACCTTTTCCGGTAGGGCATTCAACTCAAGATTATCGGGGAGATTTACCACTTCCAGAGATATACTGACCACGGTTCTTCCCGGGTCAGTCTCAACCAGACCCGGAAAAGGCCAGCCGGGCCCGCTAACATAAAACCAAAGAAGTAGAGCCAGTAATAGGGCGGTTAATTTCAGCTTCCTGTCCTCATTCATACATTTACCCTCCACTGGCGGAAGATATTCTTTTCATCAAAAACCCTTTTCATTTCTCTCTGCAGCTTTTCCTGCAAACTATCCTGGTCGAAAAATCTTCTCATCCTTCCGGAATCAATAAGACTAACAGTCCCGGTTTCTTCAGAAATTACCAGGGCCAGGGCATCGGAATGTTCGGTAATTCCAATTCCCGCCCGGTGTCTGGTGCCAGGTGAACCTTTTAATTTACTGGTTTCTGCCAGGGGAAGAACACAAGACGCAGCCTTAATTCTCCCATCACTAATAATTACTGCTCCGTCGTGGAGAGGATTTTTAGGTGAAAAAATTCCGATAAGCAGCTGGGTTGAAATAACGCTATCCAGGATGGTCCCTTCTTCAATAAAATCTTTAAGTCCTGTTTCCCGCTCGATTACAATAATTCCTCCCCAGCCTTTTTCCGATAACCGGAAGGCTGCGGAAGCAATTTCCCTGCTCGTTTTTTCTCGATCTACCGCTACGGGATTGAAAAACCTGCCCCGCCCGAGGTGTTCCAGGGCTCTTCGAAGCTCTGGCTGAAAAACAATAGGTAGAGCCACGACCAGAAAGGTCATCGAATTTCGAAGAATCCAGCTAATGGTTGTAAAACCCAACCAGTCACTCAGCAAAGCAGTGATAAACAGTAAAACCAGCCCTTTAAGAAGCTCTACCGCTCTTGTCCCTTTGATAAGTAAAATCAGCCGATAGAACACGTAGGCCACAATCAAAACATCAATAATATCTCTGATTGCTGAAGTCCAGAACATAGCACCCTTCTCCTTTGAATAATTATTTCCACATGGTTATTAAAAAGTCCTTTCCAGAAGGGAAATCCACCCCCGATGTCTAAGCTTCTTTTTGAGGTGAAAAAATGGCCAAAAAAGCTAAACATTCGCTCTGGAATATTAAAGATATAATTA
>Ga0207421_10004697_pt1 | contig 15607 bp, 9 predicted proteins | sample SodLakKL_010_SED_4_FD_187542 | JGI IMG/M metagenome (GOLD analysis project Ga0207421, IMG submission 187542) | Alkaline sediment microbial communities from Lake Tanatar, Kulunda Steppe, Russia - 8KL_010_SED (SPAdes) (version 2) | ecosystem: Environmental > Aquatic > Non-marine Saline and...
TAAATTATCATTAATGCCGTTTGGCAAAAAAATTGTTAAAGCTTGATTTTAACTAAATACAACTATTATTTTAATATAAATTTTAATGATAAAATAATAAAGAAATATCATTTTAAATTATTTGACAAATAAATAAAAGTATATTATTATTAACTTAACCGGTTAATCTAACTTAAAATAATTATTATTTTATTCAGCTTTAAATACAGCTTTACATAAAATACAGGTGATTACTATGAGTGTTACTATAAAAGATATTGCACAAAAAGCGGGTGTTTCCAAAGCAACAGTATCTTATGTTATAAATAATAAGCAAGGAGTCGGAGAAGATACCAGAAAAAAGGTATTAAAAATTGTGGATGAATTAAATTACCGTCCTAATACCAGTGCTCGTAATTTGGCTGGTAAGAAGACAAAAATGCTCGGTTTGATAATACCTGATATTACAGATATGTTTTATGCTGATATTATTAGTGGAGTAGAATATGCAGCAAATGATTTTGATTATACCCTGAATTTGGGAACAACACATGGAGAAGCTGAAAGAGAGCGTTTACTTGCTGATTATTTTTCCCGGGGCCAGGTAGATGGTATAATATTAATGACCTATCACCTTGATATTGATTATATTAAACAGCTCAAAAAAAGAAAAAGTCCATTTGTTTTTATAGGGAACCCCATTGAAGAACAATCAATATATACAATTTTAGTTGACAATTATGAAGCTGGATATAAGGGGACTGAATACTTAATAAAACTGGGACATAAGAATATTGCTTTTATTGAAGGTTCAAGTGAATCATGGGATGCTGAAGAACGGTTAAAAGGTTATAAAGATGCTATACAGGATTATAGTCTTTCAATTAATGATATCTACATAAAAAATGGAGAATTTATAAAAGAAAGAGGTTATGATCTTACAATTGAACTGCTTAATTTAAATAATCCTCCCTCTGCTGTATTTGCTGCCAATGACAGAATGGCAATTGGAGCCTGTAATGCTGCTCATGATCTGGGAGTTAATGTTCCTGATGAGTTATCAATTTTAGGGGTAGATGATATAGAAGCAGGGATGCATGTTGTACCTCCGCTGACAACAATTAAACAGCCTTCCCGACAAATGGGTAAAAAAGCAGTTGAGATTCTGCTGCAGCTGCTGAATGATAGGGCCCCGAAAAAAAGAAAAATAATGCTTTCTACTGAATTAGTGGAAAGAAAAACCTGTGCTTCATATAAATAAGCAGCCTTTTTATAGTCTTTACTTAAACGGTTAATAAGATTTGCCGGTTCTATTTATGAATTGAAGTTAATAATTTATTGAAGTGATTTTATTTTTCAAATAACTTCAATAAACAAAAAATAAAAAGGAGGAGAAAAATGAAAAGGATAACTGCTTTAATGCTGATGCTGGTTTTTATTTTTAGTTTTAGTGTGTTTGCTGAAGAGGAGGTTACTATTTCTTATGCCAGCTGGGCGGACCCGGAAATTGAGGAAGAAATGGTGAACAGGTTTATGGAAGAGTATCCTCATATCAATGTAGAAATTGATGATTCAATTGACTGGCCCTGGAATGAGTCTCTTGGAGCTGCAGCAAGTGCGGGAAATTTACCGGATGTATTTTATGTTTTTGAAATCCCTGTTAGTGTCCAAAATGAATGGGTAAATGATATATCACCATATTATGATGCAGATCCAGAAACAGACAGAATGTATGAAGATATGGTCGATACAGCTGTGTATGATGGTGGCCGATATGCTGTACCTTCGTTCCAGTTTCCCCTGGGAGTATATATCAACAAAACCTTATTTGAAGAATATAATATCGAAATTCCATCTTATGACTGGACTTTAGATGATATGTATAATCTGGCAATAAGGTTGACCAATCCTGCAGATGATATTTTTGGAATTCAGGGTACAAATTTTCATGAACACTGGCCTGCTGTAAACAATCATGATCTGGGATGGAATGCCTATGATGGAGAAAAATTTAGATTCACCAGTTCAGAATGGATTGATGCTTACAATACTGGAAGAGAGATGAGAACTTTGGGTGTTGATGCCGATGCTCTTACAGATGAAGAAAGAGAAGAAATATTTGGGGATGCCGGGGCAAATCCTTTCGTTGAAGGTAATGTTGCAATGAATGTTGATTATTCCTGGTTTTTACCTACTGTTCCCGAAATGGAAGAGGAAGGAGCCGGAGAAATTGCTTTTTATCCCTATCCCGGGGGCGAAGATGGCCAGAGTACCTATGTTGTAACTGATTATATTGGCATGTCTTCTGTTACAGAGCATCCTGAAGAAGCTTATAAATTGATGAAATTTATGACCTTTGGAGAAACGGGTATGATGAACCGAATGGATATTTATGAAGAAAGAGGTATGGATCTAGCTGATTGGCCGGTAGCAAATCATGAAGAAGTATGGGCCAGAATTGAAGCTGATTTTGATGTGGAGGGAATAAGTGCTGTAGCAGATACACTTGATAATACTTTTGTTGATGTATTCAAATGGCTGCCTGGGGTAGATGCTTTTCATGGTTATGCCCATGAGGAAGAGGTCTGGGACAGACTTGATGAAGGCAGTATAAATGCCGCTGATCTTGCTCCTGAAATGGAACAGAGATCATATGAAATTTTCCAGGAGGCAAGACAGCTGCTGCAGGATGCTCTCCAATAAAAATGTTTTTAAGATTAAATATCAGTCGGGATCTTTTTTACATCCCGACTGATATTAATTTTCTGCTGTAGTTTAAGGAGGAAGTAATATTTTATGAAGTTCTCAAAATTCAATGTTTTAAAAATGACAATAATTATGTTTATTCTTCTTTTTGTTTCCTGGAAAGCTGCAGCTTATCTTCCCTATAATACTTATACACTGGATAGCCGAGATGAGTATGTGAAATCCCAGCATGCATATATTCCCCAAAAAATTATAACCAGGCCGGGTGGGGAAAGGCTAAACACACCTTCTGATATATTTATTGACCTTGATGACAATATATACATTGCCGACACCTGGGGCAGAAGAATAATTGTGCTGGATTCTGATCATCAGTTAAAATATACACTTGGGGAAGGTACTTTAATGCTGCCAGAAGCAGTATATGTAAAAGATGATGAAATCTATGTTGCAGATAGTGGACTGGAAGAAGTATTAAAATTTAATCAACAGGGTGAAATTTTATTTAATTATGAACGTCCAGATTCAGAATCTTTTTCTGATAGAGATTCATATCGCCCCCGTGATATTGTGGTTGACAGATGGAATAATTTATATATTATTAGTGAAGGGAATCCCAGTGGATTAATTAGATTTGATCAAGCAGGTAATTTTCTTGGTTATATTGCCAGCAATGAAGCTGAATTTGAAATGAGACTAAGATTTATGCAATTTTTTTACAGTCGTGAACAGCTGCACGAGACTTTTTTAAGTCTGGTATCTACTCCTACAGCTGTAGCCCTGGATAGAGAAAAACTGGGCATTTTTACTTTGACAAGAGGTGCTGAAGAAAAATCTATAAAAAGATTTAATGTTTCGGGAAGACAGCTTGAATTAGAAGAGATAAAATATGATCCCGGTTTTACTGATATTGAAATTGGACCTGATGATAATATTTTTGCTTTAAGTCAAAAAGGATATATTTTTAAATATGATACCGATGGGGAGTTAATGTTTAGATTTAGTGGTTCTGATAGGGCAAATGAAAGAATGGGTCTTTTTTCAGATCCCTCCTCAATTGCAGTAAATTCAGAACAGCATATTTATGTCATTGATAAAAGCAGAAATGATATAACAGTTTTTGAACCTACTGAATTTACTGAATTAATTCATACAGCTGTGTCCTTTTTTGAAGATGGTTATTATGATGATAGTTATAGAAACTGGAAACAGGTTCTTCATATGAATAATTTTTTTAATTTGGCTCAAAAAGAACTGGGTAACAGTTATTTTTGGAGAGGAGAAGTTAAACAGGCTTTAAGTGTTTTTAAACAGGCTCGAGATAAGGAAGGATATTCTAAAGCATTTAAGGAAATAAGGGGAGAATGGATCAGAAATTATTTTTCACTTATTTTTACCGGCCTGGTTCTGTTTATTTTACTTTTATTTATATTTATTATAATTAATCGCAGAAAGAATATTTATGAAAAAATTAAAGCCTATTTAGGACAAAATAAATTAATTAGTGAATTAATATATATTTCTGAGTTTATAAAACATCCGATAAGCAGTTTTTACGGCATCAAGGAAGATAAAACATCCAATCTTTCTGCAACTATTCACTGTATTTTATTTTTCGCTGTTTATATGGGCTCATTATATTATACCAATTTTATATTTCAAAGTCCGGATTTATTATTGTTTAATCCCCTTGAAGAATTTTTAAAGGTTTTTGCTGTAATTATGGCCTGGATCATTGCCAATTATCTTGTAAGTGCAATAAATGAAGGTGAAGGTCATTTCAGTGAGGTTTTTCAGGGGACAGTATATGCAATGGCACCCTATATTTTAATAAAACCATTTATTATATTAATTTCAAGAGGGATGGTTCTTGAAGAAGCTGCTATATATAATTTCTTTAATGTTCTGATTTATTGCTGGCTGGGAGTTTTACTATTTTTTATGGTTTTAGGAATTCATAATTATAATTTCCCGGTCACTTTAAAAAATATATTCATGACTTTTTTTACGATGGTTATTCTTGCACTGGTAGTCTTCATATTGTATGTTTTATTTGATCAATTTTTTGATTTTATCATTTCCGTTTATAATGAGGTGATAATTCGTGTTAATTTATAGATTTTTGCAGAAAAATATTATTACCATTATGTTTATATTATTAATTATAGTTAGCTTATCTGTTGGGGTAGAAAGTTATTCCATAGTTGAATATGAATATGAGAAAGTAGTGGAAAATGAAAGTCTTGAGCTGTATTTAAATAAAAATAATTTAGCTATTCAAATAATTGATAGTGAAACAAATTACAAATGGTATTCAGTAATTGAGAATTTAGTGGAGGGAGAAAATAATCCTTCCTGGGAAAATTTCATGAGTTCAGGAATTGCAATAGATTATTTTCCCGCTGGGAAAACTTCTACCAGAAGAACTGATTTAGTTAGTGATGAACAAAGTAATGTTGTGGTTGATTTTTTAGAAAATGGCTTTAAAGCAAAAGTAGAATTTGAACAGATCAATTTATATCTGGAAATACTGGTTACCCTGGAGGATGATCAGCTTGTAGTTGAAATACCATCAGAAAGTATTGAAGAAAAAGGTGACTATCGTTTGGCTTCACTTTATTTATTTCCCTTTCTTGGTTCTGTGAGACAAGATAATCACGAAGGTTATCTATTTATACCCGATGGTTCAGGAAATTTAATAAATTTTAAAGGAAAAGACCAGGCCCCCCGAAGTTTTTATAGGGCACCTTTTTTTGGGAAAAATGCTGGTATTGAAAGCCTGGATCAGACTGAAGAAGAAAAAGAAGTAAATCCCCCCCATGATTTAAAAATACCAGTTTTCGGATTGGCACATCTAGAAAAAGAACAGGCTGTATTTTCCATAATTGAAAAAGGTCAATATTATGCTGATTTAATGGCTTACCCGGCAGGTATTTCAACTGAATATAACTGGATTACTCCTCGATATAATTACAGAAAAACTTACATGCAGCCTACCAGCAGAGCTATGGGGGGAATGGTTTTATATGAAAATATCAAAAACCCTGAAGATATAAAAATAAGATATAATTTTTTAAACAAATCTGATGCCAATTATATAGGTATGGCCAAAAGATATCAATCATATTTAGTTGATAAGGGGAAATTATCAAAAGACAAGGTTGAGAAAGGTGATATTCCTTTAAGATTGGATGTGCTGGGAGCTGAATCTAAAAGAGGTTTATTTTCACCCAATGTAGTAACCATGACCACAGCCCGTCAGCTGCAAAATATAATCAGAGAGCTTAAAAAAGAACAAATAGAGAATCTGCTGATTGTTTATAAAGGGTGGAATACAGGAGGCTTGTCCGGCAATAAACCATATACAATAGAATTTGAGGATTCTCTTGGAACAAAAAGTGATTTTGAAAATTTAATAAATTTTACCGACAAACATGATATAAATTTATATTTTTATGATGATTATGTAAAAGGTTATAATCGTTCTTCCCGATTTTCTTATCGTCAGGATGCTGCTAAAAGAATAAATAACAGAGAGCTGGAGGTAAAAACTAATAAACAGGTCTATGATCGGTATTATTTTCTTAGTTTAAAAAAAACAGAAGAACTTATTCATGATAATATAAAACAATATCAAAAAATTAATATTTCTAATGCTGCGGTAGATAAAATAGGATATACACTTTTTTCCAATAGAGACCAGACAGGGGTGAATCACAGAGTAAATTCAGCTGAAGCATATCAAAGCAGTATGAAAGAACTTACTTCTGAATTAAACAAGTTGGTTTTATATGAACCCAATGAATATATGCTGGAATTTACAGAAGCTTATTTTGATATACCTATGAATTCATCGAACTATATATATTTTGATAAAGAAATCCCTTTTAAACAGATAGTTTTTAAAGGTTATCTGGATTATTTTGCGCCATACACCAATTTTTCTGGTAATAAAAGAAAACAGATTTTAAAACATATAGAATATGGTGCTTTTCCATCTTTTATAATTACCGGGAAATCTGCTTTTGATTTATTATTAACAAATTCCAATGATATTTTTACTTCTGCTTTTTCTGACTGGAAGGATGATATAGTTAATATATATAATGAAATTAATGAAGTTCTTAATAAGGTCAAAAAAGAAAGAATTATTGATAGGCAGTATATTAAAGAAGATATAATAAAAGTATGTTATACCAATGGTTACAGTATAATTGTTAACTATACTGAAAGTTCATATATTTATAAGGAATTTGAAATTCCTGCTGAAAATTTTAAATTAATTGAGGGGAGAAACTATGATTAAAAAAATAAAATCATATTACAATAAGAAAACCAGAAATATTTTTACCGGCTATTTATTTATTTTTCCCTGGCTGGTGGGCTTTTTGTTGTTTACATTATGGCCCATGATATATTCTTTTTATCTTGGTTTTTTTGATGTTCGCTTAACTCCCCGTGGTATACGCACCAGTTATCAGGGATTTGAAAATTTCACAGAAGCTATATTTTCTGATCCGGTACTTCTGGAAAATGTTTTTGAGTATTTACAGCAGATAATACTTCATGTACCGGTTATTATCGTTTTTTCTCTCATTATTGCCCTGCTAATAAACCAGGATATTAAAGGTCAGGGTTTTTATAGAACTATTTTCTTTTTGCCGGTTATTATATTAAGTGGCCCTGTTATAGAACAATTAATGGCCCAGGAAGCAACAACTATTCCCGGTATAGGAGATTATACCCTTTTTAATATAATAGACAATATCGACTGGACAATTATGGAGTGGATAAGTGATCTTTTTGAAGAAATTATTATGGTTTTATGGTTTTCGGGAGTACAGATTTTGATTTTTTTAGCAGGATTACAAAAAATTGATAATTCCACCAGAGAGGCAGCCATGATTGATGGAGCATCTGCATGGGAGATGTTCTGGAAAATTACTTTACCTGCCGTAAAACCATTAATTATTGTAAATGTTATTTATACTGTAATAGATATTTCAACTTTTGATCTAAACCCAATAATTATATATATCAGAGAACAAATGTTTAATGTATTTACCGGCTTTGGGTATTCATCTGCTCTGGGCTGGTTGTATTTTATATTAATTTCATCGATATTAATTATTTCAGTTATTATTTTAAATATACGTGAAGCCTGGTAAGCTTAGGGTTCTCAAGGGGAGGTTATATGATATGAACTGGGTTTTTAAATACAAAAATATAGTAAAAAAAATTCTGTTTGGGGGGGCTAGAGCTGAAGAAGGAATTATATACAAATTTATAATTTATGCTCTGCTAACGGTTATTGGATTTGTCTATTTATATCCCTTACTGTATATGCTTGCAAATAGTTTTATGAATTTGAGTGATTTAATTAGTTCAAGTATTCGCTGGGTGCCAAGTGGTTTGTATCTAGAAAATTATAGGCGGGCACTGCAAATTATGGATGTAACAAATACTTTCTGGCAGACACTTCTTGTTGCTGGTTTACCGGCAGTCCTTCAGACTATATCTACAGCTTTGGTCGGATATGGTTTTGGACGTTATAAATTTCCCGGAAGAAGATTATTATTCTTATTAATGCTTGCTACATTTATTATACCCCCCCAGGTGACTATGATCCCACGATATTTACTATTTTCCAGATATGATATTTTAGGTACTTTTTATACATTTGTTTTTCCAGCAATTCTGGGCCAGGGACTGAGGAGTGCTATTTTTGTACTTATTTTTTATTCAATGTTTAAACAAATCCCTGACGCTCTTGTTGAAGCTGCTAAAATTGATGGAGCAGGTAATGTTAAGATATTTTATAAAATAGCAATTCCACTTTCAATACCGGCTATAGTTATTGCTTTTTTGTTTTCTTTTGTCTGGTACTGGAATGAAACTTATTTAGCCAGCATATATTTTGGCAATGTTTTTTCCACTTTACCACTGGAGCTGCAAAATTTTGCTGATAGTTTTGCCCAGATGTATGGTGGAGCGGGAGATTCTCCCATGAATCAGCTTAATGAGGCAATTATAATGGCCGGAACTCTGGTTACAATAGGCCCCTTATTAATATTATATTCTATATCTCAACGCTGGTTTGTGGAAAGTGTAGATCGGACTGGCATTACAGGAGAATAATGTAAACCATATTAGGAGGAATAGTATGCATAAATCTCGGATTACAATATATTTAATTTTAATTTTTATTATTTCCTTTTTGTTTTTTCCCGGTCATGTAAAATCTAATTCTGATATAAAAATAAATGAACTTCTAGAAATGAATGAGGAAGAATTATTAGAGCATATTTCCAGAACAACATTTGGTTATTTCTGGGAGGAAACAAATCCCCAAAATGGATTAATAAAAGATCGTTCTGCTGATTATTCCCCTTCAAGTATAGCTGCCGTGGGTTTTGGACTTAGTGCAATTACGGTGGCAGTAGAAAGAGAATGGATTGATTATGAAAAAGGCTATCAACGGGTAAAAACAACACTCCGCTCTTTTGCAGATGGTGATATAGAAGGGAAAAGAGGTTTTTATTATCATTTTGTGGACATGGAAACCGGCGATAGGGTTTGGGATAGTGAACTATCTTCAATAGACACCTCTCTTTTTCTGGCAGGTGCTCTAACTGCTGGTGAATATTTTTCTGGAGAGATTAAAAATCTGGCCCATAAGCTTTATTCATATGTAGACTGGGAATGGATGCTCAATCAAACAGATTATTTATGTATGGGCTGGAAACCAGAAAGTGGTTTTTTGGATCATTACTGGGATCATTTTGATGAAGGACTGCTGGCATATATACTTGCAATTGGTTCTCCTGAGAATAATATTTCCGCTGAATCCTGGGATAAAATTAAAAGGCCTGTAAGAAATGATTATATCAGTTTACCACAGGAATCATTATTTGTATATCAGTATCCACAGGCCTGGCTGGATTTTAGAAATAAAGAAGATAAACATGCTAATTATTTTAATAATACTGCTCGTGCTGTTGAGTATAATCATTATTTTACAGTTATGAACAAGGAACAATATGAAACATATGATGACTTTATATGGGGTCTGTCGGCCTCTGATGGGCCTGACGGATATAAAGCATATGGCGCAAGCAGAAGAAACCATGATGGTACTGTTGCTCCTTATGCAGCAGCTGCTTCTTTACCTTTCAAGCCGGAACTAGCTTATAGAACAATTGAAGAATTTTTGAGAAAATATGGCGAAAAAATCTGGGGGGAATATGGTTTTGTCAGTGCTTTTAATGAAGATCAAAACTGGTATTCTGATGAACATATTGGAATAGATCAGGGAATTATCTTAATGATGATTGAAAATTACAGAAATGAATTTTTCTGGAATTTGTTTATGGAAATTGACTATATATCTAGAGCTTTAGAAAAAATTGGTTTTGAAAGAAAAGAGTCTGATTATGCTGTAGTACCAGAAAATAATAATAACTAAAACAATTATAATTATATTTTTAAAAAACATAACACTAAAATAAGGATAAAAACATAGAAAGGTGATATATGATGTCAAAGATATTTCCCTGTAAATATGGATATTTTAATGAAGATGGTACCGAATATATTATAACAGAACCCAATACTCCAAGACCCTGGGCAAATATTATCAGTAATGGAGATTATTCATTTATGATTTCACAAACGGGAGGTGGCTACTCCTGGCGTGGTAATTCTCATGAAAACAGATTAACAAGAAATTTTCAGGATGTTATAAAAGATAACTGGGGTAAATACATATATATCCGTGATGAAGAAACTAAAGATTACTGGTCTGCAGGATGGCAGCCGGTGCAAAAAGAATATGAGACATATGAAGTTAGACATGGTATAGGATATTCGATTTTAAAACAAACTATTAATGATATTTCCAGCAGTTTGAAAATGTTTGTAGTTCCCGGAGAGCCCATGGAAATTTGGGAATTAACATTAACCAATCACAGTGATAAAGAAAGAAAGCTGAATCTGTTTAGTTTTTTGGAATGGAATCTTGGCAGTCCGGATGAACACAGAGAATTTAATAAAATTTTTATAGATAATGATTATCATGAAGATATTAATGGTTTTATTGCTACTAAAAGAAGATGGAGCCTTTTAAATGAAAAGGGACAGGCCAATAATCGCAGCTGGGAATATGCTGGTTTTCACACTGCAAGTAAAAATCCTGCTGCTTTTGATGGTGATAAAGAATCATTTATTGGAATGTATAGAAATGATCATAATCCTGTTGCTCTTAATAAAGAAAAGCTGGACAAGAATGAGGGAAAATTTGTTGATGCTTCAGCATCTCTGCAAATAGGAGTAAATCTTGCACCGGGAAATAGTAAAAAGGTTATTTTCAACCTGGGCTGTGCTGATGATAAAAATCATGCTTATCGTTTGACAGATAAGTATAATAACTCAAAATCAGCACATAAAGCTTTCCAGGAAGTAAAGGAATTCTGGAAACCTTTTATTAAGTCATCAACAATTAAAACTCCTGATCGAGCCATGAATATCATGACAAATACCTGGTTAAAATATCAGGCTATTTCCTGTCGTATATGGGGAAAATCGGCCTATTATCAAAGCAGTGGCGGATATGGTTATCGAGATCAGCTTCAGGACTGCCAGGTGTTTTTCAGCAGTGTTCCGGATTATGCAAAAAAACAGATAAAACTTCATGCTAATAAACAAAAACAGGATGGAACAGTACTGCACTGGTGGCTTACAATTTCTGGCAGTGGACCGGAAACAGATTGTTCAGACGATTTATTGTGGCTTCCATATATTACTATTAATTATTTAAAAGAAACAGGGGATTTTGATTTACTAAGAGAAGAAGAATCTTATTTAAATGGTCAAAAAGGTACAATTTATGAACACTGTAAAAAAGCAATTGAGCGTGCTTTTAAGCGCTTTAGCCCCCGGGGTATTACTTTAATGGGTGCCCATGACTGGAATGATGGACTCAGTGCTGTGGGCTGGGACTGGAAAGGAGAGAGTTTTTGGGTTGCTGAATTTTTATCGGTGATTTTAGAAAACTTTGCTCCTCTGGCCCGCAGGTTTGAAGATGAAAAATTTGCCGATAGATGTAAAGAAGTACAGGGTTTTCTAAAAGAAACGGTTAATAAATATGGCTGGGATGGTAAATGGTATTTACAGGCCACGACTGATAAAGGAAAAGAACTGGGAAGTAAGGAAAATACTGAAGGATGGATATATTTAAATCCTCAGACCTGGGCGGTAATAAGCGGTATAGCTAATGAAGAAAGGGCAGAAGTATGTATGAATTCAGTAACCAAACACCTGGACTATGATTATGGTCCGGTTCTTTTGTATCCTGCCTACACTAACCCTCAAAGTGATATAGGTTATATAACACGCTATGCACCTGGTTTAAGAGAAAATGGTGGAGTATATACTCATGCAGCCACCTGGGCTATAAAAGCCTATATCATGCTTGACAGGCCAGAAAAAGCATATGAAATATATAAAGATATATGTCCACCACATAGAAGTAAAGATATTGATTTGTATAAAGCAGAACCCTATGTAGTACCCGGTAATTCTGATGGTCCTGATTCTGAGAATTATGGTCAGGCCGGATGGAGCTGGTATACCGGTTCTGCCCAGTGGTTACAGAGGGTTGCTACCCACTGGATTTTGGGAATAAGACCTGATTATGATGGTTTAATTATTGATCCTGCTATACCTGCTGGATGGGATGGTTTTAGTTATAAGAGGAAATTTCGGGGAGCTATCTATCAAATAAAAGTTGATAACAAGGCCGGGGTCAGCCAGGGAGTAAAAAAACTTTATTTTGATGGAACAAAAATCGAAGGCACCAAGGTACCGGCTGTAGATGATAATCAGGAACACACAGTAAAGGTAATAATGGGGTAACTAAAGTTTTAGGAGCTGTTTATAAATGTATAAAGATAAAATTTTATTAGAAGTAAATAAACAACTCAAAGAAATTCCAGATCAACAAAAAAACAAGGTGAAGAATTTATTAAATTTAAAGCAGGATGAATTACTGGACGAGATTCAGAAGAAAGTATTCAACTATTTCTGGGAAGAAGCAGATGAAATAACTGGACTTATCAAAGACAGGAAAAGCAAAGATTCTTATGCCAGTATCGCTGCTACTGGTTTTGGACTCACAGTTATACCAGCAGCAGTTAACAGGGGCTGGCTGGAAGAGAAAAAAGGTTTTAACAGAATTTTATCAACTTTGAGGGCAATTGATCAAATTGTAGATGGAAAAAATGGTTTTTATTATCATTTTGTTGATAGCTCAAACGGTAATAGAAGCAGACAGTGTGAACTTTCTTCCATTGATACTGCTCTACTTCTGGCAGGTGCTTTATTTGCCGGACAGTATTATAAAAATACAGAAATTGAAGAATTAGCTGATAAACTATACAGAAAGGCAAACTGGTCCTGGATGCTCAATTCAGGAGAAACACTTTGTATGGGCTGGACTCCTGAACAGGGGTTTGAAGAAGCCCGCTGGGATCATTTTGATGAAGGACTTCTGGCTTATATTTTAGGAATTGGAGCTCCTCATTATACTCTTAGCACAAATTCCTGGCACCAGATAAAACGTCCAGTAAAAAATAATAGAATATACCTTCCTTCTGAACCATTATTTATTTATTTATATCCCCAGGTCTGGGTAGATTTTAGAAATAAAAAAGATGATTATGTAAATTATTGGGAAAATACTAAAAAAGCAGTTTATTATAATTATTCCTTCTGTAAAAAAAAGAAAAATCAATATAAAACATATTCAAAAGATATTTGGGGTTTAAGTGCCTGTGATGGGCCGGATGGATACCATGCATATGGTGCTGTTGAAGGAAATCATGATGGGACTATTGCCCCATATGCTGCCCTAAGTTCTTTGCCCTATGAACCAAAACTCAGTTTTAATTTTATTCGGACTGCTCTTGACATTTATGGACCATTAATCTGGGGGAAATATGGATTTGTAAGTGGGTTTAACCTGGACAAGGGATGGTTTTCTAAGGATTATATTGGAATAGATCAGGGAACTTTATTTTTAATGATTGAAAATTACAGAAGCAGTCTGATCTGGAAATATTTCATGAGAAATAATTATATAAAAAAAGCAATGAAAAAAATAGGTTTTAGAAAACAAAAGGAGAAAGATAATGATCCAAATTAAAAACAAAAAAATATTTATTGATGGTCAACCACAACTTATCATATGTGGAGAAATTCATTATTTCCGTTTGCCAAAAAATAAGTGGGAAGATAGAATAAAAACATTCGTTATCCGTCAGAACAATATGTCACAGAATTACATATTGATCTCTGTAATTACATGCGGACAAGGTTTGATTCATATGTTGACACTTTACGTTCATATGCTGAAGAATTCGGGGTTAAAGAAGTCCCTTTTTTCATAAACATCCATGGGTGCAGTGGAGGTCGGGCTATGACTTTTCCTATAGGAATTAGTCAGCTTTACCAGACATATAATCGTGAGGGCTTTGTTTCCGGGTCCGATATTTATCTGGGTGAAATTAAAATAAATAATTTTCAGGATCTGTATTTGATTAATACTTTTATGGATTCAGTTAATTCTTCAGTACAACCCTTGACTTCAATTGAATTCAATTGTGGAGATGGTAATTTTGGAAATGATTACGGGGGACGTAATTCTCCTGCCGCCACAGATTTTAGAACCAGAATGTGTATTGCTCAGGGAAATCGTCTTTTAAATTTTTATCTATTTGCCGGGGGCTATAATTATAGAATGGATAAAAATCTTAATGATGGCAATGATCGTATAGGTATCACCGGGGAAAGACATGGTTTTGCCGCACCTATCAATCCTGAAGGAGAAAAGAATTATACCTTCCAGCGAATGTCTAGAGTTTTAAATACTATGGGAACCGTAAAAGAGAAATTAGCAGATATGAAAGAAGAACATGATAATTTTTGGTTTGGTTTTATTTCGGATTATTATATGACAGAATACCAATATCCAAAAAGTGACAAGATTCGTAAAATACAAAGTAATCTTGAACGTTTCCGTGCAGGTCAGGGCTGGGAAATAATGGCCAGAGCTTTACTTTTGAATAATTTTCGTTTTCGAGCTGTGCATATTCAAAAAGAAAAAATTAATCCCCAAAAGAAACCGGTTATAGTGTTACCAACCGCGAAATATATGAGTCCAGAAATACAGAAAATATTAGTTAGTTATGTAAACCAGGGGGGGAGCCTATTTTTATACGGTCTTATTCCTGTTAAGGATATGGAAGGAGAAAAATGCAGTATACTTGCTGATTTTCTTAATGTTTTTCCTCAAAATATTATTGAAGAAAAACCAGGTTATTATCCTTCTGTAGAAGCTTTAAATTGGGCTGCCCCACAACCTGAAATAAGAACTAATTATGCTCAGCTTTTTGAAACTGGAGAAAATGTGGTTCCCTTATTTAAATTATATGATAATAAAAAAACCTGTGGTTGTGAGGTTAAAAGAGGTGAAGGTAGAGCTGTTATAATGGCCTTTGGATATAATTGTAATCTTTCTTTCTTTAAAACGGTTATGAACAGGATGGGTGTAACTGCTGATTTAACACATGACTGCAGTAATCATGGTATTTTTATGACTACCTCTGTTAACAAAGAAAAAGAACGTTTTTTGCACCTGCTTAATCTTGATGACTTTGAAAAATATGTTAACATTTATTATAAAGAAAAAAATATCTTTGGTAAAAAAATATTTTTAGATAAAAAAGAAGGATTAATGCTTCCTCTAAATTTAAATATAAATGGAATGCAAATTTTATATTCAACTGCTGAAATTATTGGTCTTCATGAAAATTCTATTGATTTCAGATTAACCCAAAGTGAAGATGAAATTGCTGTCAAAACTGAG
>Ga0207421_10004698_pt1 | contig 15606 bp, 20 predicted proteins | sample SodLakKL_010_SED_4_FD_187542 | JGI IMG/M metagenome (GOLD analysis project Ga0207421, IMG submission 187542) | Alkaline sediment microbial communities from Lake Tanatar, Kulunda Steppe, Russia - 8KL_010_SED (SPAdes) (version 2) | ecosystem: Environmental > Aquatic > Non-marine Saline and...
AGATCTGTTTAAAAAATCACTTTTTCTTTTGATTTTCTCATCTACCATCTCTATTGGTGTTTATTAAAATACAAAAACAGTGTTTTTTTGATAACCTTCTTTCCCTTTAAAGGCAAAGGGTTTAAGGTTTTGATTAAACAAAGTGAAGGACTAAGTGAAGGACTAAGTGAAGACACAACCGGAACATATTAAGTAAACTGAAGATCCGTCTTCTTAAGTTCTTTTTCTTTAAATTCTTTTAAGATCTTTCAGTATCATTAGGGGGGAGAGAGTGGACTTCTGAGAGGGAAATATGGGATTGTATGAAGGGGAGAAGAGCCCTTAATGCTTGAAAAAAGTGGACTTCATCAATGGGAGGATGCCCCTGTTCATTACAACAGGCGGAAGTGAGAAAAGCGAAAAATTTTCCTTGCAATCGGATTTTATTCTGGTATACTATACTGCTTAAAAAATTCACGATGTTGATCATCGATGACAAGGAGGATGTAAATGGAGAGTTTTTATCACAGTTCGAGTCAAATGAGGTTCCGGTTTTCACCCATGCTGAAGTTCCTATCGGATCACAGGTATATCAAGTTATCCTACGGGGCAAAGCAGCTCTATACCTATCTCTACGACCGGCAGAGTCTCAGCTACAGAAATCGCTGGTTTGATGAGAAGGGAAATGTCTTTATCCGCTTTAAAACCAAGCCCGCACAAAACGATCTTCGGAAGAGAGAAGAAAAGGAGCTGAAGGACCTCAGCCTCTCAGAGCTGATGGGTGTGGATCCGAAGACCATTATGAAATTCAAAAAAGAGCTGAAGGAAGCCGCACTCCTCCATGAAGTCCGGGAGGGAATGGGGCGGACCAACCGAATCTATCTGAAGTATCCCGCTGATATCGATGAGAAATATCTCTATCACTGTGCAGATGAGGAGTTTGGGGATCATCCGTTTTCCTAGGGGAAGGGTTTTAAATATTTCATGGTTCAAGATCAAAACCACCGTTTCGGGAGGGTACATGCAGTTGAGGAACTCTTTGCCGGAGGTTCAGGAACCTGGGACGATCCCTAAGTGATTGAGACTGCAGAGCAGCTTGATCAGCAGGAGACTCTTTGGATAAATGATTCTAAAGAGTGTCGGCCACCACACGGTTTTTGCCTTCTGCTTTTGCCCGGTAAAGAGCCCGATCCGTTCGGCAGATCAAGTCTTCTTCAGATTCCCCGATTTTGCCTGTGGTCACACCGATGCTGATGGTCACCCGTGGAATTTCCTGTGCAATGCTGCTGAAATCAAATTCCTCGAAGCTTTTCCGGATTCGTTCCGCAACTCTTTCCGCTTCCTGAGCACCTGTTGAGGGGAAGATCACAGAAAACTCTTCACCGCCGATGCGACAGGGAAGATCGGCTTCGCGAATATTCTCTCTCACCACTTTCGCCAAGGCCTGCAGCACCTTATCGCCCATAGGATGGCCGTAGGTGTCGTTGAATTTTTTAAAGTTGTCGATATCCAGGTACACCAGAGAAAGGGGTATTCGGGAAAAATGGGATTCCTTTAAAAGCACAGGAACCAGTTCGTCAAAATAACGGCGGTTGTGGAGTCCCGTCAGACTGTCGGTCATGGAAATTCTTGACAGTTCTATCTCCCTTTTTTCCGCCACTTCCTGATTTTGTCTCATATGGCGGATGCGATCCGCCAAGGCGAAGGAAAGGAGCAGGGATTCGATGCTGGTGGACATCGTCAGGGCGTAGGACGTGAAAAAGCTATGCTCCACAACACCGATTCCCCGAAGGACAAAAACCACAACTGCAGTGAAAAGAACTGCCGTTGCCAGTATGTAATAGCGTGCAATCCTGTTTCCCCGGCGATAGGAGATGAGGGCGACGGTCATCACGAAAAACGGGAGAAATGCTCCCGGCACATAAGCCATATAATTGGCATAGTATTGCTGCCCTGCAAAAACCAGGATGATTCCCACACCACAGAACGCAAGAGCGCCATAGATCACCGGCCTGGCTTTCGGAACGTACCGGTCGATTTGCAGAAAAGCCCGGGAAAACAGCAAAGCAAAGATCAATGCGGCGAAGGTAGCTGCAATTACATAATATTCAAGGAGTTCTCCCAGGCGGAAATCCAGGACCTTCAAAATTCCGGTCACTCCAACCTGGTAAATCAGCATAAAAACCATATAGCCCACATACAGGATATAGGGCCGATCTTTTATGGCAATGTATAGTACAAAATTGTAAAGAATCATTGCGATCATGATTCCGTATGCCAAGGCCAGCAAAAATGTATAAGATTGCTGTCCTGAAAAGAATGCATGGCCATTTGAGATTCCCATGGAGAAATTGTTGGAATACTGACTTTCCACTCTGGTGTAGATGGGCCTTTCCGGGTCGAGGTGATCCGGCAGTTCAAAAACAGGGAAAAAATGCCCCAGTTCATCCTGTAATCCCCGATAAAAGTATCCGCCTCTGTAAGTGATGTACTCCTCGTCTCCCTCACTCACAACGGGCAGATGAATGTCAATCCGCTCAATCCCCGAATAATCATAGAACAGAACGGTTCCCCCGGGATTAAATAAATCATTATATCCGAGGACATCCTTAACAGAAAAGCGAATCCAGTAGGCATTCCTTGATATTCCAAAGGTGAACACCTCGTCCTCGTGGGGAAGAAAGTCGTTTTCTCTGTCTCCCCGGGATAATTCTTCAAAGGTGAGAGTTTTAGAAGAATCCTGCAGGTACTCTGCGTAAGGACCGATCATGATCTCTGTATCCGGCAGATCTTCGCTGCCATCATGCCCAAAAGCAAAAATGGAACCTGAAACACACAAAAGGAGAAGCACACACAGCACTATTTTACAGCTTTTTGAAGAAACCATCACAACACCCTCCTTTATCGTTCCGGACACAGATCGAAAAATCATTTAATAGCCAATTCACTATTTCCAAGCATTGACGAAGAATTCTAACAATTTCCTCTCCATTTTACCACTATATAGACCTTTTCATCAACATGTTTATTATTGGAAATGAAGGGTTTTAAAAGTGTCCTCTTCTGTGTTTCGGCATTTCCGCCATGAAAAAAATTCGAATCAGATGAGTATTTCTGTCTGTGGAAAAACAGCTTGATGAGAATCCTGAACCGGCGACCAATGTGGCGAAGTTCTCCCCGGGATTTTCACAATCTTTCGTAAAAAGATTGGAAACTCTTTTGTCAGTTGTGATATAATGTTGAGAAAATCTGCACTTTGAAAGAGGTGTGACCGTGGAGAACATTAATGAAATCGCATATTATGACTTTAAAAAACCGGAGAAGATGAGCCATGAATCCTTCGAGACCGCAAAGAGGGTCTTCGGAGATTTCGGAAAGTTCGCAAGTCAGCGTCTTTCCCATGTGATGCTGACCAAGACGGAGCTGAAGGTGGAGACCGTTGAACAAAGCAGCTTTCAGGAGTTTTTAGAGACCATGTCCAAAGTCTCGGTGATGGGGGAGCTGAGGGTGGAGCCCTTTAAGAGCAATCATCTGCTGGCCATTGAAAAGCAGCTGGCCCTCGAGGTGGTTGAGCTGATGTGCGGAGGGTCCGTCGCCTCGGTGGTTGATGCCTCTGAAAAGAAGGTCTTCACCGACATCGATCTCTCCATTCTGGCAGAGTTTCTGGAAAGCCTTCTTGCCCCCTATGAAAGGGCCTGGGGAGAGATTGAAGACATTGAGGCATCTTTGGCCTCGGTGTATACGGATTCCAGGCATAACCGAACCATCCTTCCCCATGAGGTGGTCTACCATATCAAAATGGAGATGGAGTTTCTCGGGAACAGGAGAAGGATTGATCTTTGCATCCCCTACACAGCCCTGGAGCGGTCCATGAATCATCTGGATTCCATGATGCTCTCTCTGAAAACCGAGGTGAACCCCAAGGAACGGGCGTCGATGGAGGGACATATCCATAGAATTCCCATTGGTCTTTCCGTCAGTCTGGGAGAAACCACCATTACCGTGGAGGATATTTTAAAGCTTGAGAAAGGCGATGTCATACAGCTGGGAACCCATATCCGTGAGCCGTTAAAGCTCTATGTGGAGAATAAGGAATACTATCATGTGAAACCCGGGGTTTCCAACGGCAGATACGCTGTGGAACTGCAAGAGGAATTGGAGGAGGAGGGTGACCAATGAATGATAAACTCATTTCAGAAGAAGAGATCAATTTGTTGTTGGACAAGCAAAAGAAAATGGAGGGCGAAGAGAGCGGGAATGATGACGCCTCCCATAAGGGAAATGACGAGGTGACAATGAAAAAGCCGGTGTTTCAGGAGCTGGATGCCGAGGAGAAAACCGGGGACGCTCAAAAGAATCTGGATGTGATTCTGGATGTGCCTCTTGAGCTGAAGGTGATCCTCGGAAAGAAGAGCAGAACCGTGGGGGAAGTCCTGTCCTTGGGAAGAGGCTCAGTTCTTGAGCTGGATAAGCAGGTGAACGATCCCCTGGAGATTCATGTGAACGGAAAGCTGATTGCCCTTGGAGAAGTGGTGGTCATTAATGATCAGTTCTGTATCCGTATCACCGATATTGTCAGCAAGGAGCAGCGACTGAAAAATTTATAACAGAGAAAATGGCCCGGAAGAAATTCCAGGCCGTTTTTTACGTGAAAGGACTTAAATCTGATCATAAATCTCCGATAAAGAAAGTAAGAGACTGTTAAGAAGGAGGGTTACAATGAAAATTCATCCTGCGCAAAAGAACCCGAAGGTTCATCATATCAAGCGTGAAAAAGAAAAGGCCGAGGTAAAAACCCCGAACTCCTCAAAAGGAGTGAAGGTGGAAATCTCCCAAACCGCAAGGGAAATCTCCAAGGCCATGGAAACAAAAACAGAGAAGGGCTACTCCAAACGGGTGGAGGGCATTCGTCAATCGGTGCTTGAGGGAACCTACAAGGCGGACCCCAAGGCCATCGGGAAAAAGCTTCTTCAGACCATCAGCCAAGAGAAGGGACGGGAGTAGGAATGGGAAAGAATAAAGAGATCAGGCATCTTCTGGAATCCCTTCATTCCCTGCTTCTCAGGGAAAAGGAAGCTTTGATGAAGGATGATGTGGCAGAGGTTGTTGAAATTGTTGAGGAAAAAATCACTTTGGCAGGCCGCCTTGAGGAAATGAAAGAGATGAAAGAGATGAAAGAAATGAAAGAAATGAAAGAAATGAAAGATGCGGAAGGACAGATGGACTCGAAAGCAGATGATGGCGGGGACGCCTCTGTCAATGCTCTTATCGACAGCATTTGGGACCTGCAGGAAACCAACCGGCTTTTGACAGAACAGGCCCTGTCCTATCAGGAGGTTCTGCTGAAAAGCATTGCAGAGGAATCCGCGAAGGATCGGGAAACCTATTCACCCAGGGGCGGATACAGTGATCAGAAAAAAACTTCCACTTTTGTGGATCAGAAGGTATAGGAGGTACTTATGTCCGGACTGTTTACTTCACTTCATACGGCAAAAAAAGGGATGAATGCTCAGCAGCTATCCCTTCATACAACGGGTCATAACATTTCCAACGCCAGTACCGAAGGTTATTCACGGCAGCGGGTGGAACTGAAGGCGGACCGCTCATTTCCTCTTTCCGGGATTGGTCAACTGGGCACGGGAGTCAAGGTTGATGCGGTCATTCGAACCGTGGATGATTTCCTCACCAGGCAGATTCGGGAGGAGAACAGCGCTCTTTCCAATTATTCCACACGCGCACAGATCCTTGCAGAGGTGGAGGCGGTTCTCAACGAACCGACGGACTACGGTCTTGCATTTTCCCTCTCAGAGGTCTTCGGATCCTGGCAGGAACTTTCAAAAAATCCCGAGAGCCTGATGGCAAAAACCATCGTGGTGCAAAAATCCACGGGAATGGCGGAGAACTTCAACGGTCTTATTGATCGTCTGGAAAGAATAGAGGAGAAAACCGAGACCCTGATCGACACCGACCTTCGGCAGATTAACACCATTGTGGGGAACATCGAAAGCGTGAACCGGCAGATCGCAAAAATCACCGTGACCGGAAATGCCCCCAACGATTTATTGGACCAGCGGGATCAGCTGTTAAAGGAGCTCTCGGAATTTACGGACTTTCAATCTAAAGCGGATCAGTTCGGCCGGGCCAATGTGGTGATCGCCGGTGTGGAGGTTCTCACCAATGAAGGAGAGATCACTGCCATCGATCAGGATATGGCCGGGGATGATTACAGCCGGATCATGGAAGGCGTCAAAGGAGGATCCTTAAAGGCCCATCTGGAGGGAAAAGCGTATCTTCAGCAGCAGCTTGATGAGCTGAAGGGTTTTGCCGCGGAAATGGCGAACCGCTTCAACACAGAACATACCGACGGAGTGGACGGAGGTCATGATTTCTTCCTCTTTGAGGATGGCCGCTTAAGGGTGAATTCCGATATTCAGGAGGATCCGAGCCTGGTGCTGCCGGGAGGGAACTACGAATCTCCCGATGGTGACGGAACAAGAGCCGCTGCCATCGCAAACCTCCGCTTCGAGAAATTCCTTGATGGAAAAACCCTGGAAGAGAAATACAACTCCATTGTCACCGGAGTGGGAATTGATAAACAGGTAACAGATAAACGGGCATCAAACCAGTCCGCCCTTCTTGATCAGATGAATCTCCGAAGAGAAGCAACTTCGGGAGTCTCCCTTGATGAAGAGGTGGCCAATATGGTCAAGTTTCAAAAATCCTACGAGGCCAATGCAAGGGTCATGGCCATCATGACCGAGATGCTGGACGTCTTGATCAACCGTACGGGGGTGTAAGCCATGAGAATCACAAACAGCATGATTCACCGACAGACCATCAGCAATATGGGAAAGAATCTGACCCGGCTGCAGCACTATCAGAACCAGATTTCATCGGGGAAGGAGCTGTCAAAGCCCTCGGATAACCCTCTGGCTTTCTCGAAAATCTTCGATCTCCACAGTCATATCCGGGTAAATGAGCAGTTCGGAACCAACATCCGGGATTCCATCGGCTGGGTGGATACCCAGGACAGCGCCCTGCAGAATGCAGGAGATATCCTCCACCGGGTTCGGGATCTGGTGATCTACGGAGCTAACGGCACTCAGTCGGAAGCGGATTTACAGATCATCAAGGACGAAATCATCCAAAACATCCACGGGTTTAAGGATGTCATGAATACCAACTTCAATGGGAAATACGTCTTCGGCGGCCAGGAGACCACAAAACCGCCCTTTGGGTTTGATGGTGAAGATGCAGACAAACTGGTCTACAACGGAAACACGGTAAATCTCACAAGGGAAATTTCCAAGGGAGTCAGCGTTGAGCTTCTCACCTCGGGAGCAGAGCTTGTGGGTGAGGGGGATGATTCTTTAGGAGTACTTCTTTCGGATATTGTCAAAGCCTTGGAGGATGGAGATCAGGAGCTTCTTTCTGGAGAGCTTCTTGGAAAACTGGATAAAGGCATCGAGAGGCTTCTCAACGGTCGGGCGAAAATCGGAGGCATCAGCAACCGTCTGGAGGGAACAGAAGGCAGAAACAACGCTGAGCATCTGGAAATGAAAACCCTTCTTTCCAGCCTGGAGGATATCGATATCGCAGAGAAGTATATGGAGTACAGTATAATGGCCAATGTCTATCAGGCCTCACTGGCGGCGGGAGCGAAAATTATGCAGCCCGGCCTGATGGATTATCTTAGATGAAATGAGTTGAAGCCCATGAATGTAAAAACCAGATATTTTGGAGAAATCGACGTGTCCGATGAGGATGTAATCCGGTTTCCCGAGGGGATTTTAGGATTCCCCGACAGCAGAAACTTTGCCCTGATCCGGGTCGAGGAAAATCCGTATCTTATGGCGCTGCAGGATATTGACAACGAGCATCTGTCCTTTCTTGTCATCCGTCCCTGGGATTTCTTTGAAGACTATGAGGCGGACATCAATGATGGGGATCTTAAGCAGATCGGAATCACCGGCGAGACGATGGGAAGTTTTACTCTCTATACCATCATCACCATCGGAAAAACCATGAGCGACAGCACCGCAAACCTTGTGGCACCCATTGTCATCAATCATGAAAACAAAACAGGACGGCAGTTTGTTCTCGATCCTTCAACCTACGGAACGAAGCATCTTCTTCAGCCGGAAAGAGCGGGTGATTAGGATGCTGGTTCTTCATCGGAAAAACGGGGAAAGCATCATGATCGGGAACAAGATCGAAATAAAGATTCTCGAGGTGGGGGAAGGCAAAGTGAAAGTGGGCATCGAAGCCCCCCGGGACATCTCGATTTTACGAAGGGAAGTCTATCTCGAGATTATCGAGGAAAATAAAAAAGCATCGGAATTTGAAAAGGACAGCCTGGCGCTCATTAAAAAGGGTGAGTAGAGGCTCTACACGAAATCAACAGGAGCGAAAGGAGTGAAGACCATGATCAATCCCGCGGGACCCGTACAGGAGTCCAAAGCCATCGGTAAAATCAAGCCCATCACAAGGGAGCACCCTTCGGCAGGGTCAGCGGATCACCAGACTCTGAAGCGGCATTTGTCGGAGAAGAATGAGCTTGTTCCAAAGGTACAGGCTATGACCGAGGAGCAGCTGGAGGAAGTGATTCAGGAGAGCAACCGGATGATTTTCGGAGATAATGAAAAGTTCGCATTTACCATCCATGAGGGGACCGGGAGATTTCTGGTCAGACTGGTGGATCGGGAAACCGAAGAGGTGGTTCGGGAAATTCCGCCGGAAAAGCTTCTGGATCTCATTGCAAACATCTGGGAAATGGTAGGGATCTTTGTAGACGAAAGGGGATAAATCATGGCATCAATCAATTTTATGGGTTCCTATTCGGGAATCGATCAGAATACGATCAATCAGCTGATGGAGGCTGAACGGATTCCCTTGAAAAAGCTGGAGTCCCGAAAAGAAGAAACCGTGAAAATGCAAAACGCGTGGAGGGATGTCAATACACGGATGAACAGCCTTTTTGAAAAATTGAAGGCTTTGGAAAGTGCCGATACCTTTGCATCGAAATCCGTCGCATCCACCAATGACAGTATAGTCACCGCAACGGCAAACCGAAACGCCATGAATGCGGAATATGATCTTCATATCCAAAGCATGGCAACTGCAACATCCATTGTTGGAAATCGCCTGGATGTCGACTCCATCACTACAGAGCTTGGCATAAGCGGAGGATTCACTATAAGAAATCATGAAGGGGCGGAATCGGAAATCACCATCGAGGTCACAGATTCCCTTCGTCAGGTGGCAGCAAAAATTAATGCTCTCTCAGAGGAGAGCGGAATCAGCGCAACCATTATCGACAACCGTCTTGTCCTGCAGGACGGAAAAACCGGTGATCGGGAGATCAGCCTGGAAGCTGCTGAAGGACAGGATGGGGTTCTGGAAGACCTGGGTCTTGGAGCAGGCGCAGAACTTCGAGGAGGAACACAGGCAAGATTCACCTTAAACGGGATTGAAGTGGTCCGGGATCAAAACACCCTCTCCGATGTGATTGAGGGAGTCACCCTGCAGCTGGTCAGACCCAGTGCTGAGGGTGAGGGGGAACGAATCACCATCGTCTCGGATTTTGAGAAATCGGAAAAAGCACTGAAGGAGTTTGTGGACCAGTACAACTCCACCATGAGCTTTATCGAAACCCAGATGCGGGCGGGAACGCCGGGAGAAAATTCAACCCGGGGAACCCTGGCGGGAGACAGCTCCCTTCGGCAGATCCATTCATCTCTCAGACAAATGGTCACATCACCGGTGGGAAACAATGAAAACACAGGGATTCGGGACATGTCAATGCTTGGCGTCTCAACCACCGACCGTTTCGGAAAGCTCTCCTTTGATCAGAGCGTCTTCCGGGAAGAGATGGAAAAGAGCGTCGCAAATGTTCAGAACTTCTTCTCTTCGAAGAATGAAGAGGGGGACACCATCGGCTATACAAAACGGATGAAGGAGTACATCGATTCCGTGATCTCCGGCTCCGACGGAATGATCAGAGGAAAAAACGATTCCTACGAGAGAAGCATGCGGGATATCGATCGGCAGATCGAGAACTTTACAAGACGGCTCCAGCGTCGGGAGGAATACTATATCAAAACCTTTTCCGCACTGGATGTGGCAATGCAAAAGGCGGAGAGTCAAATGGCATGGCTCAGCTCCCAGCTCTCAGCGATGAACGTGCAGGGGAATCAAAAACGGTAAAGGGGTGTGCAGACAATGAATCCATATAAAGCGAACAATGCCTATGTGAGCAACGAGATTACGACAGCCTCCCCCGGCAAGCTTCTTCTGATGCTCTACGACGGCGGAATTAAAAACCTGAAACTTGCGGAGATGGCCATGAAGGAGAAGAACATTGAAAAGACCAACACCTATATCCAGAAAACCCAGAACATTATTGCCGAGTTTATGTCCACTCTCAATCACAACGAGGGGGGAGAGGTTGCAAAGGGATTACAGCAGCTTTACTCCTATATGTTCACCACCTTGATTCAAGCCAATCTCCAAAAGGATCCCGGAAAAGTCCGGGAGGTCAGAGGATATATGGAGGAGCTGAGGGAAACATGGGCACAGATTTAAAAGCAGGGGAGCTGCAACGGAGGAAAGAGGAAATTCTGAAAAAAATGGCAAAGAACATGGAAGAGTGGGATGGAAAAGCGGAATCGGGAATCCTCCTGATCGATGAAAATGAGACGATGATCGGAGAGCTGAAAGTCCTGAATCATGAGCTGAAAAGACTGGAAATTCAACCTGAAAAACCAAGACTTGAAGAGGAGAAACTAAGGCTGATTTCTGAGGGACTTGAGGCGGTGATCCGGGAAATTCTTCATCAAAAAGATGAAATCCTGGCTGAGAAGAAGAAGCTGAAAAAAAATGATGATCTTGAAAGTCGCTATATCGAAGGAAGAGAGACCCCGCGCTTTATCGATAAAAAAATATAGGTCTAAAGAACCAATCTCTATAAAAACAGCCATTTTTGATGGCTTTTTTATTTACAGACTATTCTAAAGATGCTATTATGTTAAAAGTAAGGCAATCTTAATGGAAAATGGAATAAATCGATTGAAGCAACGCTTTCATGTATAAAGGCAAACCCGGGGCAACCCGGGGACGCAAAGCTACAGGGCCTTCTCTTTTCCCGGAGGCAGCCAGTTACAGGATGAAAGCTTTTTTTTGGGAGGTGTGTCCATGAAGAGTACGAATTACAATTTGCTGAAAAATGCGCTGGATGCCTCATCATTGCGGCAAAGAGTGATCTCCGGAAATCTTTCCAACCTGAATACGCCGGGATACAAAGTGAACAAGGTGGAGTTTGAAAAACACCTGAAAGAGGCGGGTGAAGGTGCGGCTCTTCGAAAAACCGATGACCGTCACTTTGGCGCCGGGAACATCGGAGAGGTTCAGGGAACCGTTGAAAAAAGACAATCCACCGCCTACAATGAAAACGGAAATAATGTGGATGTTGATCTGGAAATGACGGAAATGGCCGCCAACGAGCTCTACTATTCAACCTTAATCAGTCTTTTAAATTCGAAATATTCAAAAATCAATTCAGCAATCAATAAATAATCCATCAACCAATCGTCCATCAATCAACAGGGAGGGGTTCTGATGTCTGTATTCAAATCCATGCAAATCAATGCAAGCGGCTTGAGTCTTCAACGGCTGAAGCTGGATACCGTTTCCACCAATATTGCAAATATCAATACCACACGCACTGAAAACGGAGATCCCTATCGCCGGAAGGTGGTGCTTTTCAGGGAAAACCTGGTTCGGGAAATGAAGAAAGGCCGGGGGCTTCCCGAGGTCAAAAGTGAAGGGGTTCTGGTCACCGGTGTGGGGGAGGACCCCTCGGAGTTTAAACTGGAGTACAATCCCAATCACCCCGATGCCGATGAAAACGGTTATGTGCGGCTGCCCAATGTGAACATGGTGGACGAGATGATCGACCTCATCAACACCCAGCGAACTTATGAGGCAAACATTACAGCCTTGAACACCAGCAAAAGCATACTGAAAAAAGCCCTGGAAATATCCAAGGGATAAGGGAGCGAGGAGAAGAAAAATGGAGATCAGCCGGATACAGCATTTACAGTCAGTAGCAGAGCAGATGAAAATCAAAGAGGGCGGAAAGAAGGAAGAAGAAGGCACTCCCTCCTTCAGTAATGTGATAAAGGAGCAGATCGGAAAGCTGAATGAAACCCAGGTAAAAGCCGATCAAATGACCGAGGCCTTTATCAAGGGAGAAGCGGAGGATCTTCACGCAGTGATGATTGCAACGGAGGAAGCGAGAATTTCACTGGATTTGGCACTTCAGATCCGAAATAAAGTTGTGGAGGCCTATAAAGAGATCAATAACATGCAACTATAATGCATTTTTAATGCTGAATGAAAGGACGTTCTTTATGACTGATCAGGTAAAGAAGACTCTTTCCGGTGCAAAAAACGGATGGGAGAAGATCGACAGGAAGAAGAAGACCGGAATCGTCGTCATCGTGATCCTCATGCTTATGGGAGGGGTGCTTCTCAATTTCATGAGCGGAAATGTTGATTATGCGGTGCTGTTCACCAATCTTGAACTCACCGATGCCGGCCATATTACCAACGATCTTGAGAGCAGAAATATCCGTTACAGGATTGAGGACCAGGGACGAACAGTTTTGATTGATCAGCGGCAGGTTGAAAGCTATCGGATGGAGCTTGCGGTCAATGACATGCTCCCCAGAAGCACAACAGGCTTTGAAATTTTTGACAATATGGGTTTGATGGTCACCGATGAGGATCGGGACATCATGTATCAGAGGGCCTTGACAGGTGAGCTTCAGCGGACCATTGCGTCCCTTGAGGGGATCACCTCGGCAATGGTCCATTTAGTCATGCCGAAAAAGAGCATTTTTGAAACGGAAGCCAATTCCGCCTCTGCTTCAGTAGTGGTGGAGCTGCGTCCGGGCTATGTGATCACCGAAAGCGCGGTAAAGGGGATCGCATCCCTGGTCTCCGGAGCGGTGGAGAACATGCCAATGGAAAATATCCGCATTGTGGACACCAGAGGAACCCTCTTAAGCGCAGTGCTGCAAAACGAAGGAGGGAACCCGGGCAATCATCTTTCCCGCCAGCACGAGGAACGTGCCGCCTTTGAACGGGAGCTGGAAAATAAAATCCTGAATCTTCTGGGCAGCGTGTTCGGACATGAGAAGGTGAATGTCTCGGTGTTAACGGAGCTTGACTTCAATGCTGAGGAGGTTACCACCGTCACCTACTCGGATCCCGTGATTCGCAGTGAGCAGGTCTCAGCGTCCGGAGAGGATATGGACTACCGGCAGATTACCGGGGGACTGATTGATGACACCATCAGCAATGTGGTGGAAGGGGAGGAAGGCTCCCATTCATCCTATACCAGGATTGTCAACAATGAAGTCTCCAGCGAAACAAGACATATCATTAAAGCTCCCGGAAGAGTCAACAAAATCACCGCCTCGGTGGTATTTGACGGAAATCTGACGGAAGCCCAGAAATTTGATATACATAGCGTTGTTGAAACAGTGATCGGATTCGATGTGGAACGGGGAGATTTAATTAATGTGACCGGTCTCAGCCATGCCGGCGGAGAACAGGATAGCGACCGGGATACGGGACCGGAGGGACCGGTACCGGCGGATGAAAGCTTCTTCCAACAATACAGGCTCTTTATTTTTGCCGGGATCGGACTTCTTTTCGTGATCCTGCTCTTTGTCATGTTCCTGGTTATACGGAGCAGAAAAACCGAAGATGAGGAGTTTGTCCGGCAGATGAATATTCGACAGGGGGATCCCGGAGCCGAGGGAGATGGCCAGGTCCCGAAAATTAAAAGCAGCAGCGTGCAAAACGATGAAAGAGCAAAACAGTTTGCCGATGAACACCCTGAACTGGTGGCAAAAATTATCAAAACCTGGTTAAAAGAAGGGGAAGCCTAAGAATTGAGGAGAATCAGCAATGACAAATAAAACAAAAGGTGAAGGACTGAAAAAAACTGCATGCCTGTTAATCGCCCTGGGACCCCAGGTCTCCTCCAAGATTCTGAAAAGTCTTCCTGAGGCTTCCATCCGGGACATTACCAGGGAAATCGCCAGAATTGAAGACATCAGTGCGGGAGCGAAAAGAGATATTATCGAGGAGTTTCTTGAGCAGGCGGAAGCCGATGAATTCGGAATGGAAGGGGGAGCGGATTACGCATCCAAGCTTCTGAACGGCGCCATGGGCAGAGACAAGGCCCGGGAAATCATGAGTCAGATCAGTGAGGGAGACCTGGACGAGCGGCCCTTCAGAATCATTCAAAAGGCGGAACCCGGGCAGATTGTCAATCTCCTGGCGGATGAGCATCCCCAGACGATTTCCCTGATCCTTTGTTATCTGGATCCTCAAAAGGCAGCGGAGGTTCTTTCGGGATTTCCGGTGGAGAAGCAGGTGGCGGTCTCGGAAAGAATGGTGACCATGACCAGCGCATCTCCTTCGGTGATCCGCCGGATCGAAAAGATCATGGACGAGAAATTCGGAGGTCTGATCAGCGAGAGCGGCGAGAGAGCAGGAGGAATCCGGCCCTTTGTGGAGATCCTGAATTCCATGGAAAAGGATGTGGAAAAGTCCATTATTGAGATTTTAGAAGAGAAACAGCCGGAGATTGCAGAGAGAATCCGGGCAAACCGCTTTCTTTTCGAGGATATTCTTACCCTTGACAAGGTTTCAGTGCAGCGGTTCCTCCGGGAGGTCTCCAATGAGGATCTTGCCCTTGCATTGAAAGGATCATCGGACAGCCTGAAGAAGGTGATCTTCGAGAATATGTCCAACCGTGCATCGGAAATGCTCCAGGAGGACATCAAGTTTATGGGACCGGTGAGACTCCAGGCAGTGGAGGACGCACAGCATAAGATCATCGAAATCATCAGTAAGCTCGAGGAAAACGGTGAAATCATTATAAGTCGGGGTGGCAATGATGAACTTGTCCTATAGAGTGATCAAAAATGGGAAGATGCCCTTCTCCAGCGAGAAGATCGAGATTTCCTCCGGAGAGAAGAGGGAGAAGCCTTCCATAGAAAAAGAACCGGATCACACCGGGATCAAAAGAAGAAACAGTGAAGAAGAGCTTGAGCGTTTAAAGAAGGAAATCCTCCGGGAGGTTTTAGAGCAGGCACAGGCGGATGCCAAGGAAATCAGGGAACAGGCCTATAAGGATGGATACCGGGAGGGCATCGAACAGGGACATCGGGAAGGGCTGGCGCAAGCCGAACAGGAATGTGCGTCCATGAAGAAGGAAGCCCTTCATCGCCTGAAGACCGCGGAGGAGGAAGTGGAAAAGTACTTCCGGTCCAATAAAAAGCGGCTCCTTCAGCTTGCGGGAGCCATGGCATCGAAAATCCTCGACCGGGAGATTGCAGCCTCCGGGGACTCCTATCTGGAGCTTGTAAAGCCCCTTCTTCAGGAGTACAGGCAGGGGGGGCTGGTCGTCATCGGCTGTCATAAGCATCAGCTTCGAAAATGCAGAGAGAATCTTTTCGCCCTGAAAAAAATCAACCGGGATGTGGAGTACGTGGTCATTGAAAATCCCGATCTGGAAGAGGATCAGGTGCTGGTTGAATATCAGAACCA
>Ga0207421_10004700_pt1 | contig 15597 bp, 12 predicted proteins | sample SodLakKL_010_SED_4_FD_187542 | JGI IMG/M metagenome (GOLD analysis project Ga0207421, IMG submission 187542) | Alkaline sediment microbial communities from Lake Tanatar, Kulunda Steppe, Russia - 8KL_010_SED (SPAdes) (version 2) | ecosystem: Environmental > Aquatic > Non-marine Saline and...
AAATCCATCATTCCACCCTTTTCAACTTCGATATCTTTTTGTTATCATACGCTTCCCTTTCTCTTCCATTAGATACCGACATTTGTGATTCGAACATCTGTACATGTCCTGATATAAATATCTTTCTTGATAAAATCGAAATGTCTTCAAGTTAAAAAATAAAAGCTATGATCTTTGAAAACTAAATCATCCGGACAAATTATTTATATTCAGCGAGGGTATGATATTAGTGTAGAGAGGGTAAATATGGAATCGAGCGAGATCAAGGTTTTATTGGTGGATGACGAGAAAGACTTTTTAAACCAAGCTGTCACCCTATTGGAAGGAGAGGATGAAAGATTCGTGATCGAGACCTCAGAGACCGTTGAAGACGCCATAAATATGATAAAGGACGATGGCGGGATAGACGCTGTAGTTTCAGATTATCATATGCCAGAAAAAGATGGTATCGAATTTCTAAGGTTTTTACGAGAAGAGATGGACTCCAATATACCTTTCATATTATTCACTGGAAAAGGTTGGGAAGAAGTGGCCATGCAGGCTTTGAATCTCGGAGCGAACAAATACATATGGAAAAACGAAGAACCTAATATTTATGGTATGAGTGAAGGAGAAGTCGATCAATACGAAGTACTTGCGAAGGAAATAATTAAAGAGGTTAAAAAACACAAGAACGAAAAAAACTTGGAGTTGACAAGAAGAACTATCGAAAGGGCAAAGGACGGTATCTTCTGGATAACACGAGAGGGAGAGATATGTTACGCGAACAAGGCAGTAAGAGAGATGTTGGGATATGATCAAGAAGAACTGATCAATAAGAAAATTTTTGATATAGACCCTGATTATGATAAAGAGGACAGAAAAGAATCCTGGGAAAAACTGAAAGAAAAAGGAACGAGGACTTTTGAGGGGAAACATAAAACTAAAGATGGTACGATATTCCCAGTAGAGATAACTAGCAATTATATAAGACACGAAGATAGAGAACTCGAATTCGCCTTCGTTAGAAAGATCGAATAAAGATCATTTATCAGTGAAATATTTTTAAAAACCCACACCTTACCACATCTACTTTCAAAAATGAGGGAAAACTATAAATTATAATTTTTTTATGCTTTCGTCGTTCAGGGTGAATTAAGATCAAACTCTCAGAAAAAGCCCCATATATAGGTAAAATCGGCATCGTGATAAGTTTTACCATATATATAGGTATGACCTTGGTATTCTTCGAAACCTTTGATTATTCGATACTCTTTCTATCCATACTGCCTGTCACTCTTACCAGTTCCTGGACCGGATCAAAATTTGGTACTATCGGAGCGGCATTCGTCCTCGTCTACAATATATTCATACTTAACATATCTGGGAATACCGGGATAATCTTCGAATTTACATTTATAGGTAGTTCGGCTGTTATGATCTTATTGGCATGGATGGTCGGGAAGATAAAGGATGTCAATACAGAGTTGAATAATGAATTGGATAGAAGAAAGAAGATCGAGGAAAAACTCACCAGAAGCAAAGAGAAGATAAAAAAGCTCCATGACACAGCTAGAGAATTCGAGAGATGTAGAAGTGAGGAGAAAATATTTAAGCTCGTTATCGAAACTACCAAAAATATTTCAGAATTCGATTGGGCTAAGATTATAGTACCTCAAGAGAACACATTCAAAGTCAAAGAAACATCTAATCCTGGCAGAGTAGAGTCAAAGGACCCTGTTCCCCTCCCAGATAGTTTTCTAAACGATCCGAGTCTCAAAGAAGAACCTACGGTATACGAAGAGTTGAACCATGATGGATATAGCGAATTTTCCGAGGTAGAAGCTTCTGAAAAAAGATCTGTTATCACCATACCTATAAGAGATGAGACGATCTTCATGGCGGGATCAAAGAAAAAAGACATCGAAGAGAACAGAGAAGTTTTAAAACTTCTCTGCGATCATGCTGGTGAAGCATTAAAAAGATTGGAAATCGCTGAAAGAGAGGAATTTTTACATTCGTTGTTAAGGCACGACATCAGAAACAAAATAAACGTGGTCAGGAGATACTTGGAATTGATAAAAAACCTCGACCTTCAAGATCAAGGAAATGAGTATGTTGAAAGGGCGGAAAAAGTTGTGAAAAAAAGCGATGAGCTCACGGAGAAGATACAGACATTGAGCAGGATGGAGGAAGAAAAAACATTACAGATGAACGCGGCTAAGGCTATAGGATCATCCATAGAAAAAAATAAAAGTTTAGCTGATGAAAAAAATATAGAAATTGAAAAAGAACTCATAGAGTCTCATGTCAAAGGTGGTCCGCTCCTCGAAGAACTTTTCTCGAATCTTATCGAAAACTCTTTGAAGCATTCTAAGGGTAGCCAGATAAGGGTGAAGATGGAAGACAAAGAATCCAAGTTGGATGTCATCGTTGAAGATGACGGAAAAGGCATCCCTCCCGAACAGAAAACCAAGATCTTTGAAAAAGGATACAGAAAAGGTGAAGAGGCAGGTTCTGGATTAGGGATGTATCTCGTGAAAGAGATCGCTAAAAATTATGGGGCTAAAGTAAAGGTTAAAGAATCAGAGCTAGGAGGCACACAGTTCAAAGTCCCGCTTGAAAAAATGTAGTATGAAGCGTTCAAATTTATATATTGGCAGCTACCTATCATATAATATATGGATAAAAACCGATTTAGAAAGATTATAAGTTCCCAACTCAAAAATCTCAATGAAGGTATGGTCTCTCAAAAGAAGAGCCTGAAAGATTTGTTAAAAGAAGATGACCCCTCAGTGAAGACTCGGGATGGAAATGAACACAGATTTGAAGAAGAGCATCTTTTGCACATAAAAGAAATGATCCCTTTGTACAAACAAGATGAATTGAAGCTTCCTATCATGGTCTATAATGATCCGTCTTTGGATCAATGTTATGTTAAAAATAGAGTCGAAGGAGAAGTTCTGAAAAATTTGATCGGTATGGAAAACAAAACAGTGAATGACAGCAAGACATGGTTCTCGAAACCTTTAATAGCTGAAAAGATCAGGGAATACGATGACATCTTTCAATTCGTTTGGACTCCTAAACTGAACAGAAGACTTTCTTCAAAATAATATACATTCAGAAATAAAAAAGAAATAGATAGGTTAAAAAGTTTGAAAGAACGGATTCACTCCTTCAGAGTCAGTTCTTCTCCACAACACATGAATTCACATGTAGCGCAGGTGCCTTCTTCTTCACCCTCACAGCATTCTCCACATTCGCTGATCACTTTCATCTCGAAACCGCAGTCTTCGCACATATATACTTGACCCTTCTCCATATCGTGACATTCCGGCATGATAACACCATTATGAGAACTATAAAGACCTTAAATAAAGTTTTGGTGAAGACTTCTCAGTTCTTGGACTCGTTAGATTCTACGGGATGACCTTTGGCTTTCCAATCTTCGATACCACCCTCGTAATCGATCACCTTCTCAAATCCTAATTTTTCTAACTTTTTCGCCGCTTTTGGACTAGCCTCACACTCGAAATTTTTACAGTAAACGATTATCTCCTCATCTTTATCCAATTCCTCTCTACGCATCCCGATCTCACCCAGTGGTATATTAACAGAACCTGGGATGTGTTCCTTTCTGAATTCTCTTTCCGAAAGAACATGGACCAGTTCAAAATTTTCACTTGAATCGAGTTTTTTCTTCAGTTCTTCAGTTGAGATCGTATCCATACCATACCACCACTTTTTATTAATCATCGGAGTGCATATTAATAATTTTGCTTATAAGTGGTGAAAAGTTAAATTCACCTAAAATTTAAGGAAAACTTTAATTATAACGGGACTAGATGAGATGAACTGCAATCCATTGCTGGTGTAATTGATGACAGAAACTACGAACATAAATCAGAGAGAGGAAAACTCCTCAGATGAAGATGTCCAGGAGACCAACGTTGCTCCTATAGACGAATGGATGGAAGAAGTCGAGATCAATACTACAGAAGACATCGAAGTGCCTGAGCTTTTAGCCGATCAGGTGATCGGACAGGATGAAGCAGTCAGCGTTGCGAAAAAAGCCGCTAAACAACACAGACACATGATGCTGATAGGGCCTCCTGGTACTGGTAAATCTATGATAGCGAAAGCTATGACAGATTTTCTCCCAAAACAAGAGATGGAAGACATCCTGTGTTTCCCTAATGAAAAAGACGAGAACGAACCGAAGATAAGGACAGTACCTGCGGGTAAAGGCGAAGAGATAGTCGAAGCGCATAAAAGAGAAGCTAGGAAAAAAGAAAAGCAGAAAAACAGAGGCATGCTGATGATACTCGCTCTCATAGTCGGCGCTGCTATAGTGATCTCTGTATGGACAGGAAATTTTCTCATAATGTTCTTCGGTATACTCGCTGCTGCGATGCTGATGATCGCGATGAGAGCTAATCCAAGAGGTTTTGGTCAAGACTCTGGTGCTCAAACTCCTAAACTTTTAAAGAGTCATAACCCCGGAGAAAAACCACCTTTCATCGACGCGACAGGGGCGCAGTCCGGTGCTCTACTAGGGGATGTAAAACACGATCCCTTCCAGAGTGGAGGTTTGGAAACACCAGCTCATCAAAGAGTAGAGGTGGGTGCGATACATGAAGCTCACAACGGCGTTCTCTTCATAGATGAGATGAACATGCTAGGGATGGACTCCCAACACAGCCTTTTGACCGCGATGCAGGAGAGAAAGTTCTCGATCACCGGTCAGAGCGAAAGGAGCAGTGGAGCCATGGTCCAAACAGAGCCAGTCCCTACAAATTTTATATTGATAGCCGCCGGTAATCTTGATTCTGTCTATGGTCAGAAAGACGATAGAGGAGTCCAGCATGGAGGTATGCATCCCGCTCTAAGATCCAGGATAAGAGGTTATGGATACGAGGTCTACGTCAATGATACGATGGACGACACTGACGAAAATCGAAGAAAGCTCATCAGATTCATCGCTCAGGAAATAGAAAAGGACGATAAAAAGATCCCACATTTCACAAAGGGAGCGATCAAAGAGATGTTGAGAGAGGCTCAAAGGAGAGCTAACAAACGTGGTGAATTGACCCTAAGGCTTAGAGAACTCGGTGGCCTTGTAAGAGTAGCAGGTGATCTAGCAGTAGAGAGAGGACATGAGATGACCACCGCTGAAGATGTAGTCGATGCAAAATCTACCGCTAGATCTTTAGAACAACAGGTGACTGACAAATTCATCAAGAAGAGAAAAGAATACAGCATGTACAGAACTGAAGGCGACATGATCGGTGTAGTGAACGGTCTGGCAGCGATGGGAGACGAACAGGATGGCATGTCTGAATATTCAGGGATAGTTTTACCCATAGCGGCTGAAGTCACTCCCGCTCATTCAAGTGACGAAGGTAAAGTGATCGCTACAGGTCGATTGGGAGATATCGCAAAAGAAGCTGTTCAGAATGTATCTGCTCTGATCAAAAAGTACACCGGAGAGAATATATCTCAATACGATGTGCATATACAGTTCATAGGTACCCAACAGGGCGTTGAGGGCGATTCGGCTTCGATATCTATCGCTACCGCGGTCATATCTGCATTGGAAAACATACCGATAGACCAGAATGTAGCGATGACAGGTTCATTGAGCGTTAGAGGACAAGTCCTTCCTGTAGGTGGTATAACCTCAAAGATAGAAGCCGCTGCAGAAGTAGGGATGGATAAGGTGTTGATACCAAAGATGAACGTGAAAGACATCGTTATCGAAGAGAAGTACAAAGATAAGATAGAGATAGTGCCTGTGGAAAACCTGGGACAAGTGTTGGAACACGCTCTCGTTGGAGAGAATAAAGAGAAACTTCTGGACAAATTAGCTTCACTCTTGGAGATCAAGACCATACCTTTCCCGACAGGCGAACCAGCCCCAAAGAGGTCCAACAATCCTTGAAAGTAGGTGAAAAAGAAATTGGGAGCTTTTGATCTTTTATCTAACGATATAAAGGCTGTATTAGCTGATCTTGGTATAGAAGAGGAGACCAGGCCTCAGCAAGATGCTATACCTCCTATAATCAATGGCGAAAATACTCTAGTCATAGCTCCTACCGGTATAGGTAAGACTGAAGCGGCATTTTTACCCATCCTGAACAACATACTGAAACGAGATGGAGAGGGGTTTTCCCTCTTATATATAACGCCATTGAAAGCTTTGAATAGAGACATGATAAGGCGTATCGATGAGTTCGCCGAACAGTTAGACTTTTCGGTCGGAGTCAGACACGGAGACACCAGTAGGAAAGAAAGAAGAGCGCAGTCAGAAAATCCTCCTGATGTACTGATCACCACTCCAGAGACCCTTCAGATAATGTTCACAGGGAGTAAACTTAGGAAGGGGTTGAAAAATGTAAAGCACGTTGTGGTAGATGAACTCAACGAACTCACAGAAGACGAGAGGGGCAGTCAGCTATCCCTCGCTTTGGAACGCCTTGTCGAACTGACTGGAAGAGATTTTCAAAGGATCGGCCTTTCAGCGACTGTTGGATCTCCCGAGAAGGTCAAAAACTTTTTGGTCGGTGTCGGTAGAGATGGCACGATAATCGAAACTTCTGAGAAGAGAGATCTGGACATAAGAGTGGAGAACCCGGTGAAAGATAAAAGCAAGGATAAAAGATTATCAGAGATGATGAGATGTGATGTTGAGAAAGCTGCTGCTTTAAGGATGTGCAGAGACCTCATAGAAGAACACACTTCGACTCTATTTTTCGTCAATACACGAGATGCTGCCGAGTCTTTATCCTCTTCTTATACACTTTGGAAAGAAGAGGAACCAGAAGCAGATTTTCCCATAGGTGTTCATCACGGTTCTTTATCTAAAGAAGCCAGGATAGACATGGAAGAAAGTTTCAAAGACGGGAGTTTGAAAGGTCTGATATGCACTTCTTCTATGGAGCTGGGGATAGACGTTGGTCAAACAGACCTCGTTTTACAATACCAATCACCCAGGCAAGTGACTAGGATGATACAACGGGTAGGAAGGTCTGGACATAAGATAGATGAGGTCTCTAAAGGAAGAGTTATATCAACCACGAAGGATGATATCCTAGAAGCTGCGGTGATCGCAAGAAGGTCAAAAACTAGAGAATTGGAGAATACCGAAATACCTGAAAATCCGCTGAGCGTTATAGCTAATCAGCTCATCAGTACGGTACATACCGAAAGAGAATTTGATCCTATGGACTTTTTTGAACTCGCAAGGCGAGCTTACCCATTTAGAACTCTTCAAAAAGGAACTTTTATCGACCTGGTAGAACAACTGGCGGAGATAAAGCTGATCTGGAAGGATGATGGAAATATAGGTAAAAGAAGAGCTTCTCTCAATTATTTTTACGAGAATATTTCTATGATACCTGACGAGAAGACGTATCTTCTCAGAGATATCTCTAAAGACTCGGTGATAGGAACATTAGATGAGAGTTTCGTCGCCACCAAAATTGAAGAAGGAGAAGTAATCACATTGCAGGGGAAAGCTTGGAGAGTTGTAGATCTTAAAGAAGATGAAGTCCTTGTCGATAAAGTAGGTAACATAGGTAAGATCCCAGATTGGACTGGAGAGGACATCCCAGTACCTTTTGAAGTCGCGCAGGAAGTAGGGAGATTACGAGAAAAAAAACTGATTTCAGGGATGAACAGTTATCCTATAAGTGAAGACGCTGAAGACAGATTCAATAGATATCTTGAGGAACAAGAAGGTTACGAGATGCCTTCTGATTCTAAAATCTTGATCGAATCAGATAAAGATACTGCTGTTGTGAACGCATGTTTCGGTACTCAGGTCAATGAGACTTTGGGGCATCTGTTCGCTTCTCTCCTTTCTGCTAGGATCGGTGAGAGCGTCGGACTCCAGACAGATCCTTACAGGATAATGATGAACCTACCAAGGAGGATAGATACCTCTATTTTAAAAGAAATTTTAAACGAGACTGAACCAGATACTTTAGAAGAACTACTCCAGAAAAGTCTAAGAAATTCGAATTTCTTCAACTGGAAATTTTTACATGTAGGAAAAAAATTCGGAGCGATCCAGAAAGACGCTGATTGGCGAAAGATCAACATGGATAAGATCATAGATACTTTTGAGGGGACCGTACTTTACGAAGAAGCGGTGAGAAAGACATTTCGGGATAATATGGATATCGAAAAGACAAAATATGTCTTGAGAAAAATCAGATCTGGTGATATCGATATAGTAGTTTCAAAAGGGGAGATATCGCCTATAGGTAAAGCCGGTCTCGAGAAGCATGAAGAGTTCTTAAGTCCCGATCGTGTGAGTAAGGCAGTTCTGGACTCTTTGAAGGAGCGCTTGGAGTCGGAAACGATGATAATGAGGTGTATGCGATGCGGGAGTAGAAGAAGAAAACGAGTAAAAGACGTTGGTAAACCTAGATGTCCTCGATGCGGTTCTTCGATGGTGGCTCCTCTCAGCAGATATCATGATGAAGACATAATAAACAAAGATAATGATGATCTAACTGATGAGGAAAAAAAAGAGCTGAAAAAATACTACAAGTTGGCAGAGCTAGCAAGAGTCTATAAAAAAAGAGCAGCGATGGCATTATCGGCCAGAGGAGTCGGTCATCAAAAAGCCGGGAGGATACTGTCAAAAAGGCATAAAGATGAATACGAATTTCTGAGAGATATACTCGAAGCCGAGATACAATATGCTAGGACGAAAAGGTTCTGGGATTAGTTTTGTATTTATCGCAAAAAGTTATTAAGGAGTGTTTGAATAGAAAATCACAGATGAAACAAGAAACACCATTTTAAATTTAGATTATAATAAGTGGGGAAACTCCATGCAAAAAGAAAATTCTCCTGATGACAAAAAATACAGAGAATTGAAACGCATACCCTCTATAGGCGAACTGACAGCTCGGGCCCTGGCCAAGGAAGGTTTTGAGTCTATTACTGAATTGAAACAGGCCGAGCTAGAAGATATTCGATCGATTGAGTATGTAGGAGACGATCTGGCAAAAAACATCATAAATGAACTGAAAGATGAAAATTTAGAGGGTAGTGCAGAGGAAAAATTAGAGGTCAGATGTCCTATTTGTGAAAAATTCACTTGGGCGAAAGGAGATAGATGTAGAGAGTGTGAAGAGTCTTTGAAATCTACATCTAGAGTCGTAGTTCCTGATAAGGGATTGATAGAAAAACCACTAAAAACGTTGGCTTCTGTTGAAGAGAAGATATTATACGATGGAGAAGATCCCGAGTCTTGGTTCATAAGAGGATCTATCTTGGAAAGTATGGGAGCAAATCGTAAAGCTTTAGAGAGCTATGACAGAGTAATAGAACTCGATCCTTTGTTCGACCATATCTGGAACGCTAAAGCGAACGTTTCGCTGAAGATCGGAGAGACTAGTGAAGCGGCTAAAGCATACAAACTAGCCTTCGACGTTCATCAGGGCCCCGCGAATATAATGAACGAAATAGAAGAAAAGAAAGATGTAACTCCTAAAAAAGAAAAGGATAAAAAAGGATTGGACGAAAAAGACGAAAAATTAGATGAAAAGATCTCAAAAGCCAGGGAACTATTAGGCGAAATAGAAGGAATGGAGGAAAAACTTTCCGAACTGACCATCACTTTGGACAGAGTCATAGAAGAAAAGATAAGGGGAGAGCATGACAAAGCACTTGATTTGGTAGAAACTATAATCGAAAGAACAGAGGCGTTGTTAGGAATAGAAGAACAGCTACCAGAACTTAAAGAAGAGATCGAAAGGATAGATTCCGGTTCTCTAAAGTCGAGAGCTGAAAAAGATTTAGTAAAAATACAAGAACTTATAGAAAATAACGATTTTAAAGTGGCAAAAAGATCATTAGCTAATCTGTCTCACGCGTTGGAATTTGAAAAGGAAAAATTAAAGAAAAAGATCCCCTCAAAAGAAGAACTTTCAGAGATGATAGGAAGATTAGAGGAAGTTTCTAGCGATCTTACAGATGAAACCGACGAGATGCTCGGATTCAGTGAATCTGTTTCTAAAGCGAGGGATTCATTAAAAGAGAACGATCGGGAAATATCATTTCAACATGTGAAGAAGTATATCGGAAACGAATCAGAGTTAAGGGAAATTTCAGAGAAAATAGAAAAGCTAGAAACTCTAAAGATGGGGCTTGATAAAGAATTCTTAGAAGATGTTGAAGAAAGATTTGAAAACGCAAAGATGAAATTTAAAAAAGGTGATTACAAAAAGGCAAAAGATAGGATAGGTGATCTATTAGATGAGGTTGAAAAGAACATAGAAAAAAGCGTTGAAGATCTCGATGAAAAGATCGAAACAAAGCTCGAATATCTAGAAAAAATTATCGATGAAGGAAAAGGTAAAGGTTTAGATATCGAAAACATCGAGGAGAAGTTTAAGGACTTAAAAGAAGATTTCGAAAGCGATAAGGATAAACCTAAAAACATCATCGATGAAATAGAAAAAACGATATTCGAAGGAGAAAACACTATCGAATTCAAGTCAAATCTATCTGAGATAGATGAAATGATCGAAGAACTTGAAGGAAACGAGCAAGGATTTATCAAAAGGAAGAAAGAACTTTTTAAAATATTCGACCAGGGAGACTTTGAAAAAGCGGTGGAAAAATCTTTAGAACTGAGAGATGATATAGATCAAAAGATCCGAGAGGAACGAGATGAGAAAGAATGGAAAAGTGAAGCCGAAAGTAAACTAGCTAAAGCTAGAAAGAGGCTTTCTGAACTGAGAAAAACTGATTTCGATCTGGGCAGGATGAAAACTCTTTTGAAAAAGTCAAATAAGGCAAGAAAGAAAGGTGAATTTGCTAAATGTGTCGAACTTTCCGAGAAATTTATTGAATCTGCTGATCAGATGTTAGAACTTTCAGAACCTGTAGAAAAGGCAAAAAATCTAATAGATCAACTAGATGAAAAAGACTTGATCGATAGAGATAGGATAGAATATGAGATAGAGCAGTACAAAAAATTGGCTGACTTAGAAAAATACGATATGGCGGAAAAGTATCTTGGAGAATTGATAGATGAGATGGAACAGGCACTAGAAAACGAAAAACGAGTACCTCCACCAGGCATTAAGATAGACAAATCCGCCACTCAGATACCGACACAGATCAAGGAAAAAGTCAGAAATGTTAAGGAACTGAATAACCTAGTTGAGAAAGCTGACATCGAGATAGAAGTGAACAGGGAACCACTGAAAAAGGCTATCATCAAGATAAAAGATATAGAATACGAAGAAGCAAACGATATTCTTAATGAGTGGAAAGAAAAGCTCATCAAGAGATTGAATCATAAATTAGGGGATAGGGTAGATGAGATGAGCGAAGAGATCGAGCAGATGGATCCGCCAGCATCTGTAAAAAGGCGGGGGGACGCTATATTTAGAGATATAAGAACTAAATGGGAGCGAGCCGCATTTGAAGAAGCTCTCAAAGGACTCATCAATGCTTCAGAATTTATAGAAGATATTGAAGGAATAGATGAAGAACAAGATAAAGAGATCCTTTTGATGCAAAAGATATTGCTTGACCTTGAAGAATCAGCATCAATTGACGAAGAGATCAAAAAACAACTAGATAGGGCCGAAGAAAACAAAGGGAACGAAGAAGAGTTCAAGACCATCATAGAAAATTTTAGAGGTGACGTTAGAGAAAAACTAAAAAATACTTTCAAAGAAGAAAAAAATCGATTAGAAGATAGAGTACATGGAATGAATAGAAGAGAAGTTGTAGTTGCTATAAATAATATGACTGACTTGATGAATGATCTTAAAAAAGATGATCTAGAAGCTGCTTCTTGGTCAGTTAAAGAATTCATAAATACCGTTGAAAAGAGCTGATCATAGTTGAACTTCCTTAAAGATCTAGATATAGAAGTCTACGACGGTGTGTATAAACCTGCAGAGGATACTTATCTATTGTTGGATCTTCTTGAATTAAATGGATATGAAAATGTCCTAGAGATAGGTTGTGGAACCGGTATAATATCCATTCACTGTGGTTCGCTAGGGTGTGAAGTTCTTTCAGTCGATAAAAATAAGAAGGCTCTAGAAAATACTGAATTCAACGCTAAAAAGAACGATATCGATATATCAGTCAAAAGAAGCGATCTTTTTTCTGAGATCAAAAAGAAAGATTGGGACGTTATTATCTTCAATCCACCATATCTTCCCGAGGCAGAACTCCTGAATAAAGATGATCGGTGGGATGGTGGAAAAAGAGGTGACGAGCTCATAGTGAGATTTTTGGATGAAGCTGCAACTCATTTATGCGATCAAGGAGAATTGTATTTCTGTTATTCGAGTTTATCTCCAACGGAAGAGATAGAAAAGATTATCGAAGAACATTATGAAGTTGTAGACCTACAAAAAGAGGAATTTTTTTACGAATCTCTTTACGGAAAAAGATTGAAAAAATCGACGGAGTGAATTTATGGTTCGATGGTATGGCGCTTCAGCTGAATTCATCAAAAATCACATATGTTCATCCAATCTCAGTTATTTGGATTATCCTTAAATAATTTGTTTGATTTAGAGTGAATATGAACAAAGATATATTCGCTTTGGGATTAGTGATCCTGATTGTAGGATTATTTTTAACTCTCGCTTTTTGGCCCCTGTTCGGTGTCTCGGGAAGAGAGCTAGCAGACGACCAAGATGGAACTGAATATGAGTCCTATGCAGAGGGAGACACCGTTCTCGTTTACGGAACAGTGACTGAAGTGAATGAATATCCTGACATAATCGGTGACATTCTAGAAGAGTTAGTCGGTGGAGTTCCGGTAGAGATCGATGATAATCTAATAATAATCCTAGCAAATCAAAACTCGACAGACTTAGAAGTCGGTGACGAAGTTTACGGTCGGGTGACTCTGAATGAAGAATCTGGTATCATACAAGATTTTGAATTCTGGGTCCATGATGGAGACCTCAGGTCTAAAACTGTCCTCGATTATGCTTCTTACGGATTGGTCGGTGCTGGTGTAGCTGTCACTGTAGTTGGAGTCGTAAAGGATTAAGTTAAAATAACATCATATCCAATCCTAAATCAGATGGAAGCAAAACCTAATAGACAAGTACAAAAGCACCAGGATTGGACCGAAAAATATAGGCCTAGAGATCTTTCAGATGTCGTAGGAAATAAAAAAGCAGTAAAAGAATTGAAAAATTGGGCCGGTAAGTGGGTCTCCGGCAAGCCTTCAAAAAAAGCCGTTATTTTGGCTGGTAAGCCAGGGATAGGTAAGACATCTTCAGCCTTAGCTCTAGCAAATCATATGAATTGGGAAGTCCTGGAGATGAACGCTTCTGATCAAAGGAATCGGGATTCGATAAGACAGTTCGTGGGAAGGAGCGCCGTGGACGATACTTTCTCAGAATCTGGTGAATTCACACCTTACAAAGATGGTAAGAGAACCCTTCTGATCATAGACGAAGCTGATAATATATTTGGAAAAGAAGATAGAGGGGGGATAAGCGAGATTATATCGACCATAAAAAAAACTGAGCAACCGGTAATTTTGATCGCTAATGATTATTACGATCTAACGCGACGTTCTAATCAATTGAAAAGGCTGTGTAAAAAGATAGATTTCGATCCAGTAAATAAGAGGGAAATAAAAGTTCATCTCAGTAAAATCTGTAGAACGGAAAATATCACTTTTGAGAGGAAAGTGTTAGACAGGATCGCCGAATATTCTGAAGGAGATGTCCGTTCAGCCGTAAGAGATCTTGAGAGCGTGGCCGCTGGAAAAGATAAGATAGAATTGAAAGACCTAGATGTGTTAGGTGGTAGGAACAAAGAGGCAGATATTTTCCCTACATTAAAAAAAATATTGAAGAGTCAAAATCCGATAGCCGCAAAAAGGAGCGTCCGGTCTTTAGATGAAGAACCTTCTGATCTTATCACCTGGCTAGATGAGAACCTTCCTAGAGAATATAAGGATGATAGTGAACTTTACAACGGTTATAGATGGCTTACCAAAGCGGATGTTTATCTGGGAAGAGTTCGAAGAAGACAGGCATATCGGCTTTGGACTTACAGCACATCATTGATGACCGCCGGTGTTTGCTCCGCAAAAAACCATAGACACAGTGGATGGACAAAATATGCATTTCCTACATGGATAAGGAAGATGAGCGAATCAAAGGGAAAGAGATCCATGGTGAGAAAGATCAGTGATAGATTGGCTCCGGAATTACATGTCACGACTGAAAAATTTAGGTCAGAGTACTATCCATACCTTACTTATCTTATGAAAAATGAGGAGAATATGAGAGAACAAGCGGTGAGATCATGGGGACTTGAACGGAATGAAATCGCATATATTTTAGAAAAAAAAGAGGATGATGACGAAGTCAAATCCCTTTTTCAAGAAAAAGATGAGGAAAAAGACAAAAGAAAGACAAGTGATGAAGAAGATGAGGAAAAAGATGACGAAGACGAAAAACAAAGATCCCTGATGGAGTTTTGAGCTATGAAAAAAGAAAAAAAAGAGATCTTGAGAAAACATGGCTACTCTTTAACTGGAGAGGAAAGCGGTGTCAAACTATGCCAATGGGTCAGAGAAAAGTTGATCCATGGCGATCCGTGCTATAAAGAGGAGTTTTACGGGATAGAATGCCACAGATGTCTACAGATGTCTCCTGTTTTAGATATCTGCAATCAATCTTGTCTTTTCTGTTGGAGATACCAAGATCATCATAAAAGGGAAAACATCGAATTCGACGATCCTGAAACTATTGTAGAAAATAGTATAAAAAGTCAAAGAGAACTCGTCAGCGGGTTTGGAGGAGAAAAAAGATGTTCTGAAGATATGTGGGAAGAAGCTAAAGAACCGAATCAAGTTGCGATCAGTTTAGCTGGAGAACCAACTTTATATCCTCACCTTGGAGAACTGATCAGAGAATATGAAAAAAGAGGGATGACTACTTTTTTAGTGACAAACGGTACTAATCCAAAGGCTCTTGAAGAACTTGATACTCTCCCTTCACAGTTTTACATAACTCTTGCCGCACCGAACGAAAAGATATTCAAAAAGTTGTGTGTCCCTGAATCCGATAGATTGTGGGATAAGCTGAACGAAAGCCTTGAATTGTTGAATTCTTTGGATACTAGAACGGTCATAAGACATACTCTAGTCGATGGATGGAACATCGGATGGGAATCAGACTACGCCGATCTTTTGAGGAAGGCAGATCCAGATTTCATAGAGGCAAAAGGATACGTTTTCGTAGGTGACTCTAGAAGGAGGATGTCACTAGAAAATATGCCCTCGAATGAAACGATAAGAGGTTTCGCCGATAAACTGAGCAGATTTTTGAGTAGAGATATTTTACAGGAAAAGGAAAGAAGTAGAGTAGTCCTGATCGGCGATGAAGGTTCTGATTTGAAAGTTTAAGTCCAATTTTTTAATAAAATCATTCTAGGTGTAGCACTTAGACTCCATTCTAAATGATCGATTATGAAAAAATAATGATTTGCTTTTTCAGACGTATAATGAAAATTGGTGTTTGTCCACCGGTCAATACGGGATTAAATTGCGTAGGAGGTGATCCATCTGCAGGTTCCCCTACAGATACCTTGTTA
>Ga0207421_10004703_pt1 | contig 15591 bp, 17 predicted proteins | sample SodLakKL_010_SED_4_FD_187542 | JGI IMG/M metagenome (GOLD analysis project Ga0207421, IMG submission 187542) | Alkaline sediment microbial communities from Lake Tanatar, Kulunda Steppe, Russia - 8KL_010_SED (SPAdes) (version 2) | ecosystem: Environmental > Aquatic > Non-marine Saline and...
ATTGTTCCGAGCGACTTCCGCTGCAGGGGAACAATTTGTGACCTCCGCCCAGGATATGGCGGAAACCAGCATTAATTCCGGGGCGCTGGAAGGTTCCAATGTGGATTTGGCCAAAGAGTTTACGGAAATGATTACGTCACAAAGGGCCTATCAGTCCAGTGCACGGGTTATTTCAACAGCGGATGAAATGCTCATGGAGGCCGTAAATCTCAAGCGCTAATATATTAAGAGTGTCGCACCGTCGGGAGGTGGCAAGAGGGAGGTGGCTTTTATTAAAATCCCTTGAGTTTCTGCTGAGATAGCCGATAATCTGAGCATGTTAGATCGCTCAACACTCATAGGTTTTATCGGAGGCTTCGGTCTGGTTGGTATTGCCATCACCACGCAGGGAAGCCTTGTCGCATTTGCAAGTTTGTCTTCCCTGTTGATTGTACTTGGGGGAGTGATCGCTGCGACCATGGTGAACTTTAGCTGGGAAAATATCAGTGACAGCTTCCAGACCATTGCCAGCATGATGCGGGCGAAGGCTGTGGATCTGCGAACGGATGTCGAATTGATGAACCTGTTTGCACGCAGGGCGCGTCGTGGAGGCTTGATTCCACTTGATAATGATGTACAATACATCGAGGACGGTTTTCTGCAGAACGGTATGCAGCTGGCGATCGACGGGGTGACCAAAGACAACCTCGAAATGATTCTGGATGACCAGATTAAAAGCATCGAACGCCGTGTTGAGATATCGATCAATGTGCTCTATTCGATGGCTTCGTATGCTCCTGCTTTCGGAATGATCGGTACGGTCATCGGAATGATCCTGATGCTGCAAAATATATCCGATCCCGAAACGCTCGGCGCCGGACTCTCCGTAGCTTTGTTGACCACGCTGTACGGAACCATCTTCGCGAACATGGTTTTCAATCCACTCGCCGGGAAACTTGAGTATCTGAGTGAAATGGATATCAACCGGAAGCAAATGTTCCGGATCGCGATTATGTCGATTGTCGAAGGGGAGAATCCGCGGCTCATGGAGAAGAAAATGTTGAATTTCGTGGACCCAAGAAGCAGAGCTGAGTATCTCCAGTTCCACGACAATATCCGCATAACCAAAGAGCGGGAAGAGAAACTCTATCAATACTGGGTAGAACAACAAAGCAGCGGATGGGAAGATCTAAGAAAAACACTGGAAACTGGTTAATGACCTACAGCGACATGGTCACGTTGCTGCTGGTTTTTTTCGTGGTGTTATACATGCTGACACCCGGGATCGATATGGACGTTTTCAACAAGTTCCTTCAACGATTTCAGGGGGGGACCGGTGTGCTGAACCAGCAGGAAACCATCATGGAGCAGACCGCAAAGGAGCGTGAAGAAGAACTCAGGGAACAGCGCATGGAACGCTGGCAGTCTCTCATCGATTTCATGGAGGATCGTAAACTGGATGAATTTATGGAAATTGACCTGATCCCGGAAGGAATAAAGATCACATTGAGCGAATCGGTCACCTTTAATAGCGGCTCTTCTGAATTGCTGCCTCAAGCCAGGAATATTTTGTCGGAAATTGCCGAACTTTTTGATGATGAAATCTATGAAACCGAGGTTCAGGGTCATACGGATAATGTGCCCTTGCGGGAATCCGCTTATTACCGGAGCAACTGGGATCTTGGAGCTTCACGTTCGATATCGGTTGTCCGGTTCATTAAGGAGCTTAGTGAGTTACCGGCTGAACGCTTTAAAGCAAGCAGTTACGGCGAGTACAGGCCCGTTGAGATCAACGATACGCCGGAGGGGAGAAGTGCCAATCGGAGGGTCGAAATATATGTTCGTTATGATGATGAATTTATTGAACTGGACGAACAACTCCCAATTTGGCAAAGGGGGTTGAGTGATGCCGAGTAACTGCCGATAATACCCGTATGCCAGCATTTAATGAAAATAAAACCGATGTTTCGGAAGCCGCCGCGCCTGACGGGGACAACCAGGGCTCAAAATTTCTGTCCAGGGGAAAATATTTCCTGCTGGTTATATTGATTTTGAGTCAGGCTGTTGGTGCTTATGTGTTAATTGATGAGCACTATACGAATATCTACTTGCTTATTTTCGGCGATCCTCCCGACTATTCAACCACCTATATGCTGGAGGAGATCATTGCCAACCCCTCCGGCGGTAACTCCCCACGCTTTCTTGTAGTTGAAATAGGCATTGTTTTGTCCCATCATGACCATGTGGAGCTGGTAGAACATAATATGATGTTGATAAAAGACCGGTTAAATGAGGTGATCGCAGCCCGCACATCAAGAGAGCTGATGCAGTATGAAATCCGCGAGGAGTTGCGAAGAGAGCTGGCCCTTGAAGTAAATCAGGCGATCGGTGTGCGTTCGGTACGCAATTTGTATTTCACCAAGTATGTAATGCAATGATGTGCGTAAACCGAGTGATAGAAATTTATGGATTCGAATTATCCAAAACCGGCAATACGGGCCCAAAAGTACGTCGAACCGTACGATTTTAAGCATCCCAAGCTTTTCAGCAAGGAGATCATGCGTACATTGCGTACGCTCCATGAGGTATTTGCCCGAAACCTGAGCAGGATTTTCAGTTCAGGATTGCGGCAAAAAGTGGATGTCAAACTTGCTCAAATTGACCAGTTGGCCACCAGTGAGTTCCTTCGCCATATAAAAAGCCCCAGTGCCCTCTATGTTTTGAATGTCGAGGAGATGGGCGGCGATGTGGTTATGGTCATGGAACCGGGATTTTGTATTCAGATGGTAGAACGGCAGAGTGGCGGCCGCGGTACGCCAATGAAAGAAAATCGGATGCTGACAACCATCGAGGAGAAAATCATGTCGCGCATCATGGGCAATGTGAGCAAGGAGATCGTGGCGGCCTGGGATCCGATCATGTATTTGAGTGTGCGGTCCATGACCTATGAAAGCAAGCCGGAGAATGTCCATATGATTACCGCGGATCCGGCCATTGTTGCGGTTTTCAGAGTCGATCTTGCCGATGGGGAAGTGGAGATGAAAGTATCCTATCCCTACAGTCTTCTCAAAGATACGTTGAACGAATCGGTTTTGCAGATGGATAGTCACAGCCGGAGGATCAGACTGAGTGACGATCAGATGCAGGCCTATGAGCAGACCCTGACAAAAGTAAAAGTCAAAGTTCAGCCCTTGCTGGGGACCACCCGGCTTACAGTGGAGGAGCTGATTAATCTCGAGGAAGGTGATGCCATACCGCTTAATCAGAAAACGGATCAGCCACTCGAGGTGAGAGTGAACGATGTGAAAAAGATGACAGCCTATCCCGGTACACTTGGAAGCCGGAAAGCTGTGAAAATATATGAATTGCTGGAAGATATTAACGAACAAGAACTCATATGATCGTGGAAAACTGGAAAGCCGAACTTGAAAAAAATCTGCCGGATGTTGAGAAGTACCTGACCTCCGTTCTGCAGGAAGATGCCAAAATCACAGTCGAATCTGCCGATGGCATCGATAGAAAAGACATCCTGAAAACAATGAACAAAAACGATATCTACGTTTTTGCGAAGGATGATACCCATCATAATTCTGTTATCCTGGTTCTCGACAAAGAGTGGTTCGGATTGCTTTCCAGTATCATGATGGGTGTTGAGGAGAAAGAGAATAACGAGATCACCCGTGACCTCCTCAAAAAATTTGCTACCGAATTGTCGGTCACCATGACCAAGTCACTGCGCCGGAATGGCCACCGACTGGCATTGGGGGAGCTTGAAATTCTCACACTCAAACAGCTGGAAAAGAAGTTTGAACACGGAGAGTATTTCCACGCCAAAATGAATGTAAGCGGATTGGCTGATGAGGATGTCCGGACCGAGTTGCTTCTTGGGAATCCCGATGTCCGGCTGAGCAGTACCGGAGATGAAACCCCGGAATCTGAGAAGCCGGAAGGCGAAGACAAAAAAGAAGCAGCCAGGGAAGCATCCGCCCCCGAAGCACAGCAGGCTGCCGCCGGGAAACAGGAATCCGGCGAGAAAGCCGAATCGCAGAAACCGGAATCCAAACCGGAAGACCCGACTACGCAAAAGGTTTTCACGGGTATGGATACGGATGCCATTGAAGATGAAGGTGGTAGAATGGCTGTCGATCATGACCAGGTCATCTCCGGTCGGAAAGTGGAATTTGAAGGATTTGACGAAACCGGTGGTCGGGAAGCATCCAATGGGCATAGCCGCAGTATGGCACTGCTCAAGGATGTTGAAATGGAAGTTTCGGTTCAACTCGGCCAAATTGAGATGCCACTCGGAAAAGTGCTTCAGCTTGCCAAAGGATCTATCATTGAGCTGGATAAACTGGCCGGCGAGCCGGTCGATATTCTGGTGAACGGATCCAAAATTGCACAGGGCGAAGTTGTCGTTATCGATGAACATTTCGGTGTTCGCATCACCAACCTGATTACCACCAGGGAAAGGATCGCGAGACTGAAATGATAGATGTACGTCAATTGATGCCAAGAGGCAATCCTCAAAAAATACTCGGGATTGTCATCTCCATTTCGGTTGTCCTGCTTGTGCTTTGGCTCTTTATGGTCTCCCGGATGGATTACCAGTCCGCAGATAGTGGTGTTTCGGGGCGCGATCGCGATACGGTTACCTACTCCCAGGAGCGCCGCGACAGTGTCCGGGTAATGATGGGGAAATCCGATGCTGCTCAGGTAAGCGAAGACCGCTCATCACGGATGTTTTTTAACGCTTTTACCACATTTGTGGTGCTGATGATAATCCTCGCCGGTGTCTGGATCTGGTCACGCAGCAAAAGCGGCCAGACCTCATCGTCAAAATACTTTAAAGATATTGGGCAGCATACAATTGGGCAAAGTCAGCAATTAAAAGTTATTGAAATAAATAACGAAATATGGGTGCTCGGGATCGGGCTCGACTCGGTTACACTGCTCCACCGGTATCCCAAAGATCAATGGAAAGAGCCGATACCCGATGATCAGGAGACCGGCAGCCGGAGTTTTTATAATATGTTCAGCGGAAAATCATGATTTCAGTTTTTCTACAGGCACTGCCACAAATAGATTTAAGCATCGGGGGGGAAGCAGAGGATTTTTCTCTTGCCATCCAGGCATTGATCCTGATTACGGTATTGTCTTTCGGACCGGCTTTTATCACAATGATGACCAGCTTCACCCGGATCATTGTGGTCTTCTTTTTCCTGCGAATGGGGCTCGGGACGCAGCAGTCGCCGCCCAACCAGGTATTGATCGGCCTTGCCCTGTTTCTCACCATTTTTATCATGATGCCGACCTTCAATGCCGTGAACGAACAGGCCATTCAGCCCTATATCAATGAGGAGATGACCCAGGCGGAGGCGCTCACCGAAGCGGCCGTACCGCTCAAGGAATTTATGGTGCGGCAGACCCGGGAACAGGATCTGCTTTTCTTCATGGATATGCTGGAGATGGATGCCGCCGAAAGTATCGCCGATATCCCGCTGTTTGTTGTGGTGCCCTCGTTTGTGATGAGTGAACTCCGCATCGCGTTCCAGATCGGATTTATGATATACCTGCCGTTTATGGTCATTGACCTGGTGGTGGCGTCCATACTGTTGTCGATGGGGATCATTTTCCTCCCGCCGGTACTGGTCTCGCTGCCGTTTAAGATTCTGGTATTTGTACTGACCGACGGATGGTATCTGCTGGTACAGTCGATGGTCCGCAGTTTCGACTGACTATCGGCGCTGTTTTCCGAACCAATGTAAATATTCTCTTTAAACCGAATGTGATATGAACACCGAAACAGGCATTTATTGGGTACAGGAGGCGCTGACCGCCGCTGTTGTCTTATCCGGGCCGGTTCTGATCGGCGCGCTGGTCATCGGATTGAGTATCGCGATTTTTCAGGCGGCCACCTCCATTCAGGAGATGACCCTCAGCTATGTCCCCAAAATGGTGGTTGTGGTAATTATCCTGTTTTTCCTCTTCGGCTTTATGCTCCAATATGCCATCGGTTTCTTGGAACGCGTTTTCGACTTCATTCCCAACATTGCCCAGTGACTCCATCCCAAATTTGACCGGCAAATGCCATGGCGTTGCTCGCACCTGAATATATTCTATCGGCTTTTCTGATTTTTGTGCGTGTAGGCAGCATGATCATGGTAGCCCCCTTTTTCAGTGCGGCGGTTTTCCCGGTCAGGGTCAAGCTTTTTTTCGCTTTGATGACCAGTTTCCTGCTTTTTCCGGCCATTCCGGCCCAGAATGTGATGGTGGATCCGGAGTCCGGAATCCTCTTCATGTTGGTTGCAATCGTTCAGGAAGTACTTACCGGTGTGGCACTGGGACTTGTGGGGCAGCTTGTCCTGGCGGGACTGGAACTGGCCGGCCGGCTGATCAGTATTCAGGTAGCCCTCAGTTTTGCCAATGTGGTTGACAGTATGACCCAGCAACAGAGCGCCATCATCAGTAACCTTTTTAATACTCTGGCCATTCTCTATTTCCTGGCTATCGGCGGGGATAAAGTCTACCTGCTCGGACTCGTTTACAGTTTTGAGCACATCCCCATCAGCACCGCGCAACTTGATATGGCCTCGCCGCTCTTTATTGAAATGGCCACCTATCTCTTTATTACCGGCGTTCAAATCGCATCACCCTTCCTGGTGGTGCTTTTTATGCTGAACGTCTCCTTTGCCATCTTTGCACGCATCATGCCCCAGGCAAATATTTTCTTCATTGCTCTGCCGGTGAAAATCGGTGTCGGGATGATTTTGTTGGTGCTTGTGATCCCGTATCTCCCCGTCGCATTCGATATGCTTTTTCAGAAAATGTTCGAGTATCTGTCGCAGATGATAGACCTGCTCATTCCCTGATACCGCAACTCATTTTCCCGAAAGCACATACATCAAGGAAATGGCGATTTTACTACGGATACGGGATTTTGCGGATGGGTTCGTCAGCAGGGCTTCAAAGCAGCGCTGACCTGATCGTTTGATCAGATGAATACCCTGATGGATTTAATCCGTTGATCACCCTGACGAGAATGGCGTACGGTGTCTACCGGGGTTTACGCAGATCGGAATCAAACTTTGAGATCAAGGCGTTCGCCGATGCCGTCGTCAAGTGGGGAGCGCGCCGTTTTTTGGGATGACAGTGGCTGCGTTTTGACCATAGGCTTTTGCCTTGGCCCCGGCTTTTTTATAACCTGGTAGTTTTTCAACGGAAATTCGGGTTGCTCTTCTTCGTTGTTATCACGTTTCTTCTTGCGGGGATCATTTTCCCGTTTCTTTTTATGAATCTCCGGAATCCGCGCAAGGCGGGCAATTCGGGACAGGGATGTCATGGTCAGAATTCGGATTCTCGAGTATTTTCAACCGCCAACTCGTTTTTCAGTTGCATCAGCAATTTGCCAATGATTTGTGAAATCCTTGCCTCGGAACGTTCCAACAACAAGGCGATTTCACTAAGGGTCATATCCTCAAAATAGTAGAGGGTCAAAACGAGACGGTCACGCTCGTTGAGCTCGCCGATCCTTCGTTGCAGCTTCTGGATCATGGCATTCTTTTCCAGGTTACTGTCGGGTTGATTACCTTCCCGATCAGGAAGTGTGTCGTAGAGCGATCCCCCGTCATCATCGAAACGGGAATCGAGCGACAACGCATTACGCTGCTGGACATTGGATAAAAGCGTCTGATAATCCTCGACGGACATATCCATCGCATCTGCAACTTCATGATCTTCCGGAGGACGCCCAAGTTTTTGGCAAAGCTGGTCACTGACTTCCTGGGCACGCCCGTAATTACTCCGCTGTACCCGTGGGATCTGATCCACCTTTCGCAGGTAATCAATCACACTGCCCCGTATGCGGTAGTACGCAAAGGTGTTGAATTGAATTTTTTTGTCGTGGTCGTAACTGTTGAGCGCCTGTAATAAACCACTGATACCGGCACTTTCGAGATCTTCGCGATGAGTGAGAGGGTGGTCAGGCCGCTTTATTTTTCCAATGATACTGCGGACCAACGGCATTGACTTGCTGATAATGGCATTTCGAAGGCCGTCAACAGGTTCCTGACAATACGTATCTACCAGTTCTTGTAATGACTTGTCACCCATAACTTTTATGATGATTTATTGTAGTTTTCCTTTCCGCTTTCGCTGCCGCTGTTACCGGTTTTGTTTTTACCGGTTGCTGTTCCGGCAGAGGTAGCAGAGGCTTTCGAATCGGGAGAGATCTGGATGATATTGATAAAAAAAAGTGACAGATATACTCCGGCAAAAAGCACAAGAAACACAATCAGTGTGCGATACAAAGCCAGGTCTATTTGTGCGCCGGCCATTAGCAGCAGGGCAAAAACGAGCAGGGATATGGCGGCGATCAGTCGTAATAGCATAATTTCCACTCGGTTATTCGTGACTCATGGTACGTTGCCGGGGAAGTTTTTTTTCACCGGGCATGACATTCAGGATATTGTGTGCGATAAATTCAAACTCTTTGAGTACCGGCGACTCCGGCTGCATCCGGGTAACCGGAATCTGTTTTGTAACTGACATGCGAACATCATCGCTGGCCGGTATGAATCCCAGATAGGAGACCTCCTGTTTCATGAAGTACTGGAGGATCGTATTAAATCGTTTTTGGATACTGTCGGCACCGGCTTCATCGTCAGAAAAATTCACAACGCTTGCGAATGGATAGGTTGGATCGATATTCAGGATATATTTACAAAAACGGTAGACATCCGAGATGGCGGTTGGTTCGTTGACAAGCATGATCATTCCGAGCTGGGCGCGGTCAAGGGCCCACAGGCTGAGTTCGCCGGATCCCGCCGGCGTGTCGATGATGATGAAGTCAAATTCTTCGGCCATGGCAACCAGGACCTGGTCCATCGCCTCCATCAGCAATTCGTAATCCTGCTCATTCTGACCCGGTTCATCGGCGCCGGTTACCAGCGTAAGTCCATCACAGTCATGGGGAAGGTCTTCGAGGCCGCACGCACCGTTTACCCACTGCATGACGGTAGCGTCGACCTGCTCATTGAGTAATGTCGCACAGTTGGACATACCGATGTCCGCATCGAGAATGGCAACGGCGTAACCCATTTTATGCAAGGTGTCGGCCACATTGACGCTTGTCAGGCTTTTTCCGACCCCGCCTTTGCCACTGACGGTTGCAATGATAAATGGTTGATTTGTATCAGTTAGTTGTGTCATAATCTATCAGGTATCTTGCAAAACTTGTTGAGCAAACCAGGTCGGGCTGAATTCAGCCAAACCGTCGGGAATCGAAGCTCCTTTGCTGATGTACCGGGCTCCGCATCCCATATCTTCCATGAATGGAATGATGGGGCCCCACTCGGAAACTTCATCAAGATGGGTAATGGCGACAAAATCGGGTTGCAGGGGGTGATGGACACTCCCGGAGTTCCGGAAATAGTAGCGGTTGAGGGATGCGTTGACGACATAGTGCACTTCAAGCGGTGTAACCGAAGCAAGCAGCTGCCGCATCTTCCAGTACTGACGGAAGGAACTGTCCTGCTCAACGGGGATTGCAGGTGAATCAAAGAGGACATGATCAAACGTTTCCCAACTTTGCAGCTGTTTCGTTACATCAGCGGGTTTCTCTGCGGTGAAATACGAGATTCCGTGATCGTCACAAAACGGTTTTAATACGGTGTAGTAAGGTTGCTTGCTCTGATCCGGAGGAAGCAGTGACACAACCGCTATCTGTTTGCCCGACATGAACCCGGGATGCAGAAGCAGTTTCATGATCAGATGGGTTTTGCCGGATCCCGACGGCCCGGTAAAGAGCATATACTTCGCAGGATCGGGGCTGGCATCACCTTTCAGTGCATTCCGGATGATGGCCGATAACTCTGACATAAATTGTTGCGGCTCATCATCAGCATCGATTCCCTTTTCAATAATTTCGCGAAACCAGCGGGCGATGATGGTCGGTTTGATGCCGGTTTGCACCAGCTGCTGAAATGCCGGATGGGATGCATAGTCCAGATTGGAGGAGATCAGCGCCGAATCGAGCAGCGCTTCAAGCTTGTCGAAACGCTTGTGCAGTGCGGAGACTTCGCGCTGGCTTTTGGCCGCCAGTGAGGCGGTGTCCCGGGCGGAGGCATCTGCCGGATCGCTGGGCCGGAACCTGCTTTTCCAAACAGGTGCTTCTGCGGATGTGTCCGGAGTTGTATTACTCTCCGGTGTATTATGTTCCGCTTTGGGAGTAAAAGTTTCCGCTTTTTGTGCAGATGACAATGAATCGCTCTCCCTGTTTCCGTTTTTGAAAGAGGTTGCAGTGTTTGTGGATGGAAGATTTTCTGCTTCAGCCTGACCCGACCCCTCTTCTCTGGTGGACACGGAAGCCTTGTCTCTGCGGAAGCCTCTCAGGTTTCCGGTCCCCGCTCCCGGGCGAAACCGGGTCTTTTGCGATTGCCGGTCGGGTTCTTCACGTTTCTGAGCAGATCCGTTTTGATGTTCGGATGCCGTTCTGCCCTGGCCATTCTGTTCGGATCCCATCTCTTTCCGGGCATATTCACGGAGTGCCTTCAGGTTGTTACTGATTTTTTCGGGGGGCGGGCTTTCAGCAAATCGGTTATGATGACCTTTTGACGCATTTCGGGATGCGTCGGTTTTCCTGTTTTCAACGGTTCCGGCTGTTTCAAACGTTCTGCTGAAATCATTCTGTCTCGCCGGCCGGGATTCTGTTTCGGTTTCCTGTTCAGCCCGGCCCTGTGTGGATGCAGCTGCCATATCGCTTCGTTTATAAAACACATTACGGAACCGGGTCTGCTCGCCGTTGTCCTCGCGTGCGGTTTTTTGTGGAGTGGCTGATGAATCCACCAAAATGGTTACACCGGCATCATTTCTGCCATCCGCGTTAAACGACTCCATAATGACGATATCCTCGCCATACATCTGGCGGGCGCTTTTTTTCGCCATTTCAATCGTTTTCCCAAAAAATTTCTTAAGTATCATGCGGTCTTGGGTTCTTCAAGTTCTTTCTGTTCCAGCCCGATGCGATCAAAAGTCTTTATCTGCACATCCGGACTTATGTCATTATATGACAGCACATTTATTTCAGGCAAAATTGGTACCAAAAAATCATAAATCGTCGGACGAAGTACCGGGGAGGTCAACATGACCGGTTCCAGGCCCTGCCGGATCATCTTTTCAAGCACTTTGGAGGCACTCAGATAAAGTTCTTCCACTGTTTTCGGAGTAAATCCGAGGGTGTTCGAATTCAGCATACCCTGTTGCGCCTGGCCGATCAGGTGCGACTCCAGCTGTGAAGCCAGCACGGTAACCTGTATTTCGTTATCCTTCGACTTGAACTGCCCGGTGATGGTTTCAGACAGTGAGGCCCGTGCGTATTCCGTAAGGACATCGGTATTTTTGGTTTGTCCGCTATGATCGGCTAACGTTTCGAGCACGGTGGTCAGGTCTCGTACCGGAACCCTTTCACGCAGCAACCTCTTGACCACCTTCTGGATGTCGCCGATTTTCAGGACATCGGGAACCAACTCTTCGACCAGTGCCGGTGAGTGCTCCTTCAGGTTGTCGACGAGACGTTTGGTCATCTGACGGTCCACCAGCTTGTAGGCATTTTTCTTCAACACTTCCATAAGGTGGGTCGTAATAACCGCGCCCGCTTCAATAACCGACAAACCATATTTTTCCGCCTGTGACTTGTTTTTTCCGCTGATCCAGATGGCGTCCATCCCGAATGTCGGGTCTTTCGTCTTGATTCCCTGGATATCGGGCTTGAAATCGGTGGGCAGCAATGCGAGATGATACCCCGGCAGTAATTCGCCATCACCCTGAATAATCCCCCGCATCTTAATCGTGTAATGGTTGGCGTCCAGTTGTACGTTGTCGCGTATCCGGATCGGCGGGATGATGATACCGAGCTCTGTGGCAAGCTGCTTGCGCAGCGACGACATTCGCTCCAGCAGGTCGCCGCCCTGTTCGGCTTCGACCATGGGTATCAGGCTGTAGCCGATCTCCAGCTCCAGGGTATCCAGAAGCAGGTAATCTTCCACCCGCTCCTCCTTGCCGTTGTTCTGTGGCTTGGATTTGGCAAGCTGTGTCTCTTCTTTCTCCTTTTCGTTCAGGTTGTGTTGTTTATAAGCGATGAAAAGGAACACACAGCCAAGGAACCAGAATGGAAGAATCGGCATACCCGGAATGATACCGATGAAAAAGACAAAAACGGCTCCGATGGTAACCGTCTTGGGGTTTCCCACCAGCTGTGTGGTAATCTCTTCACTCAGGTTGCCTTCCGATGCCGCCCGGGACACAATGATACCGGCACCGGTTGAAATCAGCAGTGCGGGAATCTGCGAAACGAGTCCATCCCCGATGGTAAGCAGCGTATAGACCTCTGCTGCCTGACCGAGTGACATGCCCTGCTGCATGGTTCCGATAATCAGTCCGCCTATTATATTGATAAAGGTGATCAGCAGTGCGGCAATGACGTCTCCGCGAACAAACTTGCTGGCACCATCCATCGCCCCGTAAAAATCGGCTTCATTGGCGATCTCCTCCCGGCGCTTTTTGGCTTCCTGATCGGTGAGGAGTCCGGCATTGAGATCGGCGTCAATGGCCATCTGCTTGCCCGGCATGGCATCAAGGGTAAACCGGGCGGCCACTTCGGCGATCCGTGTGGCCCCCTTGGTGATGACCACAAAGTTGATAATGATCAAAACCGAAAAGATGATGATCCCGATCACGAAATTGCCCTGAACCATGAACCCGCCAAATGCCTGGATCAGTTCGCCGGCGTAGGCGTCGTTGAGGATCAGACGCGTTGTGGCCACGTTGAGGGAGAGCCGGAACAGGGTCAGAATAAGCAGCATCCCCGGGAAAACGGAGAACTCCAGAGGCTTGAGCGTATAAAAGGCGACCAGCAGTACAACCAGCGATAACGAAACACTGATGGCGAGGAAAAAGTCCATCAGGCTGGCCGGAACCGGAAGTATCATGATCATCAGAATCACGATTACGCTGGATGAAATCAGCACATCGGTTCGGAAGAACATTTCTTTAAGCTGGTTGCCTGTGATGTTTAGACCGGCCATGCGGGAAACTAGGTGCTTTTGTTTTTGAGTTTATATACGTAGGCGAGTATTTCGGCCACGGCGCGATACAGATCGGCCGGGATATACTCATCTTCTTCGGCGGAGGCGAACAATGCCTGTGCCACCGGTTTGTTTTCTACAATTGGTATGCCATAATGTTTGGCAAGTTCTTTTATTCGCAATGCCTTCTTGCGCTGGCCCTTCACTTCAACGATCGGAGCGTCATTGTTATCGGGGTCGTACCGCAGGGCAACCGCGTAGTGTGTCGGGTTGGTAACCACGACATCCGATGAGAGCACTGCATGGTCCATTCGTTTGCGCCGGCGCATGGACATGCCCATCTTGCGGCGCTGACTTTTTATATGCGGATCCCCCTCCATCTGCTTGTGCTCGTCCTTGACCTCCTGTTTGGTCATCCGCTGATCCTTGTGGTGCTGGAATCGCTGGTAGACGGCATCGACAATCGACAGGATAAACAGTGCTGCAAGAATCCGGGTGATGAACATCAATATATAACTGCCCGTCTCCGACAGTGTTTCACCCATTGGGAGCACGGCGAAGGCCAGAAAGTGCTCAACGTCATTGCGGACCGTATAATAGATGACGATGCCCACGATAAAAAGTTTGGCGAATCCCTTGACCAGCTCCATGGCGCCTTTGGCGGAAAAGATTTTCTTTATCCCGTTGACAGGGTTGAGTTTGCTGCCTTTTGGCTGGATCGCTTTGGTGGAAAACATGGCACCGGTCTGGGCCAGGTTCACCAGCAGGGCGGTGGCGAGCAGAACGATCATCAACGGAGTGATCATCTCGAAACCGAACCACATGGCCTTCTCGAGGTACTCAAGAGCGTGCTCCTCGTTATCAAGCGGCATGTGGGCATCCATGAGGAAGGTCTCGAAGAGAGACTCGACACGGCTGTACATGTAACTGCCGGTTGAGAGCAGCATAACGATCGCAGCAAACAGCAATAGCACGGAGGAGACCTCCTTGCTGATACTTACGTTCCCCTCCTCCCGCGCTTTCTCCAGTTTCCGCGCGGAGGGTTCCTCCGTTTTTTCCTGATCGTTTTTTTTATCTGACATACCCGGCACTGTTTCAAAATCAGTACCAAATCATATGGATATCATGTCCATACCGGATAGTGCCCGAAGAGGAACGTTTTGCGCGGTAATCGAATAATCCGGATGCCGCTGCAATGGTGATAAGTGGGAAAAACGTCCCTGAAACGGAAAACATTTCCCGCACAATTTGGTGGGAAGGATTTTCCGGAGGAGGGCATTTCTGATTCCGTTCCACCGGGGACAAGCCAATTCAAAAAGTCAAAAAACACGGCTCATTTTAAAAATAAACCCATCAAACTGATCCGGAATCGGCAATTCTACATTCTAAACATCACAATGGCACGCATTTTGATCATATCGACCGTGAAAACCAGTTTTTTTGAACCCGGAGTTAAACGATCACACCGGAAGCACTTTAAAGTTATTGTAACGGTACACTGCCATGATAGATCGACTACAGGCACATATGCAGGCCATGCAGATGTTTTCGCGGGCCCAGGACGCCACCGCCAACAATCTGGCCAATATCAATACGCCCGGATTCAAGGGTGATAAATTATTTCATCAGTTGCTCACCGAACAGGTAGAAGGTGAAACGGTCACCAGTACGGTCGCGAGGCAACAAGTCTCACTGGAACAGGGGCAGCTTGAGGCGACCGGCAATGATTTCGATTTTGCCATCGACGGTCCCGGTTTTTTTATGGTGGATGATGGCGGGGAGGCCCGGCTGACCCGGAACGGCCGTTTTCAACTGGATCCTGACGGATACCTCCGGACCGAGAACGGCGCTAATGTAATGGGCAGCGGTGGCCATGTCCACATCCCCGAGTTTTTCCATGCATTGAACGGAAGCAACGGAGAGGCCCGGCTGGAAGTGGCCAAGGACGGTACCATCCGGCTGAATGATGAAGTGTATGACCAGATCCGTGTGGTTGATGTAAAAGATCCCGCGAGCCTGGAGCGTCGCGGGAATTCCATGTTTTCTGCAGCAAATATCGATCTGCTGCCCCGTGACTCCAACAGCTCCGTCATCCAGGGCCATTTTGAGAAAGGCAACGTCCAGCCGCTGATGGAGATGACCGACCTGATGCGCAACATGCAGATGTTCGAGGCTCAGCAGCGGGCGATGCGAACCACCGACGAGATGTTGTCCCAGGCAACCAATCAACTGGGAAGATTTTAACCTGTAATAAACGAGAAAACTTATGTTCCGAGCTCTTAGCACCGGCGCACTTGGAATGAGCGCCCAGCAAAAATCGGTTGATAACGTGGCCAATAACCTGGCAAATGTCAACACAACCGGATACAAACGCACCAGTATCGCTTTTCAGGATATGTTCTACGAAAACATATCATCATCAAAACATGGTGCGGCGGCAAGCAGGCCGTCCAACGACGGGCCCAAACTGGAGATCGGGCACGGTTCCAAGGCGGTAGCCACCATCCGGAACTTCATGCAGGGACCGGCAGAG
>Ga0207421_10004704_pt1 | contig 15591 bp, 13 predicted proteins | sample SodLakKL_010_SED_4_FD_187542 | JGI IMG/M metagenome (GOLD analysis project Ga0207421, IMG submission 187542) | Alkaline sediment microbial communities from Lake Tanatar, Kulunda Steppe, Russia - 8KL_010_SED (SPAdes) (version 2) | ecosystem: Environmental > Aquatic > Non-marine Saline and...
ATAAAACGTCACAACTGTTGTTCGGCCTCTACGAGGCCTTTTCACCCCCACCTTAATCCTCCCCCCTCAAGGGGGAGGAGATGTTTAACCCTTTTCGGAGAGGGTCTATTTAGGATGAGCTTTGCGCTTTACGTTTGTCGTCCTGTGACTGATTATTGGTTAAGTTGCGACATTATTTAATTGAGGGGATAAAGTAATGAAGAAACGCTGGCTGGTCGTCGGCCTTGCTTTTTTGCTGGGACTTTTTACCTGGGTTTTTGACGCTTTCCTCCTTTCCATATCTTTTCCTGACGAACGGTGGCTTACTTTCCTTTACAGGGATCTTACACCTGCTGCTCTCTTTTATCGTGCTTTTGTTATTTTACTTTTTGTCGCGTTTGGTGCTTTTGTTTATGCTCTCATGACCCGTGAGGCTATAGCCCGAAAAAAATTACGCCGCATGAACCTGGCCTATGATCTCTTGAGCGACTGTAACCAGTATATAGTTAGGGGGCGCGAGAGGGAAAAACTCTGTCTTGATATTGGTAAAGAAATTGTAAACTCTACCCTCTATGGTTTTGCCTGGATAGAGCTCTTTGAGAAAAAGGAAAAAAATCACCTGATTGGACCTTTTACTGGCCCGGAAGCTTCTTCTCGTATTGAGAATATTCCTGCTGTCTGGCGGTTGCATCATCCTGACAGTCCTGCTAAAAAAGCTGTTGAATCCCAAGAAAGGGTTATTTTGACTGAAGAAAAGGTTAACCGGCTGGCACCAGAATTGTCGGAAATCCTACCGCATGAAGATGGAGTATTTTTCTTTTTACCGCTGGCTACTGGAGAAGAGGTGGCTGGTGTTCTGGCCGTTTACCGGCCTGGGGATGCGGAGGAGGATTTTGACGACCTTCATTTATTGGAAGAGCTGGCCGGTGACCTGGCCTTTGGTCTATATTCGATTGAGAATCGTGAGTTGCATCGGAAGACTCGTAATCAGCTTGAAGAAAAAGAGCAGAACATGTCGCTCCTCTTGAGTAATTTGCCCGGCATGGCTTATCGCTGTGGAAATGACCCCGACTGGACTATGGAATTTGTAAGTGAAGCGGTGCGCGATCTTACCGGCTATGAACCGGAAGAGATTGTCGACAATAAAGAGATTGCTTATGGCGATTTAATTCTACCTGAGGACCGGGAATACGTCTGGGAGAGTATTCAGTCTGCTCTGGCTAAAAAACGCAATTTTGAAATTGAATACCGCATCCAGACAAAGTCCGGCGAGCAGCGCTGGGTCTGGGAACAGGGGCAGGGGCTGTTTGACGAGCGGGGCGAACTTAAAAATGTACAGGGATTAATTATCGACATTACTGAGCGCAAAAAGATGGAGTTCGAGCTCCGGGAGAGCGAGGAGCGTTTTCGGGCAGTAATTGAAAACTTACCTTTCGCCGTTTATCTGCACGACCTGGACGGGAATATTATAATGGTTAACAAGATGAGCTGTGAAGATACGGGTTATAGCGAAGAACAACTGCTTTCCATGAGCGTCTCCGACCTCGATACGAAGAGGCCGACCCCGGAAGACAGACAAAAGATCTGGATTGAACTTCAGCCCGGGGACTACCGACGTTTTAAGTCCGAACACAGGAAGGCCGACGGTGACGTTTTTAGTGTTGAAGTGACCGTGACACCGATATATTTAAAAGGTAAAAGAATGCTTTTGGGCATGGTTGAGAATATAGCCGCTCGCGAGCAAATCGAGCGAGAACGGCGCAAAAGCGAGCAACGCTACCGTAGATTATTTGAAACTTCTCCTTACGGTATTTTGATTGTGGAAGCTGCCAGCGGGCGACTGCTGGATGTCAATTCATACGGTCTTGAGCTGTTTGGCGAACAAAGAACTGATTTAGTTGGACACGAAGTGAGTGAAATTTCGGTTCTGGATAAAGTTTTCTCTCAAGTCGGAGGACTGGAGGAACTCCGTCGACGGGGTTATTTAAGAGAAGAGGGGCTTTCTTTTACTAAGAAAGACGGTACTCAGATTTTTCTCGAGTTGGGTGCCTACTGTTATGAGACTGGGGGAGAAGAGGTTATTCAGTGTAATTTTCGGAACATAACTCGCCGGGAGAAGGCTCAGCGGGAGCTGGAAAAACTTGTTGATGAAAAAGAAATATTATTGCGAGAGATTCATCACCGGGTGAAAAATAATCTCTTTACCATAGTTAGCCTACTTGAAATGCAGTATACAAAAGCTGAAGATCCCCTTGTGCGTAAGAGTTTCCAGGAAGCCATTAACCGGGTTCATACGATGGCCCTGATTCACAAGCAAATCTACAGCCAGGAGTCTGATCAGCACCTCGATTTTGCCTCTTATCTGCGTTTGCTGGTCAAACAGCTTCTTGCTTCCCAGGTATCTAACGAACAGGAGCTGGACGTAAAATTCAGTCTGGAATCGCTGCATTTAGATATGGACCGGGCTTTACCATGTGCCCTTGCGGTGAACGAATTAATTACTAATGCCATAGAGCACGGCCTTGAGGATGAGGCTGGCGGCAGGCTTGCTGTAGAACTTCTCCGCCGTCCGAAAACAGTAGAATTGAATGTGTGTGACAACGGCAATGGCCTGCCTGAAGATTTTGACATTGAACGCCATTCATCTCTTGGCCTGCGCATGGTCAAAGGCTGGGTCGAGAATCAGCTCCGCGGAGAGCTAAACTACGATAGTAACGGCCATACACGCTTCACTGTTAAATTTCCACTTTGAACTACAGCTTGTAGCAAACCAGTATCATCCCAACGTCTCCAGCAGGGATTTCAATAGAAGTGAATTTCTGTTTGTTGAAGTTTAGTTTTTTAACAGTTATAATAACTGTCCGTGCCCGGGTGGCGGAACTGGCAGACGCGCATGGTTGAGGGCCATGTGGGCTTTTAAACCCGTGCGAGTTCGAATCTCGCCCCGGGCATTTTTACAACCATATAGATAATGGACACGGATAAATGCTGATTTGGCCTATTTTTTCGCTGTGTCCTATCCAGTCTTTCAACGGTGACTTATATGACTTATAAGCGTCTCTCCAGTCGAATTTTATCTGAGCTTCGCAGCGATGGACGTCAGTCTCTGCGTGAACTTGCTGAAAAATTTGGTGTTTCCGCGACGACTGTCGGTAAACGTCTTGATCAGCTTAAAGAGGAAGGAATCCTCCGGGGAATAAGCGCCGACATTGACTACGAACAGCTTGGCTACCGCTACAACGCCATAACCCGTTTTAAAGTTCAGGGCGATCAGATTGAGGAGGCGCTCGAACAGCTAAAAGAACATCCTTATCTGAACAAAATTTATGAAATTACCGGCGATTACGATATTCTTGCTATTGGCCGTTATCACGATCGAGATCAGATGAATAAGATAATTAAAAAACTGCAGGGTCATCCGGCAATAGTCGCCACAAATACCTCAATTGTTTTAAATACCCACCGTGAAAGCGCCCCGCTACCGCTGGAAGGAGCCTCTGATTCGGCTTCGGACTAACCTCTTACTGCGGTGATCATTCCTGAAAATTCTTATCCTTGACGCCTACGTTGATGAACCGGGCCTTCTTGGGGTTCCTCCCTATCTGGCTCCCGAACCTCGTAAACTTGTTGGGATATGCGAAACACGGGGGATAGACTGGTCGTATCGAACGGCGAGTCAGTATAGAGAAGAGGAGCTACCGGCAGCCGATTTAACGGTTATTTACGGCGGAGTTACCGTACCCGGTAACTACCTGCGCGGCCGTCCGCTCAGTTCAAACGAAGTGGAGCAGATTATTAAAAATAGAAAAGATGTAATAGTCGGCGGACCGCTGGCCAGGCAGCTCCCTGGATCGTCCGCTCTACAGCGGGTGGAAAAAGATCTTGCCGTCTACTTTAACTCCTATCTTGACGGTCAGCCGGTTGATCGTTACCCTGAACCTGGCGAAACTGAAGCCTGGCTTCAAGCTGGAGCATCACTTGTTTCTGCCCACCCCCTGCCTGCCGGACATTTAATGGCGGAAGTGAGCTGTTATCACGGTTGTGTCCGCTATTTTACCGGTGGCTGTTCCTTTTGCTCGGAACCTCTGTATGGGAAGCCGCAGTTCCGTCGACCCACCGCGGTGGCCGAAGAGGTGAAAGCGCTTTATCAAGCCGGTTTGCGCCATTTCAGGCTTGGTGGTCAGTCCTGCATTATTAGTTACGGCAGTCAGAACCTGGGGGAGAGTGAGACACCACTGCCAAACCCGGACGCTTTACGGCAGCTATTTTCTTCCATCTGGGAAAACTGCCCGCAAATCAAGGTTCTCCACGTTGACAATGCTAATCCGGCTGTTATCGCCGCCCATCCCCGACCGGCCCGCAAGATAGTTAAACTTTTAAAAAAATATACCACTGCCGGCAACACGCTTGCTTTCGGGCTTGAGTCGGCCGACCCCCGGGTGGTTGAAGCTAACAATTTAAATGCGGCGCCGGACCAGGTTTTTAAGGCAGTTGCGCTGGTAAATGAAATCGGCCGTGAACGGGGTAAAAACGGTCTGCCGGCTCTGCTTCCCGGGCTGAATTTTTTGGCCGGTCTCCACGCGGAAAACGCTGATACCTACCGGCTTAATTTTGAATTTTTAGAAAAAATTATCAATGCCGGTTATTGGCTGCGGCGAATTAATATTCGTCAGGTGCTATCCGGGCGGACCAAGTTTAAAATGCGCCATGGCAAAGCGTTTAAAAAATTCAAACGGCGCGTCCGTGAGCAGATTGATAAGCCGCTTTTGAAAGAGATGTTCCCCCGCAGTTTAGTCTTGAAAGATGTTCTGATGGAAAAACGGGAGGGGAATACTACTTTTGGTCGTCAGCTTGGCACCTATCCGATTCTGGTTGGAGTTCGTTATCCACTGGAACTGGACCGTTTCTATGACCTCCGGGTCACTGAATACGGTTATCGCAGCCTTACCGCGGTGGAGGCTGATTTGAAGTTTGAAGAGCTTGGCACCCGCGAACTGCAGGCTATACCCGGAATCGGAAAACGCCGGGCCAGCAAGCTGTTTGTAAATCAGCCGGCCAGTAGCGCCGCCTTTCGGAAACTAATAAACGACCCCGAAGCCGCTGAATTAGCTCTCCGCTACATTAATTTTGATTAGCCTTTCAGTTAAATCAGAACTTCTCCGATAAAACTAGAGTTTTATTTCAAAAAAACTGTCTTTTAAAGAAAGAGTGTAGTATACTTCAGTAGAGGAAGGGGATTTCAAAGAGGACTTCCGGGAAGTCTTCGGAAAGGACAGGCTCATGAAAACCCGGAAGCAGCCCAGGCAACCTCGAACTCTTGGAGCAGACTTTTCTCACGAAGAATTCTATCCCAGGGTGGAACTATTAACCGTAGAACTTAAGACTTTATTCCAATTACTTGAGGAAATCTGTGTACCGGCGGTTGTGCTTGATAATAACCTGACAATAGTAGCTGCCAACGTTGCGGCCCGTAAAATATTTGGCCAGGAAATGGTTGGCCAAAAATGTTATCGCCTCTACCATAACCGCAATATTGCCTGCGAGCACTGCCATGTTCTGGAGACGATGCGGGATTCAAAACCTCGTTTTCACTGCACTGAATACGGTTCTATCACTGATTATGAGGAAAAGTATTCCTGTGGCGCCGCAGCCATATCTACTGACGAGCAGGGGCAGGTGGACAAAGTTCTGCAGGTTTTGCGGCGGGTTGAAAAATCTTCCCTTGAACTTCACCAGCTTTCCCTTTTTCACCGGCTTATTGATTCAGCCGGCGACGCCCTCTTTATTATTGATGTGGAGTCCGGCCAGTTGGTTGATTTAAACCAGCAGTCCTGCCGGCTCCTTGGCTGTGGCCGTTCTGAGCTCCTGGGCCGCGGCTGGTGGGATATCTTGAAAATAGACGAAAAGCGGCTGGATTGTTTAAAACGGCTCGGCAATGGCGGAGAACCGCAGCATTTCAAAACCCGATGTTTTCCCGAGGACGGTGTATCAATTCCTGTTGAAGTAAGCTGGCGCGATGTCAAAAATGGCACTCATGCCTATCGTGTAGCGCTGGTTAGAGACATCAGTGAACGGGTTAAAACTGAAGCCGATCTTAAAGCTAAAAACGAAGCGCTGGATGGCTTCGCCTCTGCCGTTGCTCACGACCTGCGCACACCCCTGAGCCGGGTCTTTGCCTTCTGTGACTTTTTAGCCTCTGACTTAGCCAATAAAGACTATGAGAATCTTGAAAAAAGGATAGATTCCCTGCGCCAGGTTGCTGGCGAGATGGACGAACTGGTGGTTAGATTGCTGGCTCTGGCCCGGGCTGATTCGAGAAAATTAGATATAGAAGAGCTTGATTTGACTGAGCTGGTCCATAAAGTGGTTGCCAGGCTAAAAGATGAAATAGAAGCGAAGGGAGCGCTCATTTCAGTTGACGAATTACCGGCTGTGCGAGGCGACCGGGTGCTTCTTGAGCAGTTGTATCAGAATCTGTTGGAAAACGCTATTCGCCACGGCGGAGAAAAACCAGAAATCAGTGTTGGTTATTCCCAGAATGAAGATTGTAACGTCTTCCGGGTTGATGACCGCGGTCCCGGTATTTCACTTAAAAACCGGGAGGCGGTTTTTCAGTCTTTCTGGAACGGTGAGGACGGCGGCGGTCCGGGCCACGGCATCGGGTTAACAACATCCAGGAAAATTGTGAAACGTCACGCCGGGAAAATTTGGGTTCAGCCCTCAGACGAAGGAGCGCAGTTTCGCTTCACCCTTAACCTGTAGCTTAACCAGCCAAACCAGAGCATAGAATGATAGAGAGGAAAGAAGAAAAATAACCGCAGGTCGGCTTTCCCGCGGTAAGTCTCCCGTAAAGCGATTAGCAGGGAGAGAAATAGGTGCAGCATCATCAGACTCCAGCCGGCCGGGTTCCAGCAGAGCAGCAGCGTCCAGATGACAAGGAGACGATCCTCCCGCCAGTCACGGACAGTTGGAAATAATCCAAGCCCTGCCATGCGCCCGCGCACTTCCCCTTTTTCCCGGCTTTCCCTGGCAAAAATTCGCCAGTCCCGGGGCGGTTCATATTTAACTACAGGACCAGAATTTTCCTCCAGCTTCCAACCATTTTTTTTGAGCCGTGCTGCGATCTCCCGGTCGCTTAACAAACCTAACAGCAGGTTGGGCTTTCCAAGCTCCTGCAACGCTTTAACCCGGTATAGTGGAGTAACCGGATTGAAAGCTCCGCTAGCTCTGACAGTATCAGCGCCGAAACGGTGGCTGAGCAGTTGCCAGACATTTTTTTGCTGAGCCGTTGCTCCGGGGATTAGTTCAACTCTACTCCAGACGGCGGCTAAATTCTGCTGTTGCTCTAACTCGGCCAGCAGCTCTTCCAGGTGATTGGGCGGCCAGCGGTAGTCGGGGTGCCAGCGAATCAGGTAGGAAGTTTCTACCGCCGGAGGATTGTTGGTCAGTTCCACGAAATGACAATCAAGCTGCCGGGCGATACTGCTCTGTTCTATTTCCTTCCACAAATAATTTTTTGTTTTACGACCAGAATTGCGGAAACTATCAGCTTTGAAAATTACTTTTTCCGGTTTTAAACTCTGGGCGGTGAGCTCATTAACTGATTCGATAAAATTTTCATCTGGAGGGCTGTATTCAACAACGATGATGATATCTGGAGTTGACTGTTTTCGGTTTTCCATAGTTTCCTCAATTTGACTCTGTTGAAATCCTTTTTACTATCTATAAACTTAACCTGGGTAGCTCTTTTTAAACAAAGATTTCATTAGAGCCCTCAATTTAAATTCTTGTGATTATTTAACTTAGTATGATACTATCAAAATCCTGCAGGCTATGACATATAAAAAACAGGTTTGGGAGGTGAGCAAATGTCAGACTGTCTTTTCTGCTCAATTGCCGCGGGTGATATTGAAGCTGACGTAGTATACGAGGACGACAAAGTGATCGGCTTTCGGGACATTAATCCCCAGGCGCCGGTTCATATACTGGTTATTCCTCGTCAACATCTTGCCAGCTTAAACGAACTGGAATCTGCCGCTGACGATCTCCCGGCCTCTCTTTTTACGGCTGTCCCGGAGATAGCTCGGGAAGCGGGAGTGGTTGAAAATGGATATCGTGTAGTTGTTAACAACGGAGATGATGCCGGTCAGGAAGTTGAACATCTGCACGTACATATTCTTGCCGGTCGAGGCATGGGCTGGCCGCCGGGCTGAAAAGCTGATGCTCTGTAAGCCCTCTCTGAACCGCTCAGTTCTCGAGCTGGCTCCGCAGCTTTTAAACTCAATCCTGGTTCGGCGTCTTCCGGACGGCACCTGTCTGCGGGCACGCATAGTCGAGGTGGAGGCTTATTCTGAAGGTGATCCTGCATCTCATTCCTGTAACGGCATTACTAAGCGTTCCCGGGTGATGTTTGGTCCGTCTGCTCACTGGTATGTTTATAAATGTTACGGTATTCACTGGATGCTTAATCTTGTCTGTGGTCGTGAGGGTTCCGGTGAGGCTGCTTTAATCAGGGCGGGAGAACCTTTGGATGGGATCGAGATAATGCGCCGCCATCGGCAGACGAGTGGTGTTGAGCTTACCAATGGACCGGGAAAGTTGGCGGAAGCATTGAAAATAGACGACACTTTTAACGGCAAACCGGCGATCGGCGACGTAGAACTAAAACTTGAAAAAGGAGCCGCCGCCGATGAGATTTACGAAAGTCCTCGTGTAGGAATAAGTGTTGGAAAAGATAGGTTCTGGCGGTTTTTTACGGATAACAAATATGTTTCAAAGGTGGAACAAAATGGATTGCGTCGACGCCGAAATTGATTTACATTCTTATGCGCCCGGCCAGGTGCGCTTGAATTTACTGCCGTTTCTGGACCGTGGGTATGCCGAAAACTGGGAGCGTGTTAGAATTATTCACGGTCAGGGTGAAGGGATCATAAAGGGCCGTGTGCATGAGATTCTTGATGAGATCAGTTACATATCTGAATTTCGAAACGCCCGCCGCGACGAGGGCGGTGCAGGAGCGACCATAGCCATTTACGGGAGGCACTAATATGGACGAGTTGCTGGCACTGGATGTCGGAACAGGGACTGTAATTGGTATTTTAGGCCGAAAGACGGAGGGCAGATTAAAAATTCTCGCCCGCGAAAGTCTCAGTTATCCTCAGCGTGCTATTGAAGAGGGTCGGGTTGTGGATATGAAAGCAGCGGCTCAAACCGTTCGTCAGGTCGTGCATCGTCTGCAGGAAGAGTCACGCTCAACCACAAACGTCGCTCACTTTGCTGTCCCGGGGCGAGGGCTTGAAATAGAAGAAGTGGAGGCCGAACTTGAGCTTGAAGAAGCGCGCGAGATTACAAGTCGTGACATTGAAAAATTATTTACCGGTCGTGAGCAGAAGAAAATCTCCGGGTCAATAATTGACGAGACAGTGCTGGATCGTTTTGTTGACGGTGAACCCGTCATCAGATTTGAGGGCCAGTATGGCTCCCGTCTGGAGGCGCGCTGGTTAATTATTACCCTCCGTTCGGAGGAAGTAGAAAACAAGAAAAAAGTTATTGAAGCGAGCGACCTGGTAGCGGGACAACTGGTCCTTGAGCCTAAAGCAGCTGTTAGTGCCGCTTTTCCCGATGATGAGTTTAAACCGCGCCTCGGTTTAATTGACTTTGGGGCCGGCACTATCGATGCAGCAATAATTGAGGATGGACAGGTGCGTGATTTCTGCACGGCCCTGGGCAGTGGCGACCGGCTCACCCGGGAACTGGAGAACAGGTTGCTGGTTGATTTTGGTGAAGCTGAGCGTGTCAAACAAAAGTTGTCTTTTGAAGACGAAGTTATCTATAATGATATCGCCGGGTCTGAAAAAACAGCCAGTCGCTCCGATCTTGTTAACTGGCTGAATCCTCTGCTGCGTGAAGAGATTGCTCCCTTAAAAAAGTGGTTTGCCAAACGAAAACCACGTGTGGTGTTTCTGGCCGGCGGGGGTTCGCATTACCCTAATCTTGCTCGATTGGTTGCTCGGACGTTAGATGTCCAGGAACAAAACGTTGTTAACCGTCCACCTATTTTAAAATCATGGGTTGAAGATCCGAAACAACTGGTTGGGTCTCCTGCTGACTACACGGCTTATGGCATATTGTTAATGGCCGCCCAGGATCGGGGACGTTACAGCTTAAATTTGACTGTTAACGGTGAGTCGATCAAACGTCTCGCGCCGCCGGGAGAACTTAAGGCAGGCGACCTCGCCGGGGAAATGGGTTATACTACACGCTCGCCCCATCCGGATTCAGCAATTATGTTTTCTCTTGACGGGGAGTGGATTACGGAAAAAATTGATGCTCGTCTTAAACCCCTGGTTAAAATAAACGGGGAAGAGGTTAGTTACGAGACTCCACTGCGAAGCGGAGATGAAGTAGAAATACATCCCCCGGATGAGCCTCAACCGATACGGGTTCGTGCAAAAAAATATCTTCCCTCGGAGCAGTTAAAAGTTTTTTGGAGGGACGCGGTCTATGAGTTGCCGCCGCTTCTTGTCTCGGATACTAACGACAAACTTGACCCTGAAACTTTGCTTGAAGACGGACGGGAATACGAACGGAAACTTGACTATTCTCGCGGCGAAATTCGGCGTGAACTTGAGCGCCGCGGCTGTGAACTCCCTGATGACCTGCTCTGGAAGTTTCGTGGTGAATATACTCGCAGGGGTCGTTTTGCAGTTGGTGAGCGTCTTGAACTTGAAGCCGCTGTCAATCCCTCACTAAAGGGACTTGGCAGTCTCAGCTCTCTTCCCCCTGAACCATCCAAACCGATTAACCAACCGCTGGATTAATTTTTGTTTAACTTCCGGTTCCTGTTATTTAAACGCCGTGGTCCAGTTTGAATCTGAGGTCAACATGGCACCGGAACCGATAAACAGTTACCATTGTTTATTGATGGTTCTTTGATATAATCTTTCATTTCGAGATAAAGGCTTTCTTTCCCTGGCGGGGATGTGGAGGATTCATTGTGAATGAGAATATTTCAAATCGCGAACAGAAGCTTTTCGATAATTTACGACCGGTTGTTGAACCGTTTGCGGTTGAGCTGATTGACGTAGAAATAAAACCCCACGGTGAGCGGCCGATAATTAGGTTGGTTGTTGATACTGACGAAGGAATAGATCTGTCGAAATGTGAAGAGATAAGTGATTATGTCTCTCCTTTGATTGATCTTGAAATACCGGATTTTGGTGTTTCATACGATCTGGAGATATCGTCGCCGGGTCTTGAACGAACGCTTCGTCGGCCTGAGGAGCTGGACCGGTTCGCCGGTCGCGAAGTGTTTGTTAATTGTTATGCTCCACACGAGGGAAGCAAGGAGTGGCAGGGAGAGTTGATTGGTTACAGTGCGGACGGAGTATTGCTTGAAGTTGATGATAAAAAGCTGGAGATACCTTATGATATTGTGGCGAGCGTAAAACTATACTTTGATGCTGATGAAGCCTTGAAAAGGCAGGAGGAATAGAAAATTATGGAAGATACGTTCCTGGAAGCAATCCGGGAGATTCAGGAAGAGAAAGAGCTTGACGAGCAGGTAGTTATCAAAGCGCTTGAATCTGCTCTGGTAAAAGCTTTTCGACGTGAACACAATATACCTGAAGAATACGGAATTGAAATAAATGTTGATCTGGCGGAAAACGAATTGGACGCTCTTGTTGAAAAAGAGGTTGTCCGCAAGCCGTTTAACGAGGCCTGCCAGGTTGACCTTGAAACTGCCGAAAAATATCACGACAGTGTGAAGTTCGGTGAACGGGTAGATATCCCGCTTGAAACTATGTCCCTGAGTCGTTCCGGACTTCGTATGGTTAAAGATCTTTTTAATGAAAATATTGCCCGTGGTGAACAGGAACAGCAGTATGAAAAATATCGTGATAGAAACTTGACCCTTGTAAATGGTGTTGTTCAGCGTTTTCATGAGAAGACCGTCTACGTTCGTCTCGACGATAAAGTGGAAGCTATTTTACCTTATCGCGAGCAGCTTGACGCTGATGATTATCGAGCTGGTAACCGAATGAAATTTCTTATCGTGAAAGTTAGCCTGACCAGTCGTGGACTTCTTGTGGTTGTCTCGCGAACCCATCCGGCTCTAATTGAAAGGCTTTTCGAGCTTCATATACCGGAAATTCACGATGGCCTGGTGGAAGTGGAGGACGTCGCTCGCGAGGCCGGTCGCCGCTCCAAGGTGGCCGTTCGGGCGGAAGATCCGACCCTTGACCCCATCGGTACCTGTGTTGGCCCCCAGGGGTCCCGTATTCAATCAATAGTTAACGAAGCGAGCGGTGAAAAAATTGATATTATTCCGTATGATCGCGACGTTAGTCAGTTTATTATTAATTCCTTAAGTCCGGCCCAGGTAACGAGGGTGAATTTACTTGAAGATGAAAACGTTGCCCAGGTGGTCGTTCCCAAAGACCAGCTCTCGCTGGCGATAGGTAAAGGCGGTCAGAATGCTCGATTGACCGCAAAACTCTCTGGCTGGTCTATTGATATCTACAGTGAACAGGAATTTGCTTCTTTACAAAGCGATGAGGCCCTGGAGGTTGCTGCTTCTATTTTTAAAGATTCTGCTATTGAAGAGGAAGCAGACTTTTTTGAAGAGTTAGAAGGTGTTGGTTCGGGGCTTGCCAGCAGCATGCAAGAGGCCGGCCTGAACGACCCCGCCGATCTGATTGAAGCAGGTGTTGAAGGGCTGCAGGAGGTAGAAGGTATCGGCGCTAAAAAAGCTGAAAAGATATACGAGCAGGCGCGTGAATATGTGCAGTCTGTTGCCACACAGGAACCCTCTGTTGAGGAGAGCGAAGAGGAAACCGCCGAGCGAATTAAAGAATCGATATTTGGCCCGGATGGTGACGATGAAACTGAAGAAGAAAATATTATAGACGAAGATAATCTGGAAAAAGTTGAGACTGATTTGAACGAGGAGGACGTAACAGTCCGTTCCCCCTTCAGAGAAGTGGATTAATGTTTTCACATAAATAAAATTACTGCGCATTGTAACTACTCACCTTATATTTCCCCCCTTGAGGGGGAAAAAACAAAGGGGGGACTGACCCTTTCCTTGGGCCGTTTTACGGTCCCCCCAGGGGAGAGATGAGTAGTTACTGTGTATTAAATAAGAGGAGAGGTTTATCATGAGGGTTTATGAACTTGCCAATGAATTAGGGATGGAGAACAAAGAGTTGCTAAAACTTCTCGAAGAGGAGTTTGACCTGGAAATAGGCAGTCACATGAGTGGCGTTGATGAAGATGTCGCGGATATGGTAAAAGAACTTTTGGAAGAAGAAACGGGCGAAAAGGAAGAAATAGAAGAAAAAACGTCTGAAGAAAAAAAAGACCCTGTCTCTGAAGAATCCTCGCCGCTCGCAGAGTCGCCGGCCCCGGAGAAAGAAATAATTGAAGTTCGCGGCCAGATAACTACTGAAGAACTGGCTGAAAAACTGGGAATTCAGCCCAATCAAGCTATAAAAGAGTTAATTCAGCTTGGGGAGATGGCCACTATTAACCAGGTCCTCAATCCCGAAGCGGTAGAACTTCTGGCAGAAGAACACGGTGCCGAGGTTATATTTGAAGAGGAGGAAGAAGAGGGGGCGACGCTGGCCGAGGGGAGGATTCAGCTGGACGAGGACGTGCCGGAGGATGAACTTGAACCGCGCCCCCCGGTTATCACCGTCATGGGTCACGTTGACCATGGCAAGACCCAGCTCCTGGATACGATTCGGCAGACGGACGTCGTTGCCGGTGAATCAGGAGGAATTACTCAGGAAATCGGCGCTTCAGAAGTTAAAACTGAAGAGGGCGAGTTTGTTTTTATCGATACCCCCGGCCACGAGGCTTTTACAGCGATGCGAGCGCGCGGCGCTCAGGTTACTGACCTGGTTATTCTTGTCGTTGCCGCGGACGACGGGGTTATGCCTCAGACCGTTGAATCAATAAATCACGCCCGTTCTGCCGGTGTTCCCATTATCGTCGCTATTAATAAGATGGACCTTCCTGATTCTGACGTTCAGCGTGTCTACCAGCAACTTTCTGAACAGGAACTTATCCCCGAGGAATGGGGCGGGGACACCATCTGTGTTGAGGTATCTGCTCTTGAAGCCGAAGGTATTGATGAACTGCTTGAAATGATCTCTCTTCAGGCAGAAATGATGGACTTGAAAGCCAGCCCGGACCGCTCTACTAAAGGAACCATTATCGAGGCGGAAAAGAAAAAGGGGATGGGAGTTACAGCTACGGTGATCGTCCAGCAGGGCACCCTGGAAAAAGGAGTGCCGTTCGTTGCCGGAGCGACCTCTGGAAAAGTTAAGGCGCTTATAAACAGTTATGGTGACCGGGTGGATGAAGTTAAACCCGGTAGACCGGTGGAGGTGCTCGGTTTTGACGACCTGGCTTCTCCGGGCGACTTCTTTGAAGTTATGGAAGATCTTTCGGAAGCCCGAGAAATTGCCGAACAACGGCAGGATGAGATAAAGGATGCCCAGGTTCAGGACCAGGGCCGTGTTACGCTTGATCAGCTTCAGGAGTTTATTGATAAGGGCAAAATCCAGAACTTCAATATAGTGGTTAAAGCAGACACCCAGGGTGGTGTTGAGGTTTTACGCGACTCTTTTGAGAGTATCGAAGCTGACGAAGTTGAAGTAAACGTCATCCACGGTGGGGTCGGCGGAATTAACGAATCGGATGTCAGGCTCGCTACCGCCGCTGAAGGTATGATTGTAGGTTTTAATGTTCGGCCCGACAGCCGAGCCCGTCGCCTGGCTAACGAAACGGGAGTTGAAATTAATACCTATAGAGTTATTTACGAGGCAATAGAAGATATCAAGGATGCTATGGCCGGTATGCTCGAACCGGAGGAGGAAGAAGAGGTTATAGGTGTCGCTGAAGTTAGAGAGGTTTTTTCTATTTCCGGTGTCGGAACCGTTGCCGGCTGTTACGTCCGGGAAGGCGAGGTTCAACGCAGTGCCGCCTGCCGGCTGGTTCGTGACGGAGCAGTTGTTTTTGACGGTCCCATAATTTCGCTGAAACGCTTTAAAGAAGACGTCTCCGACGTGGCCGAAGGTTATGAGTGTGGTATCCGGTTGGAGAAGTTCAATGATATAAAAGAAGGCGACCTGTTAGAAATTTACCAGGTTCGCGAGGTAACCCCCGAACTTTAGTGGAAGGCTACCGGTATTACGCTGAAATACAGCTTTACTGTCCTGCCAGTTTTTCACTTAAAGATAAACGGCGCCTGATTCACGGACTTATAACCAGGTTCAGACAGCAGTATAACCTTGCCGTCGCTGAAGTGAGTGACCAGGACCACCATCGATTGGTAACTCTTTCCCTGGCTTCCGTCAGTTCTTCCATTAATCAGCTGCAGGGGCTTAAAGAACGACTTCTAAATGAATTCGATGATGTTGATGGCGTCCAAATGCGTGAGTATAATGAAAAAATTTTGTGATTGTCAGGAGAACTAAAGTTTAGCGTTTTGCAAGCAAGATAGTCCATATCTTATTTTCTCATTCTCATCCCGCCTCCAGCGGGACTCCGAGGTATGTATTCTTCAAAACAGGCCCCTCCAGGGCCTTGAAGAATACATAAATC
>Ga0207421_10004705_pt1 | contig 15588 bp, 16 predicted proteins | sample SodLakKL_010_SED_4_FD_187542 | JGI IMG/M metagenome (GOLD analysis project Ga0207421, IMG submission 187542) | Alkaline sediment microbial communities from Lake Tanatar, Kulunda Steppe, Russia - 8KL_010_SED (SPAdes) (version 2) | ecosystem: Environmental > Aquatic > Non-marine Saline and...
GCGAATAAGCAGCGCAAGCACACCGGCAGTGACAAGGATGAAAATCGACGTAATCAGATAGAGAATGCCGATATCCTTGTGATTGGTTGTGACTAGCCAACGCTTGACCGACGAACGTGGTGGAAGGTCAGCCATTAGTTATCATCCTCTGTGGGATTGAGCCATTCATCGAGCATTTCATCGTCCATACACTCTTCATTTTCACACCATTCCTGGAACTCTACCTGTTCCATCACGACAACACCATCCTCGAAGTTCATCGAGGAGTGACCAGCACCACAAAGTTCCTGACACTGCACGCGGTACTCGCCAGGGTCACTTTCCTGCACCCAGGTCTGGGTGTACTGTCCTGGAATCGCGTCAGCGCCAGCGGAGAGGTCCTGGGAGTGCCACGTATGCCAGACCTCCCCGTCACCCTCGCCGGGAGTTCCACACTCCCCGGGGTGACAGGCGGTGACGTTCAGTTCAACCGGTCGTTCAGCAGGAATGAAAAGCTGTGAGGTCGTCTCACCGGAAGGGTAGGTATATTCATAATCGTACTGGTTCGCTTCGACGCCAATCTCGATGGCTTCTTCCGGGGTATCTTCGATATACAGCAGGTTCCAGTAGGAGAAAATGATTAGACTGATAACAATTAGCGCACTGATAGCAAACGACAGGAACAGTTTTTTGCCACCACCTTTGCCAACGCCACTTGGTATCTCCCCGAGCTGTGGTCGGGCGACCGATTCATCCTCGTCATCGTCCGAAAACGCCGATGCGTCGATATCGTATTCCCCTTCAGCAGGCGTGCCATCAATCTTGTATTTGTACGCACTGTGAAGGATATACGCCACGACAACTACGCCGACGATAGTCCCCAGCACAAGAAACGCCGTCAACAGATCATTGAACACATCTGTTGGGTCTCTTGACACCTGGGCGACTGTCAGGTCGCCGGACAGGGCGTTTAGTATAACTCTAGAACCCAGCATTCCTGTGGGGCTTACGGGTACCGGATATTAGGTATTTCGGTAACCCCTGATATAGAGGGGAAAGCTATAATAGCAGTGAATGAAATAACGGGTGTTCAAATTGGAATAGCGATAGTCCTGTCGCCACAATTGGAAGTGAGAACAGACAGTTCAAATAAGGGGTGGAAAAGAGCCTCTAAATTGGTGCAGTTCTCAAATAGAGGGCTCATAAGGTGAACTCAGATTGAACCGCGGAATATGGGTCTACTGGCGCTGGAATCAAGATGGGAAAAAGAGTGACAGATAAGTTATGCAGGTGACGTATACCGGTCAACAACACCGATGAGAGCAATAAGTGCAATCGTCACAACGACGCCACCACCCAGTCCAGCAGCAATCTGGAGCTCTGCGAGCTCTCCCGAACTTCGGAGGAGTTCAGCAACAACGGCAATGAGTAATACCGTTCCAAACACGATGCCTGACCAGGCAACCGCATGCGAATGGGGATGACCTGCCCGAGCGCTGAACAGATATGTGCCGATGGTCGCCGCAGCCGCGACGATACCACCACCAAGTCCGAGTGCTAGTTCTTCGATGCCACCACCAATAGCGAGAATCGCACCCGCTGCCGAGACAGTTGCGAGTACGGCAAACACTGCAATCAGGATTTTGCCGTTTCGCAGGAACGCTGGAACTTCCATGGATAACTCTGACAGAGCATTTCGTCTCATTCATAATAACCGTTTACACTCACCACTGAGGTAGGTTCTCACCTATAGTAACAATTGAAACGATTTACAAACCGATCGCACAACCTTCGTGCGATCGGGTGCGCATTGAGTTTCAGTGGCTACTATAGCGGGTTGGTTAGTCGTGGGGTTCCGTGTATGCAGCACGCTTCGTCGCTCGGCGGATGAACTCTTCGGGGAGCTGGTCAATCTCGCCTGCCTGTACACCCCACAGATGGGCATACAAACCTTCGCGCGCGATGAGGTCATCATGTGTTCCTTGCTCGACAATCTGTCCATCTTCTAACACGACAATCTGGTCGGCATCCTTGATTGTCGAGAGTCGGTGAGCAATCGCGAAGGTGGTCCGGTCCGCAGTGAGTTTGTTCAACGACCGCTGGATGAGCATCTCCGTCTCCGTATCCACGTCAGAGGTTGCTTCGTCGAGAATGAGAATATCCGGGTCCCGCAGAATAGCTCGTGCGATGCAAAGGCGCTGGCGCTGTCCACCGGAGAGTTTGACACCCCGCTCGCCAACCATCGTCTCGTAGCCGTCGGGAAGGTTCTGGATGAATTCGTGTGCCTCTGCGGCTTTTGCGGCTTCGATAATATCCTCGTCTGGAATGTCTTCCCCGCTGGAGTCGAAGGTTCCGTAGGCAATGTTCTCGCGGACAGTCCCGTAAAACAGGTATGACTCCTGGCCAACGTACCCGATATGCTGGCGGAGGCTGGGGAGGTTTACGTCCCGAACGTCCTGTCCGTCAAGACGAACTGCACCATCATCGACATCGTATAATCTGAGGAGAAGTTTGAGAACGGTCGATTTTCCCGCACCAGTTGGCCCAACAAGTGCAAGCGTATCGCCCCCTTCAACGGTGAAGTCAACATCTTCGATTATCATCTCCTCATCGTAACCAAAGCTTACATCGTCGTATTCGACGCGACCGTCGGTGACAACAAGGTCATCGGTTGTATCATCACGGTCGATACGACCTTGTTCGTCCATCAGGCCGAACACACGCTCGGCGGATGCGGCCGCGCGCTGGTACATGTTGATAATCTGGCCGAACTGAGCCATGGGCCAGACAAGTTGCTGGGTGTAGAGGATGAAAGTTACAAAGACACCGACAGAAAGGGTACCAGTGAACGGCCCCGGTCCGGTACCACTGAACACCCAGTATCCGCCGACAAGGAACGTCAAGACGAATCCAATGCCCGAGATGAGTTGCAGACCGGGGAAGAACTTGATACGAATCCAGATAGCACCCCAGTTTGTATTGAAATATTTCCGAGAGACGTCATCAACGCGGCCGGATTCGAACGATTCGGTGTTCGATGATTTGATGACCTGAATCCCGCCGAGGTTGTTCTCCAGTCGAGAGTTAACTTTCCCGACGGACGAGCGAACGGCCGCGTATTTCGGTTGGATTTTCTTGACGAAGATGTAGGTAAAAACGGCAATCAACGGGACGGGAGCCATCGCGACGAGGGCGAGCTGTGGGTTCAGCCAGAAGAGTAAAAATCCGATACCGAGAACCATCACAACGAGCCTGAATGCGGAGTTCAGCCCGTCGTTCAGAAACCGTTCAAGTTGGTTAACATCGTTTGAGAGGACGGACATCATCTCGCCAGTCTGTTTATCCGCAAAAAACTCCATATCAAGGCGCTGCATCTTGTCGTAGGTTGACGTCCGGACGTCGTGTTGAATATCCTGTGCGAAGGAGTTGAACCCCCAATTTCTGAGCCAGTGGAAGATAGCGCCGATAGCAAACGACAGTGCAATCAACACCACAATCATGAAAAACTGGCCTTCCTGTGTCGGGGGAATCCATGACTGCGGAACGACAGTGAACGGAATCTGTTGGGCGAGCGCCTCAGCACCAGCGCCTTCGTTGAACACGGCATCGATAGCTGCTCCGAGGAGAAGAGCAGGAAGTAAATCGAGGATACGGGCAAAGATACTAGCGACAATGCCAACCGTTACTGCAAACCAGTAAGGTCGCCCATATTCACGCAAGAGGCGTCGCATTGGGTCCTCGATGTTATCCCGTTGCTCCTCGAACGGGTCATCCTTATCCCAGTCGACTTTGGACATGCATTTTCACAGTGGATACTGCTACATAGGCGTTATTGTCTGAATGAGAAGATATCAGAAGACGATGAACGGCCACAACTCACCTAGAGCAGAGAGTCAACGATATCAAGCACCTCAGCCGTCACATCGGAAATTGACTGTGTTGCATCGACACGAACGAACCGCTCACGTTCCGCTTCGATGAGTCGTTCATAATTGTTGCTGACAGTTTCGAGATAGGAGGCTGTTTCAAACTTGTTTGTCGCGCCGCTCCGGGTGGCTCCTGTTTCCGGGTCGATATCGAGATAGATAGTCACATCAGGAGGCCGAGTCCACGGTTCGTGGACAGCACGGACAAATCCGAGCGCGTCATCAAATCGGTCAGCAAGTGTCGCTCCCTGATAGGCATAACGCGAATCGGAATAACGGTCCGAAATGACCAGTTCCCCACGGTCGAGGGCCGGTCGGACAACTCGTGAGAGATGGTCGGCATGGTCAGCAGTGTACAAAAACAGTTCCGCAAGCGAGTCCGCTTCATCATCGTTTATCGAGCGGTTAACTGCCTCCCCATACCAGGAGTCTGTTGGTTCTCTGGTAAACGTCGTTTCAGGGAGGAAATCTGCCGTTTTGAGTGCATCAATACAACTGCTTTTGCCGCTCCCATCCAACCCTTCAAGCGTCACGAGCATACTCGTATCTCTGTGTTGTGGTATGTAAATTCGGCGGGTCGGCCCCAGAGCCGGCAATATCAATCCGTCACCTGCGTTGTGATATCCCACCCACAGTCCGTGTTAGCTCGAATACGGTCGTAAAAGGCGCGTAGCCCCTCTTTTTCGGTGGCTGGAAGGACATGCAGTCGAACCCGCCCATCCCGAATCGAAATGCGAAAGACATCCGTCGTCTCCGTGTCCTTGACCAGATACAGGGGCATCGGTAAACTGAAAAAGTCGCCCCACCGGTACGGTCCTGTTTCCAAAATTGACTCAACCATTCCGACGAGTTCCTGTGTCGAGTGTCCCGTCTCTGGGGTGAGGACAAACAGCGTTCCCCCTTCATACGAAACTCCACCGCTGAATGGAAACTCTCGCTGTGGATGTTGTGGGATGGTAAACGACGGGTCCTCTGCCATCACATGTGAGTATGTCGTCATTCCTTTTATAATAGCGGTCGGGTGAGCTGTCTGACAGGAGCCCCGAGTTGTTTTTGCGCATCCAGTCCCACATTCCGGTATGTGTGGTCGTTATAGTTTGTTTGTCCCACCCGAGCAGCTGGCCGACCGGTTTGACGTGACTGTCGACACCTACGAACGGACGTACAACGCCGCTCCGAGCCAATCGTTGCCTGTTATCGCCGATACAGACCAGGAAACGCTGTCTTCGATGGAATGGGGGTTCATCCCACCGTGGGCAAACCGTCGAAGCGATGGTGGGCATATTAATGCCCGTGCAGAGACCCTCGATTCAAAACCTACCTTCAGCGATGCACTCCAGAAGAACGAACGGGATGGCCTCCGGACAGGTCGGTGTCTGGTCCCAGCTGATGGATTTTACGAGTGGGTAGAAACGGCAAATGGAAAACAGCCCCATCGGGTAACGGTCAACGGCGGCGAACCGTTCGCTATGGCCGGCCTCTGGGCACAGTGGCGACCTGAAACAGAACAAACGGGTCTTGATGCATTCGCGACGGGCGAACAGTCGACGGACGAAACGGTGCGAGAAACGTTCACCATCGTGACGACGGAGCCAAACAGCGTTGTCCGCGAACTTCATCACCGCATGGCGGTTATACTCCCGGAGTCAGCGGAACAGAGCTGGTTGAGTGGAGATGTCGAGGCGGCTCTCAACTTATGTGAGCCGTATCCAGCAACGGAAATGCGCCACTACGAAGTCTCGCCTGCTGTGAACAATCCGGCCAACGATTCGCCAGCCGTTGCTGAACCCATCGAGTGAAAACGAGAACTTATACTACCAGACGTAAGCCTTTAAACAATCTCGCCACCCCGGGGTGGCGAGTAAGTGTACGAATTTACGTCCGGCAGTATTACGAGAGGTCGACAACGAGCACAGGCGTTCCCGCCCGTTTGACGACACGTTCCGTGGTACTCCCGAGCGTTGCAATCTGTTCCGGCCCAGTTTTGCCGTGAGTACCCATAACGATGACATCAATGTCCGCTTCGTCAGCGTACTCAACGATACGGCGGTCCGGGATACCCTCGTCCAGTTGGGTGAGACAGTCGACACCCTCATCCTCAATGCGAACCTGCGCATCATCCAGTGCACGTTCGCCTTCCATCTCGATTGCCTGCTTGATTTCGTCGGTCGTATCGGCGTCTGCAGCCATATACCGACGTTTATCCTGCACGTACAGAACGTGAATGCGAGCGTCATGTGCGTCAGCTATCGCTAGCGCATGGTCTAGTGCCTGGACCGTTGTCGAACTCCCATCCGTTGGAAGGAGAATATCCTCGTACATTGATTGGTATCTGGAGCGTCCCATTAAAATAGTTAGTCGTTCTCGGTGGAAATCGCCGCCTCAGGGAGATAGCGCCTATTCGTCTTCTTTGAGTTGCTCTAACTCCTGGTCAATCTCGGAGCTCTCAACGTCATCATCAAGCTCATCAAGCGATTCAGCCTCCGACTCGGTAGCCTCCGCTGACTCCTCTCCTTTCCCCATCTCTGCTTTGAGCGTATCGAGCTCCCGGTCAACGGCACCGTCGGTAGAAAGTTGTTCGAGCTCTCGGTCGAGTTCGCTTTTATCCGACAGCGCGTCATCAAGCGCACCGGATTCTCGGAGTTCATCAAGTGCGGCCGCACGCGCTTCCATCTCCTCGGTCCGTTCCTCAGCACGCCGAATCGTTCGCCCTATATCTTCCATTTCGTTGCCCGCACCAGTCATCGCCTCGTTGACCCGCTTGCTTGCCTCGGCTGCCTCGTACCGGGCTTTCATCGTCTCCTTTCGTGTTCGGAACTCCTCAATCTCGCTCTGTAGCGTTTCTTTTTGCTCGATTAGTTCGTCCTGTTTAATCTCCAAACTGCTAATCTGTTCTTCGAGGCCGTCAATCTGGTTCATCTTCTGTTTTTTCTTTTCCAGCGCGCGACGAGCAAGGTCATCTCGACCCTGATTGACTGCCTCACGTGCCTGTTCGTTGTGTTTCTCAACGTTTTCTTCGAGACGACGCTGTTGGATTTCCAGCCGTTTTTTCTGTGTGGTGAGGTCTGCAATCCCCTGTTTGACTTTCTGAAGCTCATCCTGTAACTGCTCGTAGGAGTAATCGAGCTGTTGGCCGGGGTCCTCTGCCCGGTCGAGAAGCGCGTTAATTTTCGACCGGATAAGATACGACGTGCGCGAGAGTATTCCCATACTCTTTCTGTGGTCGCTACAACCTTAAAATTCTTACATCGATTCTCCGGGTGAAGACCAAAACGGGCAGATGAGCCAAGGATTTTCAGGAGTTCGTGCGTACACCGGCTCATGACCGTATTAATTCCTGGCGCGCGTGACGTGCGCGCAACGCTTGATACGCCGACAGCCCAGTCCGAATCCGCATCGTTTGACCGACTTGTCGTTGCCTGTCCGCCACATCCACAGATGGGTGGCGACCGAACGGACGGTCGGCTTCTCGCAGTGAGTGATACGTTGACCGAGCGGGGAATTGCCTGCCTACGTATCGATTACGGGTCATGGGATGACGGTAAAGGTGAAACGACGGATGTCACAAACGCAATAGAGTGGGCAAGAGAGCGTGCGGAGTCAGTTGGCTTGTTTGGCTACAGCTTCGGGGGAACAGTCGCGCTGCTCGCAGCAGACCGTCTCTCTCCAGATGCACTCTCAGTGCTTGCTCCCGGCGAGAGCGTCATTGGCGGAGCAGACCCAGTTGCGGTACTGAGTGGGGTAAAATGCCCCGGACAGTTGCTATACGGAGAGCGCGATACCGTTGTCGACTCCGAGCGGCTTATTGAACGGGCAAGCGCGGCAGGGTTTGACGTCGCGTCACTCGCTGGCGACCATTTTTTCATCGGCCAGCAGGCGAAAATTGCCGACCTCGTTGGAACCTTCTTTGACTCCGCGTTGACCGAGCACTCCTGACGGTTGGGTGGCAAAAAGCGGCGTCGTTCGAAACGGTTTTCATACCGCAAAGCAGACGGTCAGTATGCCGACGGAATCCGACACAGGCTATGACCCTAGTCTGGGACGGAAGTTCATTTTCGTCACCGGTGGTGTGATGTCCGGCCTCGGGAAAGGCATCACTGCCGCCAGCACCGGACGATTGCTGGCGAACGCCGGGTTTGACGTAACCGCTGTCAAAATCGACCCTTATCTCAACGTCGATGCGGGAACGATGAACCCCTTCCAGCACGGGGAAGTGTACGTACTGAAAGACGGTGGCGAGGTCGACCTCGATTTGGGGAACTACGAACGGTTCCTCGATATCGATATGACCTTCGACCACAACGTGACCACTGGGAAAGTCTACGAGCACGTTATCAGCAAAGAACGTGCGGGCGATTATCTCGGAAAGACGGTCCAGATTATCCCCCACATTACTGACGATATCAAGCGACGCGTCCGCGAAGCAGCGGAAGGAAGCGATGTCTGTATCGTCGAAGTCGGTGGGACGGTGGGAGATATCGAGGGGATGCCGTTCCTCGAAGCCCTTCGTCAGTTTGCCCACGAAGAGGACGAGGACGATATTCTCTTTACGCACGTCACGCTCGTTCCGTACTCAAAAAACGGCGAGCAAAAGACCAAACCGACACAACACAGCGTGAAAGAGCTTCGCTCGATTGGTCTGCAACCAGACATCCTCGTTGGTCGGTCACCGGACCCGCTCGATGCTGAGACCCGCGAAAAGATTGCGCTCTTCTGTGACGTTCCGGTGGATGCAGTCTTTTCGAACCCCGATGTTGAGGATATCTATCATGTTCCGCTGATGCTCGAAGAGGAGGGACTGGACCAGTTCGTCCTTGAACACTTTGGACTTACCGAGAGTGCTGCCTCCGAAGCGGAGTACGATACCACCTGGCGCGAGACGGTGACACGGGAGACAGAAGACGAGGTCTCGGTCGCGCTTGTCGGGAAATACGGTCTCGAAGATGCCTACATCTCCATTCACGAAGCGCTGAAACATGCGGGCCTAAAGCGACACACTGCAGTCGATTCACACTGGATACACTCGGAGCAACTTGCCGACGGACACGACGGCAGACTGGACGACGTTGATGGTATCGTCGTCCCCGGTGGATTCGGTGCTCGCGGCACGGAAGGAAAAGTTGAGGCCATCCGCTATGCCCGCGAAAACAACGTTCCGTTCCTCGGCCTCTGTCTTGGCTTCCAGATGGCTGTCGTCGAGTATGCCCGAAACGTCCTCGGACTGTCCGGCGCACACTCGGCCGAACTTGACTCGGAGACACCACACCCAGTCATCGACCTGCTGCCAGAGCAAAAGGAACTCGATGATATGGGCGGAACGATGCGGCTTGGGACACATCTCACTGAGATTCAGGAAGGAACTCTCGCACACGAACTCTACAACGGAACGACTTGTGAGGAACGACACCGACACCGATACGAGGTGAACCCAGACTATATTGACGACCTCGAAGAAGCAGGCCTCGTGTTTTCGGGAACCTCCGGCCGACGGATGGAGATTCTCGAACTTCCCGAGCATCCATACTTCTTCGGCACGCAGTTCCACCCGGAGTTCCGCTCACGACCAACCCGAGCAAGCCCACCCTTTGTGGGCTTCCTTGATGGTATTAACGCCACACGAGGTGACAACTAATGGTAGACGTTGACAGTTTTATTCCAGAAAAGCTAGACGAAATCGAATCGGCAATCGGCGACGCAAACGCGGTTATCGCGCTCTCGGGCGGGGTTGATTCCTCGACCGCCGCAGCGCTTGCCTACGACGCAATCGGCGACCAACTGACGCCCGTTTACGTTGATACGGGGCTGATGCGCAAAGGCGAGACCGACCAGATTCGGGAAACGTTCGACTATATGGACTCGCTGCGCATCGTTGACGCAAAAGACCGGTTTCTCGAAGCGCTCGAAGGCGTGACTGACCCCGAAGAGAAACGCCATGCCATCGGCGAGCAGTTCATCCGTGAGTTCGAAACCGTTGCCCGCGAAGTTGATGCGGATTATCTCGTCCAGGGGACAATCTACCCTGACCGCATCGAGAGCGAAGGGACAATCAAATCTCACCACAACGTCGGTGGCCTCCCGGACGTTGTCGATTTTGAAGGGATTGTCGAGCCGATGCGCGACCTCTACAAAGATGAAGTACGCGAAGTCGCCCGCGAACTCGACCTCGAAGCCATCATCGCCGAGCGGATGCCGTTCCCCGGCCCCGGACTCGCTGTCAGAATTCTTGGCGAAGTAACCGAGGAGAAACTCGCGGTTGCTCGTGAAGCAAACCACGTCGTCGAGGAAGAACTCGAAGAGCACGAGCCGTGGCAAGCCCTGGCGGCTGTTATCGGGAAAGCCACAGGCGTCAAAGGCGACAACCGCGTCCACGGTTGGGTCATCGCCGTGCGCTCCGTCGAGTCACGCGACGGAATGACCGCTCGTGCACAGAACATCGACTGGGAGACGCTCCAGCGAATCCAGTCGCGAATCACCGGTGAGAACGAAAACGTCGCGCGGGTCCTCTATGACGTCACCCACAAACCACCCGCAACCATCGAGTACGAATGAGCAGCCACGTTGTCGTCGTCGGACTCGACGACCATGACATGCAACAGGCGCTCGCTGACGCCGGCCACACCGTCACCCACGTCGACATCGGAAACCGACCAGGGCTCGAAGAGGCAGGGGTCATCGACGCCGACGTGTATCTCCTGACTGAAGCGAAACAAGCAACGTCCATTTCCGTTGCAAAGGACCTCAACCCTGACGTGAAAATTGTGGTCTATGCCGACGAATCATTGCCCGATTTCGCTCGTGGGCAAGCCGACTTGCTGCTTGACCCACAGCTATTCGAGCCAGCGACCGTTGCTGAAGAGATTTCAGGCTAGCAGTTCTGGCAGTTACGACCTATTATTTGGCACACCATCGAGTAGTGACACCAGTCGCTGTTGAGCCGCTGCTCCCACTGGCTGATGTGGCTGGCGGACAGTACCGGCAGGGGCGCCGCGCTGGCGCATGGCCCATTTGAGCCCCGGAATGCCATAGTCGCTCGTGACGGCGGCGTTCAATTCGACGAAATGTCTGTGCTGTTCGCGTGCGGCTGCTGGCTCCGTCTGTGCACAACTGTAAATATCGACAGTGTGTTCCGGGACGAGGTTATTCAGTGCCAGAATAGCACCGGTTGCACCCGCTTCAAGCGCCTGTGAGAGGAGTGAGCCACTGCCAACAAGCAGGTCGAAATCAGCGTCAGCTGTCCGGTTGCTCGTTCTGAGAAACGCCTCTAACGACCCGGAGGAGTCTTTCATCCCGGCGATGTTGTCGTGTGATGCGAGTCCGGTAACAGTCTCTGGTTCAAGACTGACGCCCGTGAATTTCGGGACGGAATACAGGTAGATGGGAAGGTCACTCTCGTCGGCAAGCTCACTGTAGTAGGTGGCAAGGGCACTCTGGCGGTGTTTGTAATAGTACGGCGTCACAACGAGTGCGCCATCAGCACCGGCGTCAGCTGCAGCCGTGGTTGCCGCTATCGTCTCCTCAAGCCCTGGATTACCTGTCCCGGCGAGTACGGAAACCGAACTCTCCGCACAGACAGTCTCGATGACCGCCTGCCGCTCCTCCTGTGTCAACAGTTCCGCTTCACCTGTCGAGCCACAGGGAACAAGAAAGTCGACGTTTCGGGCTTCGAGCCACGCGACAAGGTCGGTTAGCTTCTCAAAATCAACGGCACCAGCCGTCGTAAACGGGGTAACGAGTGGGACACCAATTCCGTGCATACGTCTCCCGTCGAACGCCAGACACAAACAGTTATGTGACGGGAAGGGTGCTGTTGGTCAGAGGAATCGGAAGGTCTCCAGGTTCTTCGGCGCAAACGTCCGCATGTTATACTCGTGATAAAGCGCGGACGACAGGTCCTGTACCGACCGTTCATCACCGTGTACACAGAGAACCTTCTCGGGACGAGGATTCATCGTTTTGACGAAGTTTTCGAGACCAGCGCGGTCAGCGTGGCCCGAGAAGCCATCGACCGTCTCAACCTCCATTTTCAGGGTCAGCGTGTTCTGTCGACCGTCTCCGTAGCCGACTGGGATTTCCTCCCACCCGTTTTGAATACGGCGGCCGAGCGTTCCCTGTGCCTGATACCCGACGAAAACCAGCGACGAGTCGGGGTCGCCGCCGAGGTGTTCAAGCCAGGAGCGAATCGGTCCGCCTTCGAGCATCCCCGACGTAGAGAGGATGATTGCCGGGCCGCCGTCGGTGACCTCCTGTCGCTCTTCCTCCCCACCGTCGATGTGGTTGAACTGGTCGGAGAGGAACGGGTTTGCATCGTCGTGGAAGATACGTTCACGGAGGTCGTCACGGAGATACTCGGGATAGGTGGTGTGAATCGCTGTTGCCTCCCAGATCATTCCGTCAAGGTGGATTGGAACCTCTGGAATCTCGCCCTCTCGCATCGCCTCTTCAAGTACGAGCATAATCTCCTGTGAGCGGCCGACCGCGAATGCCGGAATGAGAACTTTACCGTCCCGCTCAAGCGTATTTTTGAGGACGTGTTTCAGCTTTCGCTCGGAATCTTCCTGATCGGTCTGGTAGTCATCTCGACCGCCGTATGTGGATTCGAGGACGAGCGTCTCGACACGCGGGAAGTTGTTGACCGCACCGTTGAACAGTCGGGTGTCCTCATAATGAATATCACCGGAAAAGGCAACATTATACAGGCCATCGCCGATGTGGAAGTGAGAGATTGCTGAGCCGAGAATGTGGCCAGCGTTGTGGAACGTGAGTTTGACATCCGGCGCAATATCAGTTACGTCACCGTACTCAAGCGGGATGGTGTGTTTGATAGCTTCTCGAACCATCTCCGATTCGTACGGCGGCGCTCTCCCTTCTTTCGCCGCGACATCGAGATAATCGAGCGTCAACAGCCCCATCAGGTCACGGGACGGTTCGGTTGTATAAATTGGTCCGTCGTAGCCATATTTGAACAGCAACGGAACGAGCGCAGAGTGGTCGAGATGAGCGTGCGTGAGGACAACAGCATCAAGCGAATTCGCACCGGAGCCAAGCGCCTCCGGCACCTGCAGATACGGAACTTCGTCTTCGGCACCGGGTTTGTCACCACAGTCGATAAGAATGCGCGTCTCCGGTGTCGAGAGGATGAAAGCTGCTCGCCCAACTTCCCGACAACAGCCAAGCGTCGTAATCCGCACCCACTGGTCATCGGACATTTCCTCGCGGTGAATCTGCCGTCCAACACGTTCGAGAATATCTCGGCGTTCGTTTCGTTCCTGTTTCAGGAAGTTACGGACGTTTTTGACCGTGGACGATTCTATTGGTGGTGTCCGGACGACTTCCGGTGTCCACCCAACTTCTTGTGTGATTTCGCGAAGCGTTGCACCATGTCGACCGATAACCATCCCCGGTTTTGCGGCCTCAATGACGACTTCGCCAGTATCGATATGAAAATCAAGGTCAGTCACGCCTGCTTCTTCCGGAATGACAGCAAGCACTTCCTCGCGCGCTTGTTCCGGTGGTGAGAGCGATGCCGGGTCCGGACGAATGGTAATCCGTTTCCGGAGTTGTGAAGCAAGCTCCCGAACCAGGTCGCCATCGCTGGCAAACCGCTTCGGGTCGCGCGTATATATCACCAGCTCGGGGCCTTCATATCTGACCTCGGTAATGCTGATGTCGTTTGGAACGCTCTGTTCTATCTCCGCCTGTATATCTTCAAGCCGTCTATCTACCCTACTCATAACTGAACACTAGCTGCGCTGCTCATAGCTGAACATTGGTGGTGGTTCGGTGACGGTAAGTGCTACCGGTCGAACAAGTCATAGTCTAACTTGTCTCACTGTTGTCGGTACGTATATCCGGACAAGCAATCCGGAAAACCGTCTATACCCGGAATTGATAGTTCCGATTATAAAAGCCTTCGCAAACGACGGGGTTGTTGCAGGCTTTGCCGTTGCGACACGGACACGCAATCCTTAGGGCCACTCACAACAGAACTGTTGACAATGGGCCTCTTTCGGTCGGACGAGCTGCTCGGTATCGCCGGGGAGACTCTTTCATTTGCGCTGAACGCCGCCGAAGAGACACATCCTCGGGAGTATATGGGCTACCTTCGCACTGAAGAGGCACGTGCCGTTGGACTCGACAGGAATGGCCAGATTATCACGGATATCCTGGTCATTCCAGGGACGACCTCGGATAACTCCAGTGCAACGGTCGACGCCAACCTGAAACCAAACTCCGCACAGATTGTGGGGTCGGTCCATTCACATCCAAGCGGCGTGCTCAGGCCGAGTCAGACCGACCTGGATACCTTCCGAGGCGGCGAGATACACATCATTCTTGGCGCCCCCTACAACTTCACTGACTGGCAGGCGTTCGACAGCGACGGAAACAAGATTGAACTCGATGTGCTCCAGGTCGACCTGCCGGATGCGGAGGAGTTTTTCGATATTACACAAGAGGATATCGACCGTGAACTCGACGACTCAAAAGATGACAGCAGTGGCTTTCTCTCGTGGCTGTGGCGCTAATCCGCAACAAAATAGCGAGCTACCTAATTAGAGCAATCCGGTTTTCTGGAGTTTCATCAGGTCCTCGGTATCGAGGGTCTCGCCCTCTTTGAACTTCTGATAAATCTCCTCGGCTTCCTCGCGTGCGGCTTCCTGTTTTTCCTCGCGGTGTGCACGCTCTTCTTCTTCTTCTTGCTTGTCGAGTTCCCGCAGGCGTTTCTGGACGCGGACGAAATCCTCGTGGTGCTGGTCAGCAGCCTCCTGCACCTCGACGAACTCCTCGTGTTTCTCGTCGGCTTCGTCACGGATGTCGTCGGCTTCACGATAAGCCTCAATCATCTGGTTGTGATGTTGCTGTGCCTTATCAGCCAGCTCGGTCACTTTCTGGTGATGATTGGATGCTTCCGCACGAACCTCCTCAGCTTCGGCCTCAATGTCGTCCAGTTCGTCGTTCTGGTCGAGTTTGGCCTTTTTATCCTGGAGCTGTTCGCGTTTTTCCTCGATTTTCTCGATGAGTTCGCGCTCATCCTCAGCGTCGAGTACTTCGGTCTGCTGTTTGAATTCGAGATCTTCAATCTCGGATTCAAGCTCCTCAATCTGTTTTCCCTCGTCAATTTTCAGGTCGTCTTTGAGCTCCTCAACGCGGTCAAACAGCTCGTTTGCTTTTGCGTTGAGTTCGTTTCGCTGTTCTTTGTGCTCTTGAACCTGCTCGTTAAGCTCGTCACGCTTTTCGCGGTGTTCCTGTGCTTCGTCAACCTTCTCGCGCGTCTTTGCGTTGAGCTCGTCGCGTTCGGATGCTTTTTCAGAAGCAAGCTGGTTTAGTTCGTTTCGTCGGTCACGGAGTTGACCGGCGAGCTTGATGAGTTCCCCCTTCGAGTTCTCTTCAAGTTGTTCGTCTGTGAGTTCGATGTTGTTCGATTCGTCGATTACTTTCGGCATGGTTGTACCTCGATTCCATTCCCGCTGCGGCTGGCGGCAGAACCCTCTCGCGAGGGTAGCGTTCGCCGATAACAAGTGTTCCCTGTCATGTTGGGCGGAGTGCTATACTGCCGTAACGCCGCATACGTTATGGTAATTTCTTATTCAGTGGCCCGATGTTTAAATATTCCGGTCAGATACACCTGTGTTTGCCGTTAACACACCCTCAAACGTGTGTTTTCGGCACTCGAACGATAAACGTG
>Ga0207421_10004706_pt1 | contig 15586 bp, 13 predicted proteins | sample SodLakKL_010_SED_4_FD_187542 | JGI IMG/M metagenome (GOLD analysis project Ga0207421, IMG submission 187542) | Alkaline sediment microbial communities from Lake Tanatar, Kulunda Steppe, Russia - 8KL_010_SED (SPAdes) (version 2) | ecosystem: Environmental > Aquatic > Non-marine Saline and...
GGTTTACAAAAATCAGAAATTGATACTTGATTAGAAAAAATATGATAACTAAATCCTGAAATTACCAATCCTAATTTAGAAGCATAACTAATTGATTTAGATGTCGAGGGTCAGGATTTTCATTTCTCATTGAGGAAAAATAACAATAAACTTTATCTAAATTGTTTAATAATAATGGTTCAAAGCCAAATTGAGATGAGTCAGCTAAATATGCATCTAATTTACCAAATTTTATAGGTATTGGTTGAGAATCTGATCCAGGGCCCATTGGCGAGGAGACACTAGAGGTTAAAATAAATAAATCTATGTTTTTAGCTCCTTCTTTAACACTGAAGTAATGATCTGAAACGAATTTAATATAATGTCTTAATAGAATTAAAGCGTAAAAATAATCATAATAAGCAATATCCTTATAATAATTTAAAGGGTTATATTTAGGTTGATCTAAAAAGTTTTTATGAATTTGAGAAACTTTTTTATCATCTTTTAATATCTCACTTTTTAAACTGTTTGATAGCATTACTACTTATTAATAAGTTAAATTTATATTATTAAACATATCATAATGTAGTTAAACAAGTCAATAATTTTATTATAAATTTTTCTTTTATAAACGATATATAAGCAACATTACTATTTATAATTATGACTAGTGAGTAATTAAACTATACTCATGCATAACTTGCTCCTTTTGAAGAGTTCCCTGCCACAGCTTAAGCTCGTCAATATATGATTTACCATTTAAACCTTCTATTTCAAGTTGAGAAAAATCATCAACTAAGGGAGAAAACGACTTTCTTTTTTGCTCATAGACTAAATGTCCATTATGATAAAATTTTAATTTATAACGATATGAATCATAAGTTAAAGCTAGATGGTGCCAGTTTTCATCTTCACTAAAGCTAGTTAAACCACCTGAGTAGTTTTCAAACAAATATGAAGCACCGGTTTTTGATAAATTAAGACCAAATGAATTCTCTAAATCATCACTTAATTTCAACCTCATTGAAGAACTGTCACTTCCCTTCCACCAAAATGAAATTGACAAATCATTTTTCTCAATTGGATTTTCTAAATTAAGATTAAATGGCTCATTATAACTATCAAGCTCTAAGGCATTACCACGATAACCATTGACCACAAGTGAAGTTCCTTCAATTTCAAGATCTTGACCACCAACTGCGGCTTTGGCAACATCGCCTTGAGGACTATCAAATAACCAAGCATATTTCAATTTAGGCGCTAATTGCTCACTTCTAGGATAACTAGGAAGAAGTGGCAGTGGCTCCGCTAATATCTCTCGTTCACTGGGGCTAAGTCCACGATCAAAGATTGCTAGTTCATCAATAAAGACTTCACTATTGTCACCGCCTATTTTTAATTGATCAAACTCATACAGCAATCCTGAGAAAAGATAAGAAAACTCTTCTTGACCATTGAATTCCATAGTCCAATATCCCTGCTCATTATCGCTGGGATTGTTAAAACTTAAAACTAAACGATTAAATTCATTGCTAAGTGGCCAACCATCATAAGGGTTTCTAAATTCATAACCAGGAAAACCTTGATTAAATTCCACTGCTCCTGTAAAAAAACGAGCATCTAGTTCTCTGTCAGGATCATCACCACTTAAATTTATAGAAAATCTCCCACCGGCTTCTTCACTTTTAAAAAGCAATGAAATAGCAAAATCATTAGCATTAATTTTTTCAGGTAAATCAACTACTAAATCGTCATCACTATAATACATTCGACGAGAACAGCCAAATTGATCCATATACCAAGGAGTTTCTCCAGTAATTTTTAAAGGATTATCACTAAGACGCGTTATTTCATCAATTGAATAATCACCATAACATTCATCAAAATGCCATAAATGCTTTAATGCTGGCACAGATAAGCTAATATCATCGCTAAAAGGTATAAAACCGGGGGGAGAATAATCTAGATATAGAGTGCTTAAATAATTAACTGGCAAAATATTGTTTTTAGGCCAGAGTATAAAATCATTGCTATTGTTTCCGCTATTATAAATTGGCGCCAAATCAACATGATCACCACCAAAGACAATATCAGCTAAACTGCTTTCCTCTAGTGGTTTACGCCTTAGAGCATAATCATTAATTATAGCGGAAGCTGGATTTACTTGATAAAATCTAGCCTCACCCCAACCTACTTTATCAATTATCCTTTCATCTAAATCCTCTCTAACTGGACCATTGGATAAATATAGAGTATAGCCACTACCAGTCCAAGTAAATTCACTGCGGTGACCAATTACATCAGCTTCACTAAGCAGTCTTTCGTTGGCATTATCACGAACAATCATTAAAGAAGAATTAGCAGAAATTATACTTTCCCCAGTATAATCATCACTCTCGCTAAAGCGAAGTACAATTGAGAAATTATCACTTTGATAAGCTTTACTTACCCTTATTTCCTCATCAGCTAAATCAATATCCTCTTCACCATAATTATATATTTCTAAATAATCATCAAAACCATCAGAGCTAATTTTACTAATCAGCAAAGTCTCACTAAGTTCTTCTTCAATAATCTCTTCTTCCTCTTCATTTTCATTAAGTGGAAGAAGTAGAAAGTCAAAAGCATTATTTAAACTATTATATTTTGGTGCTAAATTATAGTGATCACCACCCTCTAGCATATCTTCATATTTTGAATCTGGCAGTGCCTTTCTCTGTAGTATATGATCTTTTTCAATTACATATGTAGCTAAAGTGTAAAAATACTGAGCATCACCCCAGCCAACTTTGTCAATTATCCTCTCATCATCACCACTTGAAACTGGACCATCAGATAAAAATAAAGTGTAGCCATCCCCAGTCCAGCTAAACTCATCTCTTAAACCAATTACATCGGCATCTTCTTTTAATTCTTCACTGGCTTTTTCTCTTGTGATCATAAGTGAAGAGTTAGCCGGTATTATACTCTCACCACTATAATCATCACTTTCGCTAAAGCGAAGCACAATCGAGAAATTATCACTCTGATAGGCTTTGCTTATCCTTATCCCCTCTTTAGCTAAGTCAATATCATCTTCGCCATAATTATATATCTCTAAATAATCATTGAAACCATCAGTGCCAATTTGGCTAATTAAAAGAGTTATCTCAATTTCTTCTTCCTCAACAATTTCTTCTTCTTCTTCATTGTTTTCTTCAACACCCTCCTCTTCTTCACCATTTTTTTCCTCATTATCTTCTTCATCATTATTTTCTTCTACATCTTCTTCTTTTTCTTCTTCTTCATTGTTTTCTTCAACACTTTCATCTTCCTCTTCTTCTTCATTTTCCTCATCTTCACTTAGTGGAAGAAGTAGAAAGTCAAAGCCATTGTGAAAACTATTATACTTGGGTGCTAAATTAAAGTGATCTCCACCCTCTAGTAAATCTTTCACCTTTGAACTAACCAAAGCTTTACGCTTAAGAATATGTAAAGGCTCTATTTCGTCAGCTGGTGTACCCTGATAAAATCTGGCTTTTCCCCAACCGACTTTATCAATTATCCTCTCATCATCACCACTTCTTACCGGACCATCAGATAAAAATAAGGTGTAGCCATCACCAGACCAACTAAATCCGGCTCGCAAACCCACTACATCGGCATCTTCTTTTAACTCTTCACTAGCCCTTTCTCTTATGATCATAAGTGAAGAGTTAGCCGAAATTATACTCTCACCACTGTAGTCATCACTTTCGCTAAAGCGAAGGACAATGGAGAAATTATCACTCTGATAAGCTTTGCTTATCCTTATCTCCTCCTTAGCTAAGTCAATATCATCTTCGCCATAATTATATATCTCTAAATAATCATTGAAACCATCGGTGCCAATTTGGCTAATTAAAAGAGTTATCTCAAAATCTTCTTCCTCAACACTTTTCTCTTCTTCTTCTTCATTGTTTTCTTCAGCACTCTCCTTTTCCTCTTCATCGTTATTTTCTTGATTTTTTTCCTCATTATCATCTTCTTCTGTTTGACTGGCATCCTCTTCTTCATTAATATTGTTTTCTTCAGATTTTTCTTCTTCTTTTTGACTACTAATATTAACTTCCTCAGATTCCTCAACTTCTTGACCAGACATTGGCCAAAGCAAAAAATCAGAATAATTATCTTGACTGTTATATATTGGTGCTAAATTATAGTGCTCTCCATTTTTTAAAATATCTTCAATTTTTGTATCTGCTTTTGCTTTTCGCCTCAGAGCTGTATTTTCCTCAATCGCTGGTGCGGCTTGGTTTCCAAAGTAAAATCTAGCCTCACCCCAACCAACTTTATCTATTATTCTCTCATCTTGATCATTTCTTACAGCTCCAGTAGCTAGATACAAAGTGTAGCCAGATCCAGTCCAGGTAAAGTTTGAGCGAAAACCAATCGCATCAGCTTGTTTGAGCAATTCAGAGTCAGCCTGTTCTCTGACAATTAAATATGAAGAATGAGGCTCAATAATTCTTGAACCAGGATAGGTGCCATCACTTTGACTATCAAAACGAAGCACAATACTAGGATTATCAGCAGTAACGGCTTTTTCAAGGCGAATGTTTTCCTCTTCTAAGTCTATTGGTTTTGAGCCGTAATTATATATTTCAAGCCAATCATTTACACCATCAGAGCCAATCATTGATATAAGTAGAGTTATATTCTTTTCTGTGCTATTTATTTCTTCTTCTGAATTTTTATCAACTAAACTACCATTTATTTCAGTTGGGCTATAGCTAAAATCAATATCTGATTGATTATTATTGTCTAACCAATAGGCAAGATTGTGATTGCTCTCTTGTAGCTCTCTATCACTTTCAATGTCTGATAAAACAATTGCATCTTTTTTCTCAGGACCTTTAAACCAAGAAACAATTCTTCTTCCCGCTTCTTTTACAGTTGATATTGGATTATTTACTAAACTCCAACTTAAAACTAAGCGCAAACTTGGAGTTTTTCCTCTAATATCAGAACTTTTAAATTCACTTTCTAAATTAATATCAACATCAACTGACTTTAGAGTTTCTTGCAAGAATTGAGTATAGGGTAGAAAAATATAGCGATTACCATTTTTTTCTTTTCCAGCATTATAGCCTAGAATTTCTGGAGCTGGTAAAATTGTATCTCTAACACGAGAAATTTTTGAAAATTCATATTTAGTAGAAAAAACATCCTTTGAGGAATTATAATATGAAAAATCATCAAAACCATCTCTGGTAATATCAACCGCATAATCATTAGTATCATACTCAAGCGCACTTAAACGCTTAGGATTAAGCGAGTTAGCACTTTCATATATTTTCTCAGCCAATCCAACACAAGTCCATTGACCACTCATAGGGCCTTTTTGTCTGGAGAAGTTAAAGTCATAATCTAGTTGTTTTTGCGCTAAACTTTTAGCAATTGCTACTGCTCTAGCCCTTTGAAAAGCGCTAGATTTTTTAGGAATTTTAGCACCTAGGAAAACTTCATTTTCTGATCGGTTAATAAAATAATGGGCGGGAGTTTTTACAATCCCATCAGCTAAGGCTTCAACTACATAATGAACACCTTTTTCTTGGCCAATATAAATAGCTACGTGACCGGAGTTAATTTTAGATACTAAGCCATTTTTGCTTTCAATTAAGTTTTCAGCATTTAAACCATATATTTTTCCTTCACTGGAGCTACGATATAGTAAAGTACCTGGCTCTATGGCTTTAGTTAATACCGGAAAAAGAAAGAAAATAAAAATACTTATTATTAAAAAAGAAAAAAGTTTTAAAATTCTCATATATTTAAAATTATTAATAAGTTTGATAATAATTTTGCCATTCCTTTTCACTAATACTTGGCAATTCCAAATTCTTGTCACTTAAATAATTTATCGCTTCAGCACTAAAGCCACGTGAAATGTTGTCAATTGATTCTTTTTCATAAATACTATTTAATGACTCAAGAACTTTTTTGGCATATAAATTATAATAATCAGTAATTAGCCAAACAATCTTTACTCGCAAATTTTTATCTAAATCCTCTCTTAATGACAATTCACTTAGAAACTCAAGATCACTCTCTTTTAAGTTAATATTATTCTTTGGCCAAGCATTGATTAAATCTAGAGCAGTTTCCTTTAGCACTAAACTCTCCTGACTATCTAAAATACTAAGGGAAAATAAGAAATTATCTCGACTAGGCCAAGCATATAATGCCTGCATGGCTGATAGTCTTTGCTCTGAACTTAAATCATTACTAATTACCTGATTAACTAATTTTAAATTTAGATCATTATCACTTGAAAACTGATGACTATATTTTTTAATAATATAATGGCGCAAATCATAACTATAATTTTGACTATATACAATTTGCTCTAAATTGACTGGGATTTCATTTACATAGACTTGCCTACTTAAATCAACTAAAGCCTTTTTTATTTCTATATCATCTATATTTTTTAAATACCCAAAAATATAGCCGTCCCAATAACTTTTATTTTCAAGCCAAGCTTTCACAATTATTTCTGACATTTGTTTTCTGTCAGTTAAACAATTACTACGACAAGGTGAGCTGTAGCTATCAATATAATAATTGAAGGCAATTTTTCCTCTTAAATCTAAAGGATACTCCATCCAGGAGCTAACCATAATTGGTTTAAGTAATAAAAAGATTGAAAACAAACAGGTAAAAACCAAAAAGCCTAGAAGATAAAAGCGGTACTTTTTAAAATAAAATTTAAAATCTTTTTTTCTTTTTTTCTCTAATTTTTGTTTTATTTTCTCTAACATAGATATTTTTTTAATTATTATGATTTTAACTATAAACTATAGGTGATAAAGAAAATATTAAGAGAAAATAAAAAAGCGATTCGTTTTGAATCGCTTTTGGTCTTTTTATGAAAAAATATCATTAACGTCAGTTTTAAATTTTTCAGAAACTAATTTATCTTCATTGATTTTTTTCAAAAAGTCTTTCACCAATGATTTTTTTTGCTCTTTTTCCTTTAAAAGAAAAAGAATTCTTTTTTCAATTAAGAAAATGATCGATGGCTTAAATAAAGCCGTACGGTGGTAATTAAGTAGGTCAAAAAGATTATCACAGCCTTCTAGATTTTTTTTAATTTTTTCAAAAAAGCGATCTTGCAGATCCTGATTTTTTTTAAAAAAGCTGAAATTAATAATCAAATCATCAAGCTTGTTTATCTCATTAAATTTTTGCTCCACTAAGACAATTAATTTGTCCTCCAGTAGAGGTAAAATTTTTGAATCATGGTCTTCATACACTATTGCGCTTCTTAGCTCTTCTATGCTACTAAGCTTGTCTAGATACTCAGGAATAAGCTCAATTTGTTTTCTCTCCGCAATTTTTTTCAACTCATTGTTAAAAATAAATCGACGCTTTTTGAGAGTTAAGATCTCATCGTAGTTCAGATTTGATAAGAGTTGATAAAATTTAGTTTCCAGTTTTTTTCTGGCTTGACTATCTTCTTCACAAATATTCCAATAGTCAATAACATCTTCAAGATTGTTTATTTCACAAATCTTTTTCTCAATCAATTGAGTCATGTATTTGCTAATAAACTTTTGCGATGAAGAAGCAATCTTTTCATGGAAGAACAAGCTTACAAGTTCTTTTAAGCTGGATTTCTCACAAATCTTTTCTAATTTAGGAAGCTTTGCTTCTTCTACAGTCTCATCAATTAATTCTTTGATAAACATCCGACTTCTTTGAACTTTAATAAGCTCCTGATAACTAAGATCAGCCAGCTTTTTTTTGAGTTTTTCAATCATGAATTTTTCTTCCCTTGACCCATCTTCTGCTATGCCTATAAACGTCACCAGGTCATCAACTTTTTTGATGTTTTCAAGGTTGTAAATCAATACAGCTTTAATTCTTTTCATGATCGTAAATGGTCCATCAGTACTAATTAATTCTTTATGGAACATAAGCTCCAACTCAAAAACATCAGTTTTGTCTTGCAAATATTCTTTGAGCAAAGGAATTTTTCTATGTTCAATAATCTCTTTGATTTCAGCTTGATCTTCACTACATTTTTTTTGTAAATCAAGCAAGCTAAAATAGTTAAGATCTGAAATAATTGAGACAACATGATCTCTTATCATCTGCCGTGATTTATCATCATTTTTATGCTCATTATAAATTGAGAGCAATTTTTCCAAATCTTTGCTAGTTAAATGCTTAATACTTAATTCATTTGGTTTTTCTTTCATTTTTATTTAGTTTTAAAGGTTCATATTATTATTTTAAAATAATAGTTAATAATAAATATAAAAGTTAAAAATGTCAATAAAAAAAGCGATTCGTTTTGAATCGCTTTAAATTTATTAGAAATGAACATCTTTTAAAAAGTCTTCAATTTCATGACTTAATTCACTAGGAATACTTTTTTCATCCTTGACTTCTTGTAGAAAACCTTCAATCAATACTTTATCTTTCTTGTTTTCCTCTAAAATCAAGAGAATCCTTGCCTTTATCAGCTTGTCAACTGGGTAACGGTAAAGCGCCACGGCGTAGGCAGATAGTAATTCAGAGAGATTGCTGAGAACAAGAACTTTCTTTTCAATCTTTTCATACAATTTGTTTTGAAGAGACTTGTTATTTACCAGGCTATAGTAAACAATCAAATCATCAAGCTTGTCTATCTCATTAATTTTTTCCTCCACCAGGTTGCTTAGTCTTTCTAGTAAATAAGCTTGCGTTTCTGACTCATAACATTCATCAACTATTGCTTGCTTAACCATTTCCAGAGTTTTAAGTGTTTCTAAAAACTCAGGAATGATTTCAATTTGCCTCTTTTCCACCAACAAACTTAACTTTGAATTAAAGTTAAGTTTTTCTTTTTTTAGACTTACCAGTTCAGGGTAGCTCAGGTTAGACAAAAACTGGAAAAATTTAGTCTCCAAATAATTCTGAGCTTTACAGTTGTGTGGACAAAGATGCCAATACTTAATAATTTCCTTTAAATCATTAATCAGATTAATTTCTTTCTCCACAAGTTGTGCTAAATGATCCTGAAATAATTTTTGTGATAAGGAGCCAATTTGTTCATTTCTGATTAATTCAGTAGTTTCGCTTAGATCATTGCTAAAAAAACCGGTTTTTACTTTTTCGTACTTTATCTCTTCAAAAATTGCAACTAGCGCTTTATCAGTTATAAATCGCTTTTTTTGTTTTTCAAGAATTTCAAAGTAACTTAATCCTTCCAGACACTTTTTCAATTTTTCTCCTAAAATTTGTTTAGCAGTTGAATTATCATCTGCAAAAATGAAAAAGTTGAGTAAATCATCATACCTATTAATTTTTTCCACTTTGTATATCAATACTTGATTTATCTTTTTGATAATCAGCTGTATTGAATCAGAGGTGGCCAGCTCAGCTTTAAGCAAGGAAAGCAACTCAAAAGGGTCAAGAATATTTCTTAGAACCTCTTCTAGCAAAGGAATTTTTCTTTCCTCAAAAATTTTTCTGATTTCTACTTCCTTAATCGGATATTTTTTTTGCAAATCCAGGAGTGAATAATAATCAAGTGAAGATACAATCTGCTTGACTCGATTTTCCATTTTTTTACGCAAAAGCGGATTATCTCTCTTTTGCTCGTAAAATTTCATAAATTCTTCAAAGCTGGCTATCTTTTCACTGATACCCATGTCAAATACTTGTTTGTCTAATTCTTCTTTTCGGTTTTCTTTCATGTTTATTTAGTTTTAAATGATCAATATTATTTTTTATATAACAGTTTATACTAATCATAATACTAAAAAATGTCAATTACTTTGTGTTTAGAAATTATTAATATAAAAAAACCTTGATAAATTTATCAAGGTTTTTAGAATTGTTGTTAAATTTTTATTATTAAGGAGTACAAGTCTCTCTTTCTCCTTCCACTGAGTTTGGAGTTGCAAATATATTATCGCCACCAGCAATTCCACCAGTATCATTGCCTAAACAATACTCTAAACAATAGGAATCATTACTGTCTGATACAGTATAATTATAAGTATTGTCTGTACAATCATCTGGCTCAGGAGGAGTTGGCACTGGATCCATTAAAACTGTACCACCAGCTTCAGTTTTAAAGGTTTCGCCAGTTTCAAAGGTATTAGGATATACATTATTAGCATTAAAATAAAGCTCAAGGGCAGTTTGCATTTGTTTGACATCTGAAACTCTTCTAGAGTCTCTGGCTCTTTCACGAGCATTGTTTAAGGCTACAACTGAGAGAGTGGCTAGCAGGCCAATAATGGCAATTACTACCAGTAGCTCAATCAGTGTAAAACCTTTCTTTTGATTTTTCATAAGATTTTTATTTAATTAAAATTTTATATATCTATATTATAGCAAAATATTGAAATGATGCCAAATTTTTTATCTGAAAAATATTAATTTCTAAACTAATTATCTTCTATCATTCCTTCTTTTTTAAGCTCTGAGATAAAGTCATCTAAGGCAGCTTCAAGTGATGGTTCAAGTTCAGCTGCAATTTCAGCTGCAATTATCGCATATTCAATTCTATCATTAGTCAACTCTTCATTGGCAATTTGAATAAAAAGGTCAGAAGCCTTTTCAATACCTACTTCTAGTTCAACTAATTTATTTGCAGCTAAAATTGACTCATTAGTATTATCTAAATAAATATTAATCATAATTAATTCAAAATAAACTGCTGGATCTTCAGGTTTTAATTGTTCTAGTCTTTCTAAAATTTGCAAAGCTTTTTCGTAGTCCTCATTTTCCTTGTAATGCTCTAGTCCTTCAATTAATAAATTATCTAGACTAATTTTATCAGCTCCGTCTCTCTCTAAACATTTATCAAGATTATCAAAAACCATTTCCTCTCTATCAAGGGCTAGATAAATTTGAGCTAAGTGACAATAGCCATCGGGAAGATTTTCATTTAAGGAAATCGCTTTTTCAACATTTTCTATAACTCTATCATAGTCCTCTAGTCCTAAAAGTGTTTGGGCTTTGGATAAATAAAGGGGGGCTCGCTCTGGACTGGACTCAATCGCCTTATCAATAGCCTGAAGAGACTCAAAAAGAAGTTTATTTGATTCATTTTTGTCTTTTATTAACCTAGCTGAGCTCTCCAAAGTTTGAGACAGGTGTGAATTAGCTTTAGTTTCTCTCTGGTTGTAGTTAACATTTTCCTGAGCCAGAGAAATTATGTAATCAATGTTCTCCAACATCATATCAGTTGACAAACTAGCTAGAATTTCCGGATTTTCATTGAAGTAGTTAATTAAAATAGATCTAGCATTTCGCTTTAGTGGAGTATTTATTTCCATTGCTTCTTTGTAGTCTTTTAATCCCACTTCTACTTGATCTTTAGTTATTTTAGCATAAGCGTCAACAACGCCAGTAAAGAGTCCGACGGTGCGATAGTTGATAGAAATTAATATTATAGAAAATATAGTCAAAACTATAAGTGCTAATTTCATTGAAGACTTAAGTGGTTTGTAGGCATGGTTTTCAGTCTCACCTTGAGTGACATATAATTCCTTCTGAGCTAAAAAGACAATATAGGCTAAAACTATCATCAAAGAAAAATAGGTACTTTGGGTATCAAAAACCGCTAAATTTTGCACAAAATAGGCAGACAAAAGAGCCACTAAGATTATTATCTCAATACTTGAATTAGCTCTTTTTTCCTCAAGCTTTATCTTCAGTCCCCGTTTTTTTAAAAGTAAAAATAAATAATATAGCAAAGCCACAAAAATACTTAAATAAGTAATTAAGCCAAAAACTCCGGTAGTGGCAGTAATATCAATTATATTATTATGAGCCCTATCAAAATATGTCTCGTTTCTTGCATAATCAAAAAAACGGGAGTCAAACTGTTTATCAAAAATAGTAGCATAATTGCCATAACCAACACCCATTAACCAATTATTGGGAATCTCTTTCATGGCTCCTTCCCAGGAAACCAGACGAGTTTGAAAAGTATCTTTTTCAAAAGTTAGTCCAGACAGCAAGCGATGTTCTCTGAACCAATCTGTATCTCTTTGTGAAAATAGAGCAAATATGGAAGCAATAAAGACAATTAAAACGATCCAGGTCCAGATACGATAAATTCGTTTTTCCATTAAAACTCCTAAAAGAAATAGAAGTAAAAAAATGGAAAATGCCAGAGCAAAAAAAGCTCCTGAAGTTCTAGCTTGATAAAGAGCCATAAATATTGGCAAAAGAGAAAGAAGCCAAACGTAGCGTAAATAACCTTTTGACTTAACAAATAAAACTAAGGCTAGAAATAAATTAAATAATAAATAACCACTCAAATAAGCAGTGTTACCAATCCGATTATCTCCTCCCAAATAAAACAAACTTATAACAACTCCTAGTCCAACAAAAAAGCTAAGTAAATAATACCACTGCCTAATACTTCGCCAAGCAGCTAGCAAATAAAAGAAAAAGGCTAGATAATGAACTAAATGAAACCATCCCAGCATTCTCTCAGCATTACCCCAGAAACTTAAATTAAAATCTACGCCAAAAAAGCTTGATAGAAGAATTACTAAAAAATAAGCACTGAGTGTAAGCGCCACTAATTTCTTCTTTAGCCTATACTGAGGGTAGCGCCAAATTAAAATAATATAGAAAGGTAGCATCATCTCCACTAAAACATTAAAAACTAGCTGTTTGCTAGTAATGTAGGGGAAAAGTAGATTAGATGATACTAAAAATAAACTTAGAAATGATAAAAGAGTACCAATTTGTAAAATTAGTTGTAAATTTTTTGCTTTCATAATTATTGATTAACAAATACTCTGCCATCGCTAGTTTCACATTGCTCTGGATCTGATTCCATTATTGAAAAACCAGCCACAGCACAATCCTGAAAACTATCAATTTCTCCCAAAACATAGCTACATCTAGCTTTAGACAACATGTCTGTTTTGTCTTTACAATCACTTAATATCTCTTGCCACTTTTCTTTTTCCGGCTCTCCATCGGGCCAGATATTTACACTTAAACCCATTTCCTCTAACCACTTGTCATCTTCTTCAACTTCAGAAGAGCTAAAATCAACATTAGCAATTACCAGCCAAAACAAAAAAACTATAATAAAAAAGCCAACTACTAAAAAACTTGAGCTTGCTCCTTTAAACATAATTTATTATATTATATATAAATTTACATCTCTCTTGCTATTAGGACAATTAAGATGATAATGATTATAAAGCCTACGGTTAAAAACCTTTTATTAGCACCAGCAAATAACGTCATATTTTATTGCTTATTTTTATCTAATATTTTATAAGAAATTTTTATCTCCACCGGTAATTGAGCGACTAAATTTTCTCCAGCATCACTGACTTGATAAAGTTTCAAATAATACCTACCTTCGCCCACAATTGGCATCCCTGAGATGTTGGCACGATTGCGAAAACGAGTTGCCCCAGCTTTGATATCAAAGCTTTTGTTAAATTGATTTAAAACCTCGCCATTAGGAGAGAGTAGTTCCACTTTATTTCGCAAATTGTGATCTTTCTCCTTGTCGTCAATAGTCCAAAAACTGACTAATTGAAAATTAGCCGGAATCACTACCTTGCCTCCCTTTTCTTCCATCTTTTGCTTGTCAACTACCACGGATAATTCTTCAATACAAGAAAACAAACTAAGTAAGTTAGTTTCTGTATCAATTGAAGATTTTTCACATAATACAGACCAAATATGATTCATATAATTTATATTATTAATTTTTAAATTTAGTTTTATTATATCTTAAATTTTCTAAAATTACAATCGGGTTGACAAAGATATTACAATATACTAAGTTAAATTTAGTTCATTTAAAAACCAAAACAATTTCCGCTATGGACATAATGAAAGTTTTCACAATTGTAAACGATGAAATTTATCCGGGAGCAAAAGTAACTAGTCATTTAAGCAAAGCTGACAAAAAAATCCCGATTATTTCCGTTGGCGAAAAACAGTGGTGCGATGGTTTTCAATTCATCCCAATTTGCCTTAGCAGTGAGCAAAAAAAAGAATGGGAAAAAAAATCTGAAACCCTGACACACTACATTCGTCTTTCGCGTTTTATGCAAGTTAACAGCCTCAACTATTATGCTCACCCAACCCAACACTGCCTGGTTGTCTTTAAAAGCAACATCAACCAAGGAGGAAGAATATCCTATCGGGGCGACATTAAAGACGATCTAAAAACAAACCTGCCATTTCCAGGTAGAATCTTAAAAAGAGGAAGAGTTGGTCATGTTTTTTTAGGCCAAACTTACACCGGCCTACAAATTATTGCCACCGTCCCAAGAGGAAAAGTTTTCTCATTATGTAAAAATGGGCAAATGATTCAAAAAGAAGAATACTATTTCCTTTTTGACGGACACGACATTCGTGTCTACAACAAAGAGGAGTGGTTAAGTCTCGTGCTATTTCCACAAGGTAGGTTTTAAACCTACCTTTTTTTATTGACAAATTTTATATATTTAACTAATATTGACTATTAAATAGTTCATTAAATAAAAACAAGAGGATATAAAAATGGAAATTAATATCAACAAAATTCTTTTTACTTTCGAATATAATTCAAAAATAGAATTTGAAAAAAATACAGTCACAATCACTGAACCCGGCTTCAAAGAAGACAAAACCAAAAAACTTCATCACTTCAATTCCCCGGCTTTTTTCCCACTTGAAATTGAAAAAAGAATTCTTCACAAAAACCACTCTCAAACTATCACCTACCAAGATAATCAAAAACTATTGAAATTAATAACCAAATTTTACCGCCATGAAAATCTCTATCATTAAAGACTTTGAGTTTAAAAAAGATGTTAACCTCAAAGTTGACAGCAATTATCTATCAATCACCGACCCAGAGTTTGATAACAATCAGGCAAAAACCACCGAACTTTGCCATCATCAAATCAAGTTACCAAACTCACTAAAAAACATTTTTAATCCAGCAAACAAAAAAATTATCGCCCATCTGGCGATAGACAAAAACCAAAACAAAAAACTAGTTTGTTTTGTCAACCACTCCTAAGCGAGTGGTTTTTTTTTGACAGAAAAACTTAAAATTGATTTAATATAAATAGTTGTTCATTTTAAAACACTGATTTACTATGGCTAAATCCGTCTTTGTTTGCATCATCAGTATTATCACCATCGTCACCCTAACACTTCTTCTGCACCTTCTTGAGCTTAGCTGGTCAACCTCTATTACTTTTGGCATCTTTTTCGCCTACCTTATGATTTTAAATTGCTTCTGTCAAAAGCAAAAACCAAGAAAGCTGAAAATAGGTGAATTAATTTTTGGAGTTTTTCTGCTCATCCTTTTTATCTTCCCTTTTGTTCAGGATCAGATTAATTGGCCTCAATATGATCTAGGTCCAGTCCTTAACTGGCCCCTGGCACTTGTAGCAATCCTTCTTATCCTCAAGCAAAAACAAAGCACAAAAAACAAACCTTGAAATATAAATTTCAAGGTTTTTTAATATATAGTATTTTATTTTTTAAATTTATTTATTGAGCAACAGTCATGTGAGTAGCTGTGTTTGTGCCAGCATCAATTCCTCCAGTATCGTTTCCTAGACAATAATCTAATTCATAACCAGAAAGATCTCCAGAT